>Ga0307426_1001838_pt1 | contig 13581 bp, 11 predicted proteins | sample SalMarWE160340MG_FD_202165 | JGI IMG/M metagenome (GOLD analysis project Ga0307426, IMG submission 202165) | Salt marsh sediment microbial communities from the Plum Island Ecosystem LTER, Massachusetts, United States - WE1603-40 | ecosystem: Environmental > Aquatic > Marine > Intertidal zone >... | reverse complement strand
GTCTAACTTTCCTGTTCAGGTTCGGCCTCTTCGACAGCCTCTCCTTCCTCTCCTGCTTCAGCCTCCTCAACCTCTTCTTCGGCTGCTTCCTCTTCGACCTTCGGGCTGACGACGGTGATGACTGTAAAATTAACGTCAGACGGTAGCTCGATGTTGTCACCCAATTTTATATCTTCGACATGGATGGATTCACCAATATCCAAATCGGTGATATCAACCTCAAAGGCGTGCGGGATATCACCGGGTAAACAGAGCACTTCGAGTTCACGCCGGACAATCTGCAATAAACCGCCGAGTTCGACCCCCTTGGATTTGCCCTTCGCTACGATCGGAATCATTACATTGATTTTGCGCTGCATGTCGATTTCGTAGAAATCGACGTGTAAAAAATTCCCTGAAACCGGATGGCTTTGAAGTTCCTTGATCATCGCCGGTTTGGTAAATTTTTTTCCGTTTTGAATCACAAGGTTTAAAATAATCGATCCGATATTGCCTTTTTTGAGTATCTGTTCAAGTTCTTTGATATTTACCGACAATAAAACCGGGTCGGTACTGGGTCCATATAAAACAGCCGGCATTTGACCGCCCCGTCTCAATTCCCGGGCGGGGCTGTTGCCCGTTGTTTTTCTTACTGTTGCATTAATTTCAAATTGTTCCAAGAGAAATTACCTCCTTACCTTAATTTTATACAAACAAAGATGTCACCGAATCTCCGCGGAAGCTGCGAATAATCGCCTCACCAACTAGCTGTGAAATGGTCAATACTTTTATTTTATCACAGGCGGCGGCTCGCTCGCTTAAAGGAATCGTATCGGTGACCACCATACTTTTGAGATATGAATTGGTAATTCGCTCGAGTGCCGGGCCTGAAAGGACAGGATGGATACAGCAGGCATGAATTTCCCGGGCACCGGCGTACTTGAGGGCGTCGGCAGCTTCGGTCAGAGTTCCGGCCGTATCGACCATGTCATCCAGAATAACAGCGACCTTATCGGTCACATCACCGATGACGGCCATCGCTTTCGCCTGATTGGGAGCATCCCGTCGTTTGTCGATAATGGCTAGGTCCGCATTCAGCCGCTTGGCAAAGGCGCGAGCTCTTTCGACCCCGCCCGCATCCGGCGAAACAACAACCATATTGTCCCTAAAATTAGAGCGTATATAATCGATGAGCACCGGTGCCGCAAAAAGATTGTCCACCGGGATGTTGAAGAACCCTTGAATCTGGCCGGCATGCAAATCCAACGTAATGATTCGATCGGCACCGGCAACGGTCAGCATATCGGCAACCAGTTTGGCACTGATCGGCACCCTAGGCGCAACTTTTTTATCCTGCCTGGCATAGCCGTAATAGGGGATAACGGCCGTAATTTTTTTGGCTGAAGAACGATTAAACGCATCGATCATCAATAAAAGTTCAACCAGATTGTCGTTGACCGGTGAGCAGGTTGACTGCACCACAAAGATATCTTTCAGGCGGACGTTCTCGTGGATTTCTATTTGAATTTCTCCGTCACTAAAGGTTTTCACCTTGGCGCCGCCAAGGGGCAGACTGAGATAATCGCAAATTTTTTGCGCCAGTGCGGGATTTGAGTTGCCTGCAAATATGGCCATACCTTCCATTTTTGCCACCGTTTTCCTGGTTTAAAAATTTTTTCTTGAAGCCATTCCTGGTTGAGAATTAAAATCTGGCATTCCGAAGGAAATAGCAAATCCGAAATCCGAATCATCTATAGCAGACAGCCTTATCCAGCTTGAACTGCGCTAATCTCGATTTGAACATGGCTGGGGCGGGAGGATTCGAACCTCCGAATGCAGGAACCAAAATCCTGTGTCTTGCCACTTGACGACGCCCCATCATTCCGGGAGCAAAAACCTGTCTGAACCGGTAAAGACACCTGTTGTCTTTTGAAACGAATGTCTCATATCAAAAGTCGGCAGATTGTCTTTAATTTATAATTTCAGCAAGATAAGACTTCCCGCAGGTATTTCCGCCGCACGCCTGCATTGCTGCAGCGGCTTTGTCTGGCTCAGAAAACAGACCGAATACGGTCGGTCCGCTTCCTGACATCAATGCCCCCAATGCCCCATGTGTGAGAAGCTGCTCCTTAACGGATCTTATCACCGGGTATCTGGATGCCGTCACTGCTTCAAGATCGTTGCATAAATGCCGTGAAACATCATAACCGGTTTCCCTAAAAGAGGAATTACTAATTTTTTTTTTACATTTTGTCAATCCTAAATTCAGATTTTGAAAAACTTCTGCCGTCGAAACCGCAAAGCCGGGGTATATCAAAATTACATGATATGGCGGTAAATTCGGATAGGCTTCCAGCTTCTCACCGATTCCTGAAGCAAGGGCCGGTTTCTCAAACAGGAAGAAGGGAACGTCAGCTCCCAGACTAAGTCCCATGGACATCAACTGGTTGCGGGAAAAAGGAAAGTCATAATAGTGGTTCAGCCCTTGGAGGACACTGGCGGCGTTGCTGCTGCCGCCGCCAAGACCGGCTGCAACCGGTATGGATTTTTCGATGGTTATTTTTACGCCGCCGGCCGTATCCAGGTTTTTAAAAAACAGGGCCGCCGCTTTGTGTGCAAGATTGGTTTCATCAAGGGGAACTTGAGGGTGATCAGAATCAATCTCGATCGTATTGCCGCCAAATTGAAGCAGAATCGTGTCGAATAGACTGACGCAGCACATCAATGAAAACAGGTCGTGATACCCGTCCGGTCGCTTTCCGGTTACCTGCAGAAACAGGTTGATTTTTGCGGGAGACAAGATCTTCATCAACGATTACGGAGCACCGGTTTGTAGGGCAAGAATCATCCCGACTCTTTGACGTAAATTATTCTGAGATCGTAAAGAATATTTTTCAATAAATTCTCTTCATCTTTGGTTAAGTTGCCGGTAGTCTTTTGCCCGAGCATGCTCAGGATGTCGATGGTCTGTTTGGCCATCGTCAGATCTTTGTTGGTTTTGCCGGTGGCGGGATCCTCGATGGCACCCAGATGCAGCAGGGCCGACGCGTTTAGGGAAACGACGAAGGTTGAAAAGTTTATTTCCGGCAGCATTGTCGCCTTCTGTTCCTGACCGGCATGCGCCTTCTCTCGGGCCTCTGATTCCCGGCCTGCCTCAGCTGAAGGAGAAGCCTGTGGTTCATCGTCCCGAACAGCATCGGTTTTGGTCTGCTCGTCTTTAGCTTCACCCTCCTGGCTTTCCTGGGAAAATCTTCGGCGATCCTTTACCACAAAATCCTTTTTTTCCTCCGACATGAGTGGCCTCCTCCTACCCAACCCGGGTATTTAAACAACGAATGACGAAGGTCTAAAGTCGAATACATAATTGCTTGGTTCGTTTCACTCCGTCACTTTAGGATTTAAAACATTCCTTTAATCTTCATTTTTCATTCGTCATTCGACAATCGTCATTTCATTCGTCAATCCAAAATTTGCGCTCATAAAATACTAATTTAAAAGCGTTTGTCAAGTTCCGATCACACGCCGCCGAAAGCATATTTGCTGATTATCTCCTCCAAATCCAGAGCCGATTCAGTCTCGACGATGGTATCACCGGGTTCAAGAATAACTTCCGAACCTCCCGGTGACAGTTTGATAAATTTGTCCCCGATAAGACCTGCTGGATATCCTCGGGGGTTCCCTCAAAATGAATGTGGAAAGCAGATGAGCGCAGCGGCAATCCGCGGACTGACCAGATAGCGGATGGGATTGATATCCATGGTCTCCAGGGCATCAATCTGCTCGGATATTCGCATGATACCGATTTCTGCGGCCACGGCCGATCCGGCCCATTTCCAGGATCAGGTTGATGGTCTGGCTGCCGAGCGCTCGGACCGGGTTTTTCAAGATGACAAGTCACTGCATAGGTGATATCCTATTGATAAATGTAAAGATTATATTCGAATGCGGTCGGTGTGTCAAGAAACTGAGAGGACTGCACAGGGTAACGTCAAAGTAAAATCTAAACCGGTTACATCAAAAGGTTTTATGAAAATAAAAATCCCAAATCTCAAGCACAGCTTTAAATGGCACCCTTGAGACGGTGGAGTTTGATGCATGGCAGGTAAGTATACAACAGAAATGATGGAGGATAAGATCGAAAGTCTTCCGCTGGTTGATGCCGCGGCTTTTGATATTTTAAGGCTGCTGAATAATCCGGATACCAACTATGGCCGGATTGTTGAAAAATTATCCCCCGATGTTGCAGCACGTTTTCTCAATATGGCAAACAAAATCTGTTACAGGCGGGTGGTACGGTCAATTAATGCGGCCGTCCCCCTGCTCGGCTACAAAAACATGCGCCATATCCTGGTGACTTCCTTCCTGCTGGATCACTTCACCAAGCTGCTGGGATTAAAAAATTTCAATTTTGACATATTTAAAAAGCAGGCGCGCTTCAGCAGCGCAATATCGCGGGCCCTGGCCGGCATGATGCAACACAGCAATCCGGAAGACCTGTTTACCGTTTCAATGCTGTCAAACATCGGCAAACTGATTATTGCGGTCTATTTTGCCGAAGATTACAGGCAAATAACTGCTCTGTTAATGCAAAACGGATTTGCCGCCAGTGCAGCCGAAAAAAAGGTATTGGGCGTCAGCCACGCGGATGTCAGCGCCTTGGCCTTAAAGCGCTTTAATATCCCGCAGGACATCTGTGAGGCCGTCAGGTATCATAATGTAAAAGAGCGTGATATCCCTCCGCATACCAATTTCGAGCTGGAAATCATCGCCCGGAAATCTGCCATGATCGTGCACCAATTCTCTCTGCCGGATGAAAAACAACTTCATGAAATTACGGAACAGTTAAAAGATACCATTGCCGAAGGTAAACAATTGTATCGGGAGACCATGGCGGGCGAAGCACGGCCCGAAAAAAATCTGAATACATATACCACCCTGGCGGAACAGACTTCAGAATTGCTGATTGACAGACTCAAGGAGGTTTGGCAGCAGAGAATTCACCGCGATTCAACAGATTGATGGGCTATTGAGTATCGCAAAATCGCTCTGTTTTTCCATTATTCCAGTTCAACCCGGGAGTGAGACATTTTCTTTATTCTATGATCCGCGCAGAAAATCTGACAAAAAGTTTCGGTGATCAAATCCTTTTTGACGGGATAGGCTTTTCCATCAACCAGAGACAGCGAGTGGGGCTGGTTGGCAAAAACGGCCATGGCAAAACTACCCTTTTCAGGCTGATCGCCGGAGAAGAGCAGCCCGATTCGGGTTCGATCCTTATTCCGAAGAGCTACCGCATCGTTTACGTGCAGCAACATCTTGCGTTTTCTGCCGACACGGCTCTTAAAGAAGGAATGCTCGCGCTTTCCGAACAGGAGGAGGACCACTACTGGAAGGTTGAAAAGATTCTTGCCGGACTGGGATTCAGCCGAAAGGACTTTGATCGCCATCCCAGTAAATTTTCGGGCGGAATGCAGGTGCGCTTAAATCTTGTCAAAGCCCTGGTTTCCGAACCGGACCTGTTGCTTTTGGATGAACCGACCAACTTTTTGGACATCACTTCCATTCGATGGATCGAGCAGTTTTTGAGCAACTGGCCGCACGAGCTGATGCTGATTACCCATGATCGCAGTTTTATGGATAAGGTGGTCACCCACACCATGGGAATTCATCGCCGCAAATTGCGTAAAATCGCCGGCAATACCGCCAAGTATTACGATCAGATTGCCCAGGATGAAGAAGTCTACGAGAAAACCAGAATTAACGATGAACGCCGCCGCAAAGAAATCCAACAATTCATCACCCACTTTCGCGCCAAAGCCAGGCTGGCGAATCTGGTCCAGTCGCGTATCAAGACCCTTACAAAAATGGAGAAAAAAGAAAAGCTGGAGGAGCTCAAGTTCCTCGACTTTTCTTTTCGCAGCAGCCCGTTTCCCGGCAAACAGGTCCTAAGCGCCCGCAAGCTTACCTTTGGTTATACCGCCCAAGATCAAATTATAAAGGATTTTAGTATCACCGTGGGTGCCCGCGAGCGGGTCTGTGTTGTCGGAAAAAACGGCAAGGGCAAAACCACCTTGCTCAAGTTGTTGGCCTGCGAATTGATGCCGCAATCCGGCAAGGTTGAGTATCACCCGGCCGCGATCAAAGGCTTTTTTGAACAAACCAACGTTATGAGCCTGGTGGATACCCGAACCGTTGAAGAGGAAATCCTCTATTCCCACCCGGATATTGAACGGCAGCGGGCCCGCAATATTTGCGGTGCCATGATGTTTTCCGGGGATGACGCATTAAAAAAAATCAGTGTTTTGTCCGGCGGTGAAAAAAGCCGGGTAATGCTGGGAAAGCTGCTTGCAACACCGGTCAACTTGCTGCTCCTCGATGAACCGACCAACCACCTGGACATGGAATCCTGCGACGCGCTGCTGGCCGCCATCGACCTCTTTGAGGGAACCGTCATCATGGTGACCCACAATGAGATGTTTTTGCACACTCTGGCTGAGAGACTTGTCGTATTTCAAAACGATCAAATCGAAACATTTGACGGTCGATATCAGGAATTTCTCGAAAAGGGCGGCTGGCATGATGAGAATTCTGCCATACCGAACGGCCGGCCAGAAGTCACTTTCAAGGATGCAGCGGCCAAACAGACCAAAAAAGAAATGCGGCGCAAAAGATCCGAGATCATCAACCAGAAATCGAAAACGGTGAAACCTCTTGAAAAGCGTATCACGGGTATAGAGAACAAAATCGAAGCCCGCGAGATCGAGCTGGATCACCTTAACCACTCCATGCAGCAGGCATCCGAGGATCAGGACGGTGCCCGAATCGCTGAGCTTTCCCGCTCAATCCATGCCTGTCAAACGGCAATTGACGAACTGTTTGATGAACTTGAAACAATCTCCAATGAGCTGGACACTCAAAACGCTGAGTTTAATCGAGCGTTAAGAGAGCTGGATGATGTGAGAGGGTGAGAAGAAGAGAAGGTAGGAAGGTGTGAAGATTAGAAGGTGAGAAGGTGGGATGGGGGACGAATCGATTGCGGATATCGGATTTCGGATTGTGGATTTGATGGACAAGGGGCATAGCGAATAGAGATGAAATAGTCAATAAGGTTTCAGTTGTTAGGAAAAAAGCAATGCGCAGAGGGCAGATGCTCTGAAAATCACAACCCCCAATCAGTTCTCATTACTCATCCCCTTAAATCGATTTCTGCGACCTCGCCTCCCAGCCTCCCGGCTTCCAAGCCTTCCAGCTTTTTTCAACCCAATCAACCCAACCAACTCAATTAACTCAATCAACTCAATTAACTCAGTCATCTTGAAAAAGTATTGTTAATTCTCCAAATTCAATGTAGCAATAAAAAGTTGTTCAGATGCTACCAGGCGTGAAGCAACAGATGAATGCCAATTCGATCATAAAATTAACCGGTATTACAAAGCGCTTTTCGGGTGTGGTCGCCAACGATGATATCGATTTTGACCTGCACCGCGGTGAAATTCACAGCATTCTGGGAGAAAACGGTGCGGGCAAGACGACCCTGATGAACATCCTCGCGGGGGTCTACCAGCCTGATAACGGATCCATATGTGTCCATGACCAACCGGTCCAGATACGTTCACCGCAGGATTCCCTGAGACTTGGAATCGGGGTGGTCTATCAGCACTTTACCCTGGTACCCAATTTAACCGTCATGGAAAACCTCATCCTCGGATTCGAGGACGGTCTTTTCTTGAAGGTGAAAAAGGCACGGCAGAAACTTCAGGAAATCTGTGAAACTTACGGTCTCTTTATCGATCCCGACAGGGAGATACGGGATCTTTCGGTCAGTGAACGTCAACGGACCGAAATCCTGAAAATACTTTTCCATGAATCCGATGTATTAATACTGGATGAACCGACTTCGGTGCTCTCACCGGCCGAAACCGAGAGCCTGTTCCAAACGTTGATGTATTTGCGAAATGGCGGCAAAGCCGTCGTCTTGATCACGCATAATTTGAGTGAAGCCCTGGCCGTATCGGATCGCATCAGCATTATGCGGTCGGGAAAAAAGGCGGCCGAATTGTCAAAGGAGACGCTGACGGCCCTGGGTACCGAAACCGGCTCGGATAAAATTCTTGAATTAATGTTCGGGGCTGTCCCTCTTCCCGATAGGGGGATTGTCGAAAAGGTATCCGGCGATCAGCCGGTTTTAGAATTAAATCAGGTTGACGTCATGGACAGTCGCGGCCGGATTTGTCTGAGGCGCATCTCTTTTAGCGTCGGGCAAGGCGAAATTTTTGGCATTGCCGGCGTTGACGGTGAAAGCCGGCGCCTGCTGGCAGAGATCATCGGAGGACAACAACGAATCACATCAGGCAAGTTGATTTATCGGGGACGAGACATTACCCGTACGGACATCGCCCAACGATTTGAACTGGGAATTAGCTATATCACCGATGACCGCATTAATGAAGCCTGCGTTCCGGATATGGACCTTGCGGAGAACGCCATCTTACAAAGCTATGGCCGGCAACCGTTTTCGCACTGGGGTATTTTAAAATGGCTGAGTGTCCGATCTTTTACCGAAGACCTTATCAAACGCTTTGGGATTCGAGCCGCCGGACCCGACGCACGCGTCCGCACCCTCAGTGGGGGCAATATTCAAAAATTCATTCTAGCCAGAGGTCTCTCCGGGTCCCCGGGCTTGATCGTTTGCAACAGCCCGACATACGGTCTTGATGCCAAAACGGTTGCATTTATACAGGATTTGCTTGTAAATGAAAGCCGCAAAGGGACGGCCGTCCTGCTGCTCACCTCGGATATCGACGAGCTTTTCAGTTGCAGCAGCCGCATCGGGGTTTTATTCAATGGAGAAATCGTTGGCTCGATGGATCGGGGTGATGCGTCAACTGAGAAAGTCGCAAAACTCATGCTTGGAATTTGTGAATAGAGGACACCTTGAATAAGGTCGCACTTGCCGATCTGAAACCGGCAGTTTTATCGATATTTTCGATTCTTTGCTCCCTGATCACCGGCGGGATTATTCTGCTCGTCATCGGCAAGAACCCTGTGGTTTACTTCAGCCTTCTCTTTGCCCAGGGAATCGGTACCTCTTTGGGAGTGATTGAATCCATCATTAAGATGACGCCCCTGTTGATCATTGCAGCCGGGCTGCTGCCCTGTTTCGCAGCCGGTCTCTGGAATATCGGTGCGGAAGGGCAGTTCCTTATCGGAGCTATGCTGGCAGGATGGGCGGCACCTTTACTCTCTGCCACGCTTCCTTATCCTGTCTACCTCGTGGCGGTTTCTTTGCTGGGCGCAGCCGGAGGCATGGCCTGGATACTGCTGCCGGCCATACTGAAAGCCCGCTACGATATCAACGAAATTATCACCACGCTGATGATGAGTTGGGTCGCAATCAGCCTGGTCACCTGGCTGGTCAAAGGACCCATCAATGACCTGTCCACCGTACCGGCTCAAACGATGATACCCTTCACCCGTATTCACATCGGGTTTATCATCGGCATTGTCACCCTGCTGAGTATGCACTGGGTGATCCGACGTACCACCCTGGGATATCAATTCCGCGTCATGCTGGCGAATAAAAAGGCTGCCCGCCACGCCGGAATGAACATCCCGCGTCTGACCGTTTACGGCCTGTTAATCAGCGGCGGGTTGGCCGGGTTGGCCGGCGTCAGTGATGTGCTGGCCATCAAGGGCCTTTTCCAGAGCAACTGGAATCCTCAATATGCCATGGCGGCGATACCTTTGGTTTTTCTGGCCCGGTTAAACGGCTGGGCCGTCATCCCCTTGGCTTTTTTATTTTCATTTCTGGCCGTTGGCGGAGAGTTTGTTGCACGGGAGCTCGGTGTTCCGGTATTTTTTGTTCATGTTTTAGAAGGACTGACCCTACTTTTCTTCGCTGCTTCGCAATACTTCGAAAAAAAATGGGGGTCCAAATGAATTCGCTGTTCGAATCCGCTTTAATCACGGCGGTGATTGCCTCAACCATAAGGGGTACAACACCAATCCTGCTGGCCGCACTGGGTGATACCTATGTGGAACGATCCGGACTCTTGAACCTGGGGATCGAAGGCATGATGGTGGGGGGGGCTTTTTCAGGGTTTGTTGTGGCTTTGAAGCTGAATAATCTGTTTTACGGATTTCTGACCGCCGGTGCCGTCGGCTTGACGTTAGGACTCGTGTTTGCTATTTTGACCATTACGCTGCGCGTCAATCAGATCGTTGTGGGCCTGGGGCTGACCATTTTTGCCCAAAGCATGAGCAGCTTCCTGCACCGGGTGATTTTTGGAAATCAATTTCCGATCCTGTTCGGTGCCGGAGATACCAGTGCAATTCCGCTTCTTTCCAGGATTCCGTTTATCGGACAAGGATTATTCAACCAGCACTGGCTGGTTTATATGGCCTTCTTATTGGTCCCGGCTTTGTATGTGCTGATGTACCAGACCCGCTTCGGACTGCGGGTTCGAGCAGTCGGTGAATCCCCGTGGGCCGCTGATGCCTCCGGGGTAAATGTCAATCGCATCCGATATTATGCGATCCTGATGGGCGGGCTCATGGCAAGCCTTGGCGGGGCATTCCTGGCAATAGGTGATCTGGCCTTTTTTGTGCCTGACATGATCATGGGGCGGGGATATATCGCCATTGTCGTTGTCATGATGGGAAAATGGAATCCTGCTAAAGTCTGTTTCGGGGGACTGCTGTTCGGATTTGCCCTGGCCTTGACCAGCGCTTTGCAGGTGGCGGGCATAAACATCAGCCCGGATTTTATATTAATGATGCCATACCTGGTGGTGATTGTCGCCCTGCTATTTTTTGCCAGGTCGACCAACTTACCGTCATCTTTGTGCATCCCCTATAAACGCGGGGGGGATTGAGACAGGGCGCGATTGAAGTAATTTCTTGAGATATATTGACACTAATTTAAGGTGTCAGGTGCCAGGTGTCAGAAGCTAAAAAAATTCCAAACTTGAATGCGAAATCGTTCATACAAGGAGAGTTGAAATGAAAAACGTCAATTGCGGATTAGCAGCCTTATTATTCTTGCTCTTCTTCGCTGTAAATCCGGCCACGGCCGGTGATCCGCCGAAAATTGTCGGTCTGGCCCTGCCGGAGGCCGGCACCGATAAGGGCTGGAATGAACAAGGGAAAGTAGGTCTTGAAACCGTCGCCCAAAAATATGGTTTCAAGATTGAACTTGCCGAAGCCCTCGGCTATGGGGATATCAAACCGACACTGCGGGACATGGTGAGAAAAGGCTGTGAGTTGATAATTTGCCATGCGTCGGGATATCAAACCGTCGCACCGGAAATCGCGCGGGAGACGGGCGTTAAGGTTACCACGGTCGAAAATCACAAAGACATCACGCCGGGGCTGATCAGCGACATCGACACCCAACCCCAGGGCGGATGTTATCTGGCGGGCTGGTTGGCCGGCAAAATGACGCGGTCAAATATTGTTGGGATAGTTGCCTCGGCCGAACCTCCCACCTGGAACCGGATGTCGGCGGGTTTTGCGCAGGGGCTCAAAGCATCCAACCCTTACAGCAGACTCCTTTACAGTGTGATCGGTGAGGCGGCCTATGCGGATGCTGCCGGCGGAAAACGCAACACCCAGGACCAGATTGCCGTGGGTGCTGATGTGATATTCGGTTTGGGAGACGGGGCCTCATTCGGCATGCTGCAGGCCTGCTCGACCAAGAAGGCCAAAGACGGGGGCAAAGCCTGGTTTATCGACGTTATCGGAGATAAACGATCAATCGATAAGACCGGTGTTCTGCTGACCTCTGTCGTAATGGACCTGTCCGTCGTTTATGAGGAAGTCATTAAAAGCTATATGGATGGGACATTCGGGCGGCAACACTGGGTGAGTATGGACAATGGCGCCGTATATCTGCTAGAGCTGAACAAGGCCGTCCCAAACCCGGTGGGGGCGGAATTAAAGGAAATCGAAAAAAAACTAATCGCAGGACAAGTCAAAGTGGTCGATGTGCCGGTTGCCGTTGATCTTCACAAATTCTTAAAGAAAACCTTCCCGCGATAAAGCTTAGAGGGTGAGAAGTTGGGAAGGTGGGAGGCCGAGAAGGTGGGAAGCGGGGGAGTCATAGGGCAAAGGGCATAGCGCAAGGTGCATAGCGTTGTGAGGGATTTCCGTTGCTTGGAAAAAAAAGAAAAACTTAGCGGAAAAAGTCTCTGAAAATTGTACGGCTCAATCAGCTCTCATTTTGCATCCACTCAGCGTCTTCGCAATCCAGCCTTCAAGCTTCCCAGCTTCTCGGCCTTTCTGCTATAACCTATGAATTATCAACTCAATAAACTCAATAAACTCAACAAACTCAACAAACGAACCCATGCTGGCCGCTACCCTGGCGATAATTACATCTTTTCTGATCAGTGTAACCACGATCCTGATGAAGAAAGCAATTGAAAGAACGAATGCCACTTCCGCCATGTTAATGGTAACTCTGGTGGGAACGGCTATATTTTTACTTATTTCATTGCCGACGATTCCGTTTCATTATTTGAAATCCAAAGCGTTTCCCTACTTTGTCGTTGCAGGTATATTCTCACCGGCCCTGGTAAGGTGGCTGTATTTTGTCAGTTTAGACCGTATCGGTCCATCGATCTCCTCTTCTATTCTGGCCGCCGGACCTGCTTTTACGGCCATAATTGCTTTAGTGCTTCTGGATGAAGAAATAACGATGCAAATCGGCCTGGGGATCGTGATCATCATCGGCGGTATCGTTATTTTTGAGCGGGATATGCACAATGGGGAAGAATTTGGCACCCGCAGCAGAAAAGACTTATTATTTCCGCTGCTGTCGGCATTGTTTCTCAGCTTTGCCATCGTCACAAGAAAGATGGGGTTGAATATCCTTGATTCTCCGCTGTTCGGGGTGACGGTCGGATTCGGCACATCTCTGGTGATTTATTTGATCGTGTGCCTCGTTTCTAAGAAGCTGAGAGCTTCCATTGCAATTAAAAAGGTGGACCTGCCCCATTTTATCGCAGCCGGCCTATCTCTGACAGCCGCCTGGCTGACCATGTTTTACGCCCTTGCCTTGGGCGATGCGGTTATCGTCACCCCTCTGGCGAACCTTCATCCATTGTTCGTGCTGGTTCTCAGCTATTTCTTCCTCGGCAAGGTTGAGAAAATAACAAAAGGAATTCTGGTAGGTGCCTGTGCCGTCGTTGCGGGTATTTTGCTGATCACAACGGGGCAGACTTAAAAAATACGGTCTCTCTTTTCTATGCCAAATCAATCATCCTCACAAACAGGACTCATCACCGAAACAATCCGCGGAATCGTTGACCGGGTAACTTACCACAACCCGGACAACGGCTGGTCTGTCCTTCGCGTTTTTTCGTTTAATAATCCCCACCAGCAAGAAACTGTGATTGTTCACCAGACCAAAGTGTTTGCGGGAGCAACCATGGAGTTTCATGGCGCCTGGATTATTCATCCAAAATTCGGGCGTCAGTTTAAGGCCACAAAAGCTGTAGAGAGAAAACCGGCAACCACTGCCGCACTGGAGAAATACTTGGGATCAGGTCTCATAAAGGGCGTCGGTCCCAAGACGGCGAAGAAAATCGTCCAATATTTTGG
>Ga0307426_1001833_pt1 | contig 13617 bp, 14 predicted proteins | sample SalMarWE160340MG_FD_202165 | JGI IMG/M metagenome (GOLD analysis project Ga0307426, IMG submission 202165) | Salt marsh sediment microbial communities from the Plum Island Ecosystem LTER, Massachusetts, United States - WE1603-40 | ecosystem: Environmental > Aquatic > Marine > Intertidal zone >... | reverse complement strand
TATCGTTCTCATCCACGTAGGTCACATCGATCGGAAGGTTCTTCAGCATCAGATTGATCTGCTGCGGGAGTAACGTACCAACATCGAGTGGTATCCCGGCGGGAGCCTCCCCGGCAGCCGCCGTGGCGGGCATGGCTTCAGCGCCCGTCCCAGCCCCGGAGCCTTCAGGCGTCCCCAACTCCTTGGCCGCCGCAGCGGCGATCACCACCGAGGGATCCCAGAGATTTCCCGGCTGGACCCAGGCGTAGCCGATCTCCCCCTCGCCCCTGCGGATCTCCGCCCACTGTCTTTCGGAAAGCTTTTTCAGGGAGGTGGGAAAGAGGATCTTCTCCTCCATGAAGATCATTCGCCGAACCGCCCGCAGCACTCCCCTGCCCACGGCAGCGAATCGGCTCCAGTCCTCCTGCTTATAGGCGTTTTCGAACTCCCGGAGCTGCCTCCTGATCTCATCGTGTTTTCCCCACATAACCTTGGACGGTCCGGTGAACTCGACCCGCTCGAGATAGGGAAACAGCTGGTTTTCCTTGCGCCGGTAGTGGATCTCGATATCCTTCAGTTCCTCCAGCACTTCCTGGAACTCCTCCCTGTGCGCCCCCCGGGGCACCTGTTTGAGAAGAGGCCGTACCCTCTTCAGGATCCTCCGCAGTGCCTTGTTCTCCTGCAGGTAGGTGTGCACCGGATGCCCCGGCAGCACTTTGGACCTCTTCTGGCGCTGAAGAGCCTGCTCGAACACCTGCACGTGGACGTCGCAGACCTTCTGCACCTGCTCCACCGGAACCCCCTCGGCGATCAGGGCCTGTTCCATCCGGGCGATCTCCTCCGGACTGACATTGCGGATCAGCTGGGCGAATCGCTTCTGCACCGTCCTGACATCGCTTCCCTCATGAAGATCCTTCACGATCTCCTTGAGCTGCTGCTGCCGATACTCGGCACTACCCATTTGAACCTCACTCATATCTTCCTTCACTCCTTGCACTGAAGTTTAATCCACGCGTCGGACCTGCTCAACAGTTCTGCCGGTGTATCTGTATACCTCGTCCTGGACACCGGGTCTGACATCGAATATCATCATTTCTGACTGGTTTGGTATTGATCCAGATCAAGGGTCGGGTGTGATAAAGCCATGTTTAGTGATCTACAGATGAGGAAAAAACTTCAGGGGCTCAAAGAGAGGTGAGTGGCGAAAACAACCACGAGAACGGGGGCCATGGTGCACTGCACGCGGTGTTTCTGGGAGTTGCCCGGATTTGAGGGCTTTTTCACCGGGTGTACACCACTAAAAAAAGATCGGTAGGCCCATCCAGGTGGGCCTACCCAGGTGGGGTCTCCCCGATCCCGGATAAGCTCGATTCCTCAAGCTCAGCTCGGTTTAATGGTGATCTTGCGGGGTTTTTCCGATTCTCTGCGATGCAGGTTCAGGGTCAGCACCCCGCCCTCGAGGTTTGCTTCGATCTTGTTGTGGTCGATGGTGTCATCGAGGGTGTAAACCTGCCGGAAGGTTCCGGAAGGCCGTTCTTTCATGAGGTAGGTTCCCTCACCGCTGCCAGCCTCTCGCTTTCCGGTGATTTGCAGCTCATTGCCGTCGACATCGATATCGAGCTGGTCCTTACCGACCCCCGGCATCTCGAGCTTCAGCGTGACTACGCCCGCCTCCTCCTCGCATATGAAGCAAAACGGCCGGATGAAGCGAACCTGCTCTTTCTCTCGTTCTTTCCGTACCTCTACGTCTTTTGCCATGGAATGTCTCCTTCTCTACTTGGATTTCAGCTCGATCCGCTTGGTCTTGGCTTCGTCGCGCTTGGGAAGAGTAATCCTGAGAACACCGTTGCTGAATGAAGCCTCGACCTTGTCGGCGTCTACAACCGACGGAAGAGAAATGGTCCGCTGAAAACTTCCCTCCCAGGTCTCCTTTTTGTAGACCTTTCGGTTTTCCGACTTCTGCTCGGTTTTCTTCTCCCCCTTGATGGTGAGAACCCCAGAGGCGATGCTGATATCGATGTCTTTCTGGTCGATACCGGGCAGATCGCATTCAACCGAGAAACTATCGGGATGCTCGATCACATCGATGGCCGGAGAAACCCGCCTGTCGAACAGCCCCTGGGTTTCCGGGAACCTGGGGAAATCGAACAGATCGTTGATTTGCCGCTGGAGCCAGTCAAAGGTGCCCACGGGCTCCAGATCCCTGTCGTACCAACGTATCAAAGCCATAACACACCTCCTAATTACCGGTATGGTCTCTATACATTGAGATTCAAAAACTATGCCATATTTCACAGATATGGCGCGAATAATTCTATGCTCACAAAAGAAATAGTTATCATATTTATCCCGCGGAAATTGGCTGAGCCACGCTCGCCCCTGCTCGGGTCATTTTGCCACAGACGGGCTTTTTCAATATGTCGAGTGTGTAAAAATGACCCGAATTCCGGTCGGGTACTATCGAAGCAACCGCTTCATGTCGTACAATTTGATAGAGGGATGAAACCAAAAGGGGTGAAACCGAGCAGCACGATTCCCATTGTCAGCCTGATCGTTCTACTCTTCAGCGCTCCTCTGTTATGGGCGAACGAGCCCGCGGATACCTCCTCTGCCCTGCACGTGCTGGCCGGCGTCTCCGGCGCGCTGCTCGTGAGCGCCGTGGCTTACCCCCTTGTGGACCTGGGTTCGGATCGCAGCAGCGCTGTTGTGGTTGCAGGACTGGGTGTGGGTGGGGCGTTCATCCTGGGTTTGAGCAAGGAACTGTTGGACTTGAGCGGGTGGGGACAGCCCCAGTGGTCCGATCTGTTGCTGACCCTGGGTGGAGGCTTGCTGGCCGGGAGCCTGGTGTACGCCGTAACCTGCCTCCAACCCGGCGGGGAGGAGGGGAGTCGGGGAATTTCGGTCGTGTACGGCGCCTTTGCGTTGATCCTCTCCCTTCCGGTGGGAGAGGACCTGTATCGACGTACTATTCTTTCTTTACGATCTCGATCGTGAAGTTGCTGGCCAAAGCGGCAATCGCACCGACGGCGGCCAGGATTGGAGCAACCACCATACCTACTACGCCGAGGGTCAGGGGGATCTCGATATAGGTCTCCCCACTGTCATTTTTGATGATGATGCGGCGAATGTTTCCTTCGTGGATCAGCTCTTTTACCTTTTTCAGCAGATCTTCGCCTTTGACCTTCACTTCCTCAATCTTTTCCGGCATCGAGTACCTCCCTATAGTGTTTCTACTAATATACTAACACCGTAAACACTTCGAAAACGCACCTTTGCCCCCGTTTTTACAAAATTCGCTGAATGAAACCAAGGCACGCCTCCGCACCTTCCCGGTAGTACGCCTGGTCGGGGTACATCGTGATGTGCTTCAGATGCATCTTGAGGTTGTAGATGTTCTTGCGCACTTCAAAAGCCTCATCTCCGGGAAAGGCGCTCCAGTAGCGATCGTAAAATCTGTCGTTCCCCAGACCGAACATCTCCATAAAGGACAACTCCCTGGCATAATCAGCCCAATAACCGGGAATATCGATGTAGCCACTGATAAAGGGACGCCCGGGATAGCCGGAACCCTCAAAATCGACCATCACGTTTCCCGACCAGATGTCATAGTGGGTCAGCGTGCTGCGCCGTCCGATATCCAGGGCTGGGGCAAGGCGCGGACGAACCCGCTCGATCTGACTGAGCATATCGGTGGACACCAATCTGCTGGCGCTGACTTCCGCAAACACAGCGTCGAAGCGGGGCAGCCAAAAATCCGCCCAGCTCTGACAGCGGCTGTACTCACCCGCCTCAACTCCGCCGAAGCCGCTGCTGCGCTCTTTGTGCAGCTCGATGAGCTGGACGGCGATCTGATCTGTCAGCCAATCGACCATCTCCCGCGTGAGCAGCCCGAACACCCTGTGCAGTACCACCCCGGGAAGCCGGGTCATGACCAGCAGCGTACCGGGCAGGAGCCTGCCCGAGGTGTCGATCAGCAGAGGACGGGGAACCGGCATGGCCGTGTGGCTGGCGAAGTAGCCCAGCACCTTGTACTCGCGGATAATCTTCTCATCCTTCTCCACGGGACTGATCTTGCAGACGATCTGCGGCTGGCCTGAGGAGAAGGACAGGCCGATTACCCGATTCCAGCAGCCGCCGCTGAGGACCTTGACCGTTTCAACTTTCAACTTTGCGGCACCGTCGCCGGTTTCGGCCAAAGCCAGCTGGGCGACGGCGCTGAGCCTCTCCATCGTCAGGAAGGGATCGATCTTTTCCCGGAGGATTTCTTCGCGGACGTTCACACCGTTAACACTTGCAGATCGGCTTTAACTTTGTGAGCCTCCAAATTGATCACCCCGGGATCGGCACCCAGAGCATAGGCGACCAGCTCGGCGATGTGGAACACGGGAATCACCCGCCGGTTCCTGTCTTTGCGGCTCAGCAGAAGCTGACCCGTGTCGAACTGGGTGAAGCAGGCCGGACAGGCCACCGAGAGGGCCTGCACCCCCGCCTCGTTCATCCAATCGAGCTTCTCCGCCGCAATCTTCAGACTCTCCTGGTTCCTGCCGGCGTTTATATTGAGGGCTGCGCCGCAGCACATATCCTGACGGTTGTATTCAACGATTTCCGCTCCTAGGACTTCCAGAATCAGCTCCATTGTCTCGGGCAGGGGGTATTGGCCGTTGGAGGAATCGTGGTTCATGGTTCCGGCCGGGCGATAGTAGTGGCAGCCGTAGTGGGTCCCTACCTTCAGCCCGGTCAGGGGTCGGACGATCGACTGCTCCAGACGATCGAGCATCTGTTCCTGGGAGAGCAGATCGGGAAGGTGAAAGATCTGCATGTTGCCCTGGTACTTCTTGCCCAGGCGCTCCAGCATCCCGTGAACAAACAGCCGTTTTTTCTCGTCCTGGGCCAGAATGTGGTTGGTTTCGCGAAGCGTGTTGGTGCAGCCGGCGCAGAGGGTCACCACGTCCAGCCCTTTTTCCTCGGTCAGACATAGATTCCGGGCGGCCAGGGCCAGCCAGGCATCGAAGTGCACGACCTTGAGGCCGATCGGGGCCGGGCAGCAGCCGAACTTGACATCCACCAGCTCGATGCCCAGCCTGGGCGCCAGGTAGCGCATGGCCACCTCCATTCCCGGGTACTTGATCGGGATTACGCAACCGGTAAAGATCGAAATCTTCATGCTACAGGTCCAGGATCTCCTCCAGGCCGGCTTCGCACAGAATCGAGCGGATCTCCGCGGCGTCAGGACGCTTCAAAGGCTTCAATCCCAGCTGCTCCCGGATCCTGTCGGAATGGGAGGTAGCCCGGACCGACCAGCCGGTCTCGGCCATGAGCTTGATATTTTCCTTGAGCGGCCGGGGCAGGTTCCCCCTCCTGGCAGCCAGGTTCATGATGTGGGTGAGCAGGCCGCTGATGGTAATCTCATGGGGGCAGCGTTCCTGACAGGCATGGCAGGTCGTGCAGCACCACAGCTTCTCATCGGCCAGCACCTCTTCCTGCTCCCCGTAGAGCATGTAACGAAGGATGATCTCCCTGGGATTAAAACCGTCGACAACCTGGGCCGTGGGACAGCTGCCCGTGCAGATCGCGCACTGCAGACAGCGGTAGAACTCCTCCTTATCGTACAAATCGAGGGCCTTTGCCACTCACCTGCTCCTTCCCGCCTCCACCAGCGGAATTTTCGTCTTCCGGTCCGGCGTAGAGAAACCGTTGGTTCCCTCCCGTTTCTGCCGGCGCTGCTCCGTCTTCTTCTCCCGCTCCACGAAGACCTTCATGCCCCTCTTTATCTCCTCCTGGCTGATGGTTTTCAACTTGCTCTGCATGGCCGCGATCTTTTCCTGGAAACGTTGTCCCTCCGCCGCGCTCACCCAGACCAGCTGCAGGCGCTCCGGGTCCAGTCCGTTCTGCTCCATGATCTTGCGCAGGCGGCGAAAACGTTTCTCCGTATGGGTATTGGCGTCGATGTAGTGACAGTCCCCGATGTGGCAACCGGAGATCAACACCATGGCCACCCCTCGGGCGAAGGCCCGTTCCACGAAGCGCAGGGAGACCCGGCCGGAACACATCGTGCGGATGATCCTCACCTCGGTGGGATACTGCATGCGGCTGACCCCGGCGAAATCCGCCCCGGCGTAGGAGCACCAGTTGCAGTTAAAGGCCAGGATCTTCTTGTCGGATTCGTACTCGGTGAAGGCGTCGATTTGAGCGAGGATCTGCTCGTCCGTGAAATGACGCATGGTGATGGCGGAGAACTGGCATTCCGCTCCGCAGGTGCCGCAGCCTGTACAGGCGGCTTCCACGACCACGGCTTTTTTGTTCTCGTCGAGATAGATCGCCTGATAGGGGCAGACCTTGATGCAGGCGCCGCAGCCGGTACAGGCCCCTGCATCCACCCTGGCGGTGATCGCCTCCACCGTAACCTTTCCCCGGCGCATGATGATGTTGGCCCGGGCGGCGGCGGCGGAGGCCTGGGTGACTGAATCCTTGATGTCCTTGGGCCCCTCAGCGCAGCCGGCCAGGAAAACCCCCCTGGTCGAGGTGTCCACGGGTCGGAGCTTGGGATGAGCCACCATGAAAAAGCCCCCGGAGGTCAGCGACAGGGTCAGGAAACGGCGTACCAGATCGCTCCCCGTGCTGGGCTTCAATCCCACCGAGAGAATCGCCAGCTCCACTTCGATATCGTAGAGCTTGCTCAGCAGGGTGGATTCCCCCACCAGCCGGAGATTACCGTTCTTCAGGGGGATAATCTCCCCCGGGAGCCCGTGGATGAACTGCACCCCCGCCATTTTTGCGCGCTGGAACAGATCCTCGAATCCTTTGCCGAAGGCCCGGATGTCTATGTAGAAGACCGTAATTTGGGTATCCGGCCAGTGCTCCTTGATAAGCAGGCTGTCCTTGATCGTATTCATGCAGCAGACATTGCTGCAGTAGGGATTGGTCTTGCTGGATCGGGAGCCGATGCACTGGAGGAAAGCCACGCTCTTCGGCACCTGATGATCCAAAGGGCGGATCAGATTCCCCCCGGTGGGTCCGCCGGCGTTGATCATGCGCTCGAACTCGAGGCTGGTGATCACGTTCGCGGCCCGACCGTACTGGTACTGCGGGATCTCCCGGGCATCGAAGACATCCACCCCGGTGGCCACGACGATCGTTCCGACCTCGAAACTTTCTTCGGTTTCCCGGTCGTTGAAATCGATGCACTTACGCTCGCAGGCCTCCACGCACTTTTCGCAGACCCGGACTCCCCCCCTGTTCAGGCAAAGATCCATGTCGATCCGATAGGTGGCGGGCACGGCCTGGGCGAAGGGCAGGTAGATGGCGTTGCGGGTGGCCAGACCTATGTCGAACTCGTTGGGGGCGAACTGGGGACAGACCTCGGAACACTCCCCGCAGGCCGAACAGTCGCTGGTCACGTAGCGGGCCCGATGACGCACCGTCACGCTGAAATTCCCGACATAACCCGAGATATTGGTTACCTCCGTCAAGCTCATCAGCTTGATCCGAGGATGACGTCCCGCCTCGGCCATTTTCGGTGCCAGTATACAGATCGAACAATCCATGGTGGGAAAAGTCTTATCGATCTGGGCCATGCGCCCGCCGATCGATGGTTCTTTTTCGACCAGCATGACCTCGTATCCGGAATCGGCAAGGTCCAAGGCGGCCTGGATGCCCGCCACCCCGCCTCCGATGACCAAGGCCTTTTGAATCACCGGGATATCCACCTCCTCCTGGGCCTCGAGCAGGCGGGCCCGGGCCACGGACATCCGCACCAGGTCTTTGGCCTTCTCCGTCGCCTCCTTCTTGTCGTGCAGGTGGACCCATGAGCAGTGTTCCCGGATGTTGGCCATTTCCAGGAGATACTGATTCAAGCCGGCGGCCTGGATACAGCTGCGGAAGGTCGGTTCGTGCATCCGGGGCGAGCAGGCGGCCACCACGATGCGGTTCAGATTGTGTTCAGCGATATCCCGTTTGATCTTTTCCTGCCCCGGTTCGGAACAGGTGTACAGCTGGTGTTCGGCATACACGACGTTTTCCAGCTTGGAGGCGTGCAGGGCCACCGCTTCGCAGTCCACCGTGCCGCCGATGTTCAGACCGCAGTGGCAGACGTACACCCCTACCCGGGGCTCTCCCGCAGCCAGGCCACCGTTTTCACTAACTCGCGTTTCGCCTGCCAATCTTTACTTCCCTTCCATGGTCGCTACACCGTGATCGTAGCCGGCCTGGAGAGCCGAGAGGTTCAGATCCTCCGTTCCCTTGGGGATCGAGTCCAAAACCGCCTTCTTCATGGATTCCAGGCTCACGATTCCAGAAACCGCCGTGATGAATCCCAGCATCACGATGTTGGCAACGATCACCCTACCCAGCTTCTCCGCGATGCCTGTAGCCGGTACCCGGTGGATCCTCTGGGAGCTTCCCTTGGGAAGGGTTTTGACCAGATCTTCGTTGACCAGCACCAGAGCCTGCTCCACGGTGTCAGGACCGTAGGTGCGGGCCGCTTCTTCGGACATCAGCACCAGCACATCCGGCACGGTCACGCGGGGATAGTTGATTCGATCCCTGGAGATGACCACATCGGCGCTGCAGGCTCCCCCGCGGGCTTCAGGTCCGTAGCTCTGCGTCATTACGGCATTCGCGCCTTCGTAGAGGGTGACCGCCTTGCCGAGGATCATACCGGCCAGCACGATCCCCTGACCGCCGAAGCCGGCCAGGCGGACACCGGTCTTTGCAACGCTTGCCATCACTTCCTCGCCTTGTTCACCACGCAGCTTTCCCACATGTCCATGAAGGTCGGCTTCTCGACATCCACAAATTTTCCGACCGCGACCCGGCCCTTGAACGGCAGCGCCGTGTTCTCCGGATCCAGCTCGGCGGCAAGGTAGGAGTTGTCCCGGTAGAATCGCATCAGATCGAGGGTGGAGCCGAGCTTGTTGCGCCGGGCGTAGCCGGTGGGACAGGGGGAGACGATTTCGATGAAACTGAAACCCCGCTTGTTCATCCCCTCGATCATCGCATCCCGCATCTCGTAGGTGTGCAGCACCGTCCAACGGGCTACGTACACCGCTCCGGCCGCCTTGGCCAGGTAGATGAGATTGAAGGGATGTTCGGCGCACCCGTACGGGGTCGTGGTGGTCCGGGCTTCCAGGGGCGTAGTGGGTCCTCCCTGACCCCCGGTCATACCGTAGTTGAAGTTGTTGATACAGATCACCGTGATGTCGACGTTTCGCCGGGCTGCATGGATGATGTGATTCCCGCCGATGGCGAACAGATCCCCGTCGCCGCTGAACACCACGACTTTCAGCTCCGGCCTGGCCAGCTTGAGGCCGGTGGCAAAGGGGATGGCCCGCCCATGGGTCGTGTGGTAGGTGTCCAGGTTGAGATAGCCGGCGGCTCTCCCCGAGCAGCCGATCCCCGAAACGACCGCGGTCTTGTCGCAGTCGAACTGCCCCTTTTCCAGGGCCCGCACGAATGCGGTGAAGGCGATACCGATGCCGCAGCCCGAGCACCAGATGTGGGGGATCCGGCCCTCTTTGAGGAATCGGTCCAGAGGATGATCGCCGTGTCCCTTCTGCCAATTCCTTTTGTCCGCCTCGAGCGCCTGCTGGGGCACCAGTTTCTGAATCAACTCAGCGCCTCCTCGACGATCGGGAAAAGCTCATCCGGTGAGAAGATGCGCCCGCCCATGAAACCTGCCAGTACGGTTTTCGCTCTTCCTTCGCTGCAACGCTCCACCTCATAGGCGATTTGGCCGGCGTTGATCTCCGCCACCACAAAGGCTTTCACTCTGCCCGAGAGCTGCCGGATCCGCTTCTCTGCAAACGGCCAGACGGTGATCAGGCGCAGCATCCCCACCTTCATGCCCCTCTTTCGCGCCTGTTCTACCACCTCCCGGGTCGTACGCGCCGAGCACCCATAGGACACCACGATCACCTCCGCATCCTCGGTGTACAGCTCTTCGGTTCGGACGATCTCATCGGCATGGTCGCGAATCTTGCGCACCAGCCGCTGCACCAGTCGCTCCTGAGCCTCCGGGGTGATCAGCGGGTAGCCGTACTCATCGTGGGTCAGGCCGGTGGCGTGGATGTGATATCCCTCTCCGGCAAACACCATGGGGGGCACTTCGTTCTCCCCCGGCAAGAAGGGGGCAAAGCCTCTCTTCAGCGGCTTGCGCCCGCGCCGGGCCGCGGGCACCAGAGACTCCGCCGAAGGGATCGTGACTTTCTCGGTCATGTGTCCGACCACCTCGTCACTCAGGATCATGACGGGGGTGCGGTACCTGTCGGCTACGTTGAAGGCTTCATAGGTCAGCTCGAATGCCTCCTGAGGGGACTCCGGAGCCAGGGCGATCACCTCGTAGTCCCCGTGGGAGCCCCAACGCGCCTGCATCACATCCTGCTGTCCGACCAGGGTGGGTAAACCCGTGGAGGGTCCTCCCCGCATGATGTTTACCAGCACGCAGGGGGCCTCGAGCATGGCGGCCAGACCGACGTTTTCCATCATCAGGGAAAAACCCGGTCCGGAGGTGGAGGTCATGGCCCTGGCTCCTGCGCAGGAGGCACCGACAATCGCCGCCATGGAAGCCAGCTCGTCCTCCATCTGGATGTACACACCGTCCACCTGGGGCAGGCGCAGAGCCATACGCTCGGCCACTTCCGTGGCGGGGGTGATGGGGTAGCCGGCGAAAAAGGTGCATCCCGCCGCCACCGCCCCCTCGGCGCAGGCCTCATCCCCATTGATGAAATGGGTGCCGGTAAGGAGTTTCAGATCACCACTGCGCGTCCTGCCTGTCACGGATCGGCCTTTGCGATCTCGAAACTTCGGCGGTGCCGCATTCTTCTGGAGATTTTCTCGATATGAATTACATCCTGAGGTTGAAGAGGTCTGCGTTCAGCTACAGTGCAGTAGATGGCAAACTCAGGGCAAACGGTCTCGCAGAAGCTGCAGTTGATGCACCTTCCCTCATGCTTGACCCGGGGTGGGTAGTAGCCCTTTTCGTTGAACTCATCGGACTCTTCCAAGACGTCGTTTGGGCAGAACTCGATGCAGTACTTGCAGCCCTTGCAGCGGTAGTCGATGACGTTCACCTTGCCGATGACGACTTCGCGCTTCTCCGCGTCCAAGGGTACACGCCAGAAGTCCATCACTGCTCCCTCGGTAGTTAGGAGCGCTCATTATATCAACAGGGTTTCAGTGGATCAATCAGGCCGTGGTGACTTTGTGGAGCTTTACTAAACGCTGGGCAAGCAGTCTGGCTAAGAAGATACCGTAATGCGGCCGCTCTTTGATAGCGTTGATGAATGCTTCCTTGGAGATCTTGATCAGGATTCCCCGTCCCATGGATTTCACGGTGGCGGAACGGCGATTGTCCAAAAGAAAGGACATCTCCCCAAGAAAGATATCTTCCGGGGTAAGGATGGAAACCTGTTTTCCGTTGGCGATGATCTCGAATTGACCGGAAACGATATAGTACAGATAGCTGGACTTCTCACCTTGAGTAAAAACTATGTTCCCGTCCTGAAACACGACCTCCTCCTGGTCGGTGAACACCTTCGGAACCACGTTGCCTTCGTGGCTCATATGCGCGATCTCGAAGTTGGCCTCATTCCCCTTGTCGTTGTAGACCAGCTTGGAGACGTAGTGTGAGGCCATGGCGATGCCCCGCCCGTGCATTTCCTCCAACCCATCTTCCCCCGTAGCCGCCGTCTGAGCCTTCCAGTCGAAACCGTCCCCCTCATCCCGGATCTTGAAGGTCGATTTCTTGGGGGTGATCTTGTAGCTCAGGTAAACCTTTTTCTCGCAGATCTCGGGATCCTTGTTTTTCTCTCGAACCAGTTCCAGGATATCCTTGCCGCTGTTCAGCCATTCCGATTTTTCCTCATAGGAGATCTTGCAGTTCCCGTGTTCAATGGCGTTGATCAGCAGCTCCATCATTGCCAGATAGAATCGTACCTTCTGCTCGTGATCGACGAGGTTGGAGTTGAAGAGGAAGTTGGCCAGCAGGTTCGAATAGGTTACCAGGTCGAAAGGATCGTTTTCCAGGATGAACGATCCGGAGAGGTTGGCCTGAAGGATGAAATGCAGATCCCGCTGAAACAGAATGCCCCGATTCTGGCTCAAGATCCGCAGCAGCCGGGTGAAGTAGTCCTCCAGGTTGTTCTTGTGAATGACCGAGATCGTGTTGATGCCGGAAAACAACTTCAGGATCTCGTGCTCGTTCTCCTCGTCGTGGAGGATGACGAACCCGCCGGAGTACAGCCACGGATCGCTCTTGATCTCCTTGAGGATGGTTTTTAACTTAATGTACTTGTCCGTGCAGTTTATTATGATAATCTCGGGAAGTTCGTAGTTGAGATGCTGGACAATCCGGTTCTTGTCGCGCAGGTAAATCGGGACGAACTCATCGCCGAACTCCGTGCAGATCTGCAGGATGACCTTGTTCGTCTTGTCGTCGGTACTCAGGACCGCAATATTGCCCATCCAATCCCCGTAGCTAATTTTATTAAGAATGTGTCACTATTAGTGTATAGTATTTGCGAATAAAATTCAGCCTACTCTATTCTTTCGGTTCGATCCGTCTTAATCAATAGAGCGGGGACGGAGTCCGCGCGGCCGCGGGCGATACAAGGCACCGGCATGGAATTTCCGGACGGGGACGGCCAGCCCATTTGCACGACTTTCACGCAACGATAACACGAATTCAGCGTGGCGTGGAAATTCCGCCCGGAAAAAGGTATACTTTTTTAATAAGGGAGGAGTTACGCATGAAACGAGCGGCTACGATTATCCTGTTAATAGCTATAACCGCGATGCCTCTGGTTGCAGAGGATCTGCTGGTGGAATACCTGGAAGGGACCCTGGAAGTAAAGGAGGGTTCGATCTGGGCCGAGTTGTACATCGGAGACATGGTTGCGGAGAACAGCCTGATCCGTCTCTCCGACCATGGCTTTGCCGAGCTCTCGACCCGAAACGTGACGGTCACTCTAAGTGATGACGGAACCTACGATACCCAGAGTCTGCTCCGTTCCGGACAGAAGGTCGCCTCCTGGAACATCGGGGGCGTGGTCAACTCCAAGCTCTCCAAGCTGATCAGCCCCGTACAACAGGGGGAGACCGCGGTCATGGGTGTCCGCGGGGCTGCCGCGGACCAGGGTGAGCTTACCTGGGTCGAAGAGGGCGGAGAGTTCATGGAGAAGGGAAAACAGCTTCTCGCCAACGGCCTGTTCGAAGAAGCGATTCCCGTGTTCAAGAACGGAGCCGACTGGGCGCTGACCGAGGACGAGCGCTCCGAGTACCTCTTTTATGCGGCTTACGCCCATTCCCTCAAAGGGGACAACGCCGTGGCCTTGATTATGCTGGAAGACATGGCTCTAAAATCGGATGCCGCCATCTTTACCGATTACGTGCTGCTGAAGGGAAAGCTCCTGATCGAAAACCTCGCCTTCGCCGACGCCCTGGATCTGTTCTCCGAGTACCTTGCGCACCCCGACATGGGAGAAACTACCCAGGTTGTATACTTTCTGTCGGCTGTGTGCTACCAGGGTTTGGACAACAGAACCCAGGCTCAGAAGTCCTTGCAGGACGCGATCAAGATCGACGCCTCATCCGAGTACGGGCAGGCCGCCCAGCGCATGATGGGGAGTTTGTAGCGCCTGTTTT
>Ga0307426_1001832_pt1 | contig 13620 bp, 13 predicted proteins | sample SalMarWE160340MG_FD_202165 | JGI IMG/M metagenome (GOLD analysis project Ga0307426, IMG submission 202165) | Salt marsh sediment microbial communities from the Plum Island Ecosystem LTER, Massachusetts, United States - WE1603-40 | ecosystem: Environmental > Aquatic > Marine > Intertidal zone >... | reverse complement strand
ACACGATCAGACCGCACTCAGCGCTCAACTATAGGTCACCGGCGCCGCAGCCTTTCGCGCCCTTGGCTCACCACCTAGATGAAATCATGCAGATGCAGTAATCTCTCATCTGCTGGTACAAAAAAACGTCAGGTCAGAGGCGGAACAGATGTCCGTCTCACTGGAAGGCCGGAAAAGTGGCAATAATCAGCAAGCATTCATGGAATTTCCGGCCAAGCTCTTAACCAAGTCGACAATAAGTAGCCATGCCCGATGATTTTTATTTCGTGATATGAACGCGATAACTAGTTTTCTGAAAGAGCTTTTTCCGTTTTGGTATTCTATCCGCTGAACCGTGATTTTCGGTTGCAAAACGGCGCTCACTTAATCAGGTATTTCCAATGGCAAAGCGAATTGCGTGGTGGGTCAGTTACTTTGCCGGCGTCATCATTTTCATTTTGTAGGTTGTGAGATTTTTTTACGTTTTTGGATCCCGCATCCGCAAGGTTATTTTGTCTATCCTCCGCATTCGGTTTATCAATTTGTGCCCGATCCGGAGACTACCCCGGCGTTGAAGGCGTCTCACATTTTGTCGCTAACAGTCTGGGGATGCGCGCTGATGAGATCCCACCTGACGCCAAGCGTCGCATCCTCGTGTTTGGTGGCAGCACTGGCATCGATGTCTATCTCGATCAGAAGAATGAAATGTGGACGCATCAAGTGCAGAATAAGCTCAATGCTACGCCGAAGCAGCCAAAGGCCTGGGTCGGCAATGTCGCGCGCCCCGGATTGACGACCATTGACAATCTGCTCGAATTTGACTTGATGCTGCCAAATCTGCCGCACATGAACATGTTCGTTAATCTTGTCGGCGTGAACGACTTCCAGCTGGCTTTGCAATCCAGCTATTGGCGTGTCCCGACTCTGGGAGACCATCTGATTGCGACATTTTCGATCATGCCAAAAAAAGGATGGCGGAATCTGGCTCTTTATCGCTTTTATGAACGGATTAAGTATTGGTGGAAAGGATCGCACGGACGCTTCGTGCAAACCGAAAATGCAAAGAATTTTGCCAAATGGCTACATTGCCGGCAAACTGCGCCGAAGGAAAACTTGGTTGATTTGCCGAATTTGGACGATGGTCCCGCCAACTATAGATTGCACCTTAACAAGTTAGTCGATCGTTCCGAGGTCTACTATGCGCCGATGATTTTTCTTACCCAACCGACATTGTGGAATGCAAATATGACACCCGAAAATGAGGCGCTTCTGCAGGCGGGCGGAGTAGGTCCTCGCCGTGATTGGTGCACGAAGAAAATTTACTATTCGCCGGCAGCTCTGGCGCGCGGGATGAAGATGTTTAACGACGTGCTTCGAGACGTCTGCCGCCGTCGCAAGATATATTGCATTGATCTCGCTGCCCGCGTCCCCAAGGAGCGACGCTACTTTTTCGACGCGATGCATTATTCTGAAGCTGGCGCGCGGCTGGTGTCAGACGTCGTTACGGCGGGCATCATCGATTATCGTGCTTGGGTAGCCCATAATTCGGCACATTGAGTTCATACTAGTGTTCGTACATGAGCCAAATAGCCTCCCGGCAAGCGGTCCCGCCGAGGTTGACTTCCGACTGGGTTCGGCCGCAAGCTGAAAAAATATTATTTGGTTTTCATCATGGCAACCAACGAACCTGTTGTGTCGCATAAGAAAGTAACGATGGGCTCGAACCGGTCGTTTGGGCTCGTTTTTGCGGGTTTTTTCGCCATAGTAGCGTTGCTGCCGCTCATCCAGGGCGCACCGGCGCGATGGTGGGCGTTCGGTGTTGCCGTCGCCTTTGCAGCCGCCGCCTTTCTTGTCCCGCGCGCGCTGCAACCTTTGAATCGGGCTTGGTTCAAGCTCGGCATTCTACTGCACCATGTAGTCAATCCAGTCATTATGGCATTGATGTTTTACGGCGCGATCCTGCCCATGGCGATTCTGTTGCGCGGGCTCGGTAAAGATCTCGTGCGCCTTAAGCGCGAACCGGAAAGCGATTCCTATTGGATTCCACGCGAGCCGCCGGCGCCAGCACCCGGCTCGATGAGCAACCAATTCTAGGTGCACAAATGTCATTCATGCTCGAGCTTTGGAAATTTCTACGCGTCCGGAAGAAATTCTGGCTGATGCCCATTGTCCTCATGATGCTGATCTTCGGCGGCCTCGTGATACTCACCCAAAGCTCCGCCATCGCGCCGTTCATTTATACGTTGTTCTGAGCACCAGTTGCGGATGATTGTTCTCGGTATCTCGGCCTATTATCACGACAGCGCCGCTTCAATCGTGCGCGACGGCGTGATTGTCAATGCCGCGCAAGAAGAACGCTTCACTCGCAAGAAGCACGATCCCGGATTTCCGGTGAACGCGATCCGATGGTGCATGATGGACGCCGGCATTGCGCCGCGCGATATCGACCACGTCGCCTTCTACGACAAGCCGTTCCTCAAATTCGAGCGGCTGCTGGAAACCTATCTCGCTTTTGCTCCGCGCGGGTTTCAGTCCTTCCGCACCGCGATGCCGGTGTGGCTGAGCGAGAAGCTGTTCCAAAAGAATATGCTGCTCAAGGAGCTGCGTGCCATCGACAAGGACCTCGGTGCCACCGAAAAGCTGCTCTTTGCCGAGCATCATTTCAGCCATGCCGCCTCGGCCTTTTATCCGTCGCCGTTCGAAGAGGCGGCCGTGCTTACCATGGACGGCGTCGGCGAATGGGCGACGACCTCGGCCGGTGTCGGGCGCGGCAACGAGCTCTCGATCGCCAAGGAAATCCACTTCCCGCATTCGCTCGGTTTGCTGTATTCGGCCTTCACTTATTATACCGGCTTCAAGGTTAACTCCGGTGAGTATAAGGTCATGGGGCTTGCGCCCTATGGCGAGCCGAAATACGCACAGGCGATTTTTGATAATTTGATCGATTTGAAAGCCGATGGCTCGTTCCGGCTCAATCTCGATTATTTCGACTATTGCACCGGCCTCACCATGACCAATGCGCGCTTCGATTCCCTGTTCGGCGGGCCGCCGCGCAAACCGGAAGTGTGGCTGACTCAGCGCGAGATGGATCTTGCCGCCTCCATCCAGGCGGTGACCGAGGAAGTGGTGCTGCGGCTTACACGTTCGCTTGCCGCCGACACCGGCATGAAGCAGTTGTGTCTCGCCGGCGGCGTCGCGCTCAACTGCGTCGCCAATGGCAAGGTGCTGCGCGACGGCGCCATCAGCGACATCTGGATTCAGCCGGCAGCGGGCGATGCTGGCGGCGCGATCGGCGCCGCGTTGGCGGCCTGCCATCAGCATGAGAAGCTGCCGCGCGCGCCGACCAACGGCTCCGACGGTATGTCGGGGGCCTATCTCGGTCCGGGCTTCGCACAAAGCGACATCGAAAAACGACTCAAAGCCGCCGGCGCGCGGTTTTCCGTGTGCCAGGACGGCGCTGTGGTCGACACCGCAGCGCAGGCGCTGGCCGACGGCCAGGCGGTCGGCTGGTTCCAGGGCCGCATGGAGTTCGGCCCGCGCGCGCTCGGCGCCCGTTCCATTCTCGGCGATCCGCGCTCGCCCACCATGCAGAAGACACTCAATCTCAAGGTTAAATACCGCGAAAGCTTCCGCCCCTTCGCGCCGGCGGTGCTGCGCGAGGACGTCGCTGATTGGTTCGAGCTCGACGCTGATTCACCCTACATGCTGCTGGTCGCGCCGGTGAAAGAGGAACATCGACGGACGATGAGTGAAGCCGAAGATGCGCTGTTCGGCATCGACAAGCTCAACGTGCCGCGCTCCGACATTCCGGCGGTGACCCATGTCGACTATTCAGCGCGCGTGCAGACCGTGCACGCTGATACCAATGCGCGCTTCCATGCGCTGATCTCGCGCTTCAAGGCGCTCACCAACTGTCCGGTGCTGGTCAACACCAGCTTCAATGTGCGCGGCGAGCCGATTGTGTGCACGCCGGAAGACGCCTTCCGCTGCTTCATGGGAACGGAGATCGAGTTGCTGGCGGTGGGGAATTGCATCCTGCGCAAGGACGAACAAAACCGCGCCTTGAAGCAGGACTACAAAGACGCATTCGATCTCGATTAATGATGACCGGGCATGCTCGAGCAATCGATCTGGCCATCTTTGGAAGATGGATTGCATGAATCGGCCGAGCGACTGTAACGAGCATTTGCAGCCGCCGGCCTTGCCATGACGGACTTTAACTCATTGTTGTCGATGGATGATCACCCCGAGCGTCGGATATGATCGCGCCCCGGAGCTTTGTTCGGATAGCCTTGGTGTCGTAGGGGCAGCAAATTTAAACCCGTGTGTTCTGATATTCGATGTGCTTCTTGTAAAGAAGCGATAGGACTGCATGTGCGTCTAGCAAAAATTCGTCCCAAAATTTGGACGGAATGGATTGATCACGCCATTTGGCATTATGAAAAATAGCGTCTGAAACCAATGCATCGTGTTGACGTTGCCAAATAGCCCTCGCGATTTCTTCGGCATTAGGCGTCTCCAACGTCAGTATCGAATGATCAACTTGAAGAAACAATGCCTCATTATTTTTTGGGCAAAAGGAAACGCGATTTGGGTTATCGACCATATGCATATCCGGTCAATAGTTGAGACAGATCGGAACAGCTGGGGCCACCGTCCGGTGTGAGGATGCTGCCGGTTTGACGCAACTCGCAACGAAACTCACTCATTAAGATAAAGTATCAACCTTAAATTCCAGCGCCACGAATTAATGTGTTGGCACTTGATTCTGGTTGCCACAAATGATTTTGGGGGCGTGATATGAAATAGATCCATGCGGTCAATCCGGTTATTTATATTCAATCGCTGCTACTGGCTGCCCGCGCCAACAATCCCAAAAATATTTCAGATTGCCTTGAAGCTGGGCAAACTTCGCAACCATCATGAATATAGCATAGGTCCAAGACCCAGGCCCCACGGCGCGTCTGCGAGCCGCGATACGCCAAATCTGGATTGGGTAGATCAGAGCGCCTGCCATGGCCATGGGATAAAAAAGCGCACCTAGAATTATGACCAGCGGTATCAGCCCGCCCCACATCACGGCACTTGCCACGGCTCTTTTTTCTCTTTTCGCTAGCCCAGACCACAAGTGAAGCCGCGAGACCTCTGCTTCTGCATATCCGCTTCGGACCGCCCGCAGCCACCATTGGCTAAATCGCGTCATCGCGGCATCGTGACGAGTCATATCCGCGTCGAGCCGCCAGATCTTCCATCCCTTTTTACGCATTCGCGCGCATAGTTCAGGCTCTTCGCCCGCTATCAGGCTCGGCCGAAATCCGCCTACCTCCTGGAAGGCATCAACTCGCATCAACGAATCCCCGCCGCACGCCAACGCCTCACCAATTGGCGTATTCCACTCGACTTCACAAAGCCGATTATAAACGGAGCGCTCCGGAAATTGCTCGCGGCGTCGGCCACAGACAACCGCCACGTCTTTTTGGTTTGCGATGAAAGGCAAAGACGTGTCGAGCCAGGTAGGGACTAGCTCGCAGTCCCCATCAATAAATTGCACAAATCTGACGTCCGGCTTTGCCGCCATCAAAGCCTTAAAGCCCTCGTTCCTTGCCCGGGCCGCCGTAAATGGCTGCGTCAGGTTCAATTTTACGACCAACGCGCCTAAATGCTCCGCTTCGGGAACGCTGCTGTCCGTGGAGCCGGAGTCAACGTAGACGACAACGTGCTCGCGTCCAATCAATGACGTCAAACACTTAATCAGCCGCTGCCCTTCATTGCGACCAATCACGACAATTCCGAGATCATCGAACTTCACTGCAGCGAGTGCCCTTCACCGAACCGCCCAATCACATAAAACAAGTTTCACGACCATATCTAACAAAGCAAGACTGCGACATAGCCCAAAAAATAATATCACCTCGAAAGCGTTTGCTGCCAGTCCCGGTAGCGATAGCATTCTCGCTGAATCATCGGCCGCAAAAAAGACGCCCCAATTCGATGTCTATGATGGGATATTACTAAGGTTAAAAAGCAACGTCTAATCACGAGCCAGCAGGCTAAGTGTCCCGCATCACTCTTGGTGCTAATTGTGGACGTTAGACATTTCGAACTATATCATAGCCCGGAGACCTCAAAGAACAGGATCGGCCAATAGCTATGCATCGGTTCAGTGCACAGACTTGCCGTTGAATTGCCCTAATGCGTATTGGTTACTTTACCAATCAGAATCCCGCGGTCAGCCACACATTCATACGCCGCGAAATGCGCGCCCTGGAGGCATTAGAAGTGTCAGTCATCCGCTATGCGCTCTGGACAGCGGAAGAAAATATATTGGATCCCGACGACAAAGTGGAGCAACAGCAAACTCAGTACATTTTAAAAGCGGGTGTTGGCGAGCTTTTGCGCTGCGTATTTGGAGCGGTAATCAAACATCCGGGGCGCATAGTCCGCGCTGTTCAACTTGCAATAAAAATCGGCCGGCGTTCCGAGCGCGGTATTCTACGGCACTTCGCCTATGTTGTAGAAGCGATAGTCCTCGCTAATTGGTGTAGACGCGACGGCATTCAGCATATCCACGCGCATTTCGGGACCAATTCTGCGGCCATAGCAATGCTGGCCAGCCAGCTTTCCGGCATCGCTTATAGCTTTACGGCGCATGGCAGCGAGGAATTTGAGAAAGCTCCATTGCTTTCGCTCGACGTGAAGGTTTGCAATGCTGCCTTCGTCGTTGCTGTTAGTTCGTTTGGCAGAAGTCAACTCATGCGCTGGTTACCTCCGAACCAATGGGAAAAAATTGCTTTGGTGCACTGTGGCCTCGATCAACGATTTCTCAACATCGAACCGTCACCACCCCCGCTAGCTCCGCGGCTTGTCTGCGTTGGGCGTCTCGGCGAGCACAAAGGACAGCTTTTATTAGTGGCTGCAGCGCGTCGGCTGCATGATGCCGGAGCAAAATTCACGGTCGTTCTCGTTGGCGATGGGCCCATGCGGCCTTTGATTGAAGAAGCAATTCGGCAGAATGGGTTGGCGGATTATATTTCGATCACGGGCTGGGTGACCGGCGAACGGGTACAGGCAGAAATAATCGGATCCCGAGTTTTGGTTTTGCCGAGTTTTTCCGAAAATATGCCAATCGTCATCATGGAAGCCTTCGCGCTTGGCCGGCCGGTCATCTCAACTTACGTTGCCGGAATCCCGGAGCTTATCCAAGCTGGCAAGAGTGGCTGGCTCGTGCCGGCAAGCGACGAGGTTGCGCTGGCCCAGGCCATGAGCGAATCCTTGACGGCACCCGTCGAGCAATTGGCAGCGATGGGCGTTGCGGGACGAGCGTACGTCTCTGAACATCATGACGCGGCAAAAGAGGCAGCAAAGCTACAAGAACTTTTTCAAACGGTGATTGACAGAAGTTGATCAATGTCCGCTTTGCCTCTGAAAGTGGACATTCGACAGCGCAGTTCGCATGTCCGCAAAGGGCCAATACCGGACTCATGCACCGCAACATGATCGGCGCAAAAAGAAAGACCGCCTTGCGGCGGTCTCTCCGAAATCCAATCAGATGTTTTGATCAGGCTGCGCGTGCCGCAGCCTTCTTCCTCCTGCGCCAGCCGAGCAGACCAAGCGCGCCTAGGCCAGTGGCGAATAGTGGGAACGCGGCCGGCAGGGGGGTCTCCTGCGCCGCCAGCGACACGTAGTCGAACCCGATATAGTCTTGGGATCCGTTGCGATCGATATTGAGCGACAGGAAACCAGTGGCGTTGATAGCGGCCAGCTGCGCGGCGTCAAGAACGAAGCTCCGCACGACGCTGGTCGAGAGGCCGTCATTGAACGAGAAGGGAAGTGATACACCATTTATGTCGACCGAGAAAGCACCCCAATTAAACGGAGCAATCGCCGACTGAAGGCCAGCCATGTCGATCGTAAGCGTCGCACTAGTCACGGTGCCAGAAAAGGGCGAAAAGACGAATGAGCCAGCATCCGACGTGTTTGGTCCATAAATGGAATTGAGCGCTGGGTACACATCGGTAAACTGCGCGCCATTCGTAGCCGCCGCCTCGGCCGCCGAGCGGTTGTCCGTATTCGGAGTCGCAAGCAGAGTCGCAAAGATGCCCGCATCGCCATTGTCCGGAATACCGACGCCATAGCCGTCGTTGTCACCAATCATTTGTGTAAACGTTGTGGCTTCGGCAACCGAAGCCATCGTCAGACCAGCAGCGCAGATTGCTACGGCACCAGCGAGTGCAGCGAAGCATCTCATGGTCTCCTCCCACCTCGGCATAAAAAATCCCACCTCGGCATAAAAAACGCCACGGCAAATAATTGCACCAAAATGTTCGATGCGTCAATTAAGCTCGACCCGAGGCGCGCTGAGTTCCGGTTTGAGGTCTGCACTAAGTGTTAACTCCCTGTCCGCTTTGAGTTTTTGCGCGGTAATGCCTCCACATTGGCGTCTCAGCCGATGCCATGTCCGCTTTGGGTCAAAACCGGAAGTAATAACCATTAACTTCGATATCCGCTTTACCCCTGAAAGCGGACATTCAACTGAGTTGGCGGCACTTCCGCTTTGGGCCATTCCTCCCTTGGATTCTAGACTTTCAATGGCGTCTCGATTTGGGTTCGTTTCGCCAAAATATCCCCGGCGCCTCGACTTGAGCAGATCGCGGGCGAATGTTTCGAGCGCGTACAGGATATCTATTATCACATGGATGATGCCCCGATTCTTCCTCGCCGCACGAATTAAATGCCGGATGAAATTTTCGGAACGGACAGGATGTAAATTCAGTGGCAGGTCCCTGCAACTATGCAATTGCCGCCAATTTCTTCGCGTAGTTTATCCGATACCAAAACAGTTGGATCGGGTCGCGGTGATGCAACAACCTCCATATGCTGCTGGTAAAGAAATCTATCAGGTCGGGTACCGCAACGATAAAAGGGCCGCTAGAATATTCCGTCATTGGGGGAAAAAATGTTGAAGATCGTAGAGGTCGAAATCATCAAGGCAAACATCCCAAAGAAAGAGAAATTTGAAGTTTCTCGTGGATCATTTCAGACAGCAACCAGAGTGTTAGTGCGAGTGACCCTTGAGGACGGCACCGCCGGATATGGCGAGTGCTCACCATTTGTAGGTACTGCCGATTATGGGGCAGTTGCAATCTTTTCGGAGGAAACGCAATCGACGTGCTACTCAATTCTGGAGGAACAGATCGCACCTGCAATTATCGGTGTAGATGCTTTAAACATGGCCGATGTGCATTCAACAATGGCTGCTGTGACATTGATGAATCCAATGGCCAAGGCTGGCATTGACATGGCCACCTACGACGCCGTCGGCAAAGCACTGAATGTGCCCGTTTACTCGCTTTTAGGCGGCGCTTACAGAAAAAAGATCCCTCTTTCGTTATCTATTGGCATACGCACAGACGAGGAGATGCTCGCCGGCGCTAAAAAGGTTGTCGACGATGGTTATCACGTCATCAAGATGAAGGGCGGACGTGAAATTCGGGAAGATGTAAAACGACTGGAACTGATCCGCAAAGCGGTAGGAGATTTCCCCATCCGGGTCGATGCGAATGCTGGGTACAAATCCTATGACCAAATCATCCTTGGCCTCGTCCGCGCGCAAGAACTTGGATTGAATGAACTCGAGCAACCGCTGGGGAGATATGATCTACGTGGCATGAGTCGCTTGGCAAGCGAGTTACATGTTCCGATTCTTGCCGATGAATCCGTCTTTTTCGCGCACGATGCTGTAAACTGCATCGAGATGAAGGCCTGCGATGTCATCAACATCAAAGTACAGAAGGCCGGCGGGCTATTTCCGGCAATCCGAATTGATCACATCGCACAAGCTTCCAAGGTTGGGGTTCTTGTGGGCGCGCTCATGGAAACGGGCATTGGGACCGCGGCATCTCTACATCTCGCAGCAGCTTGCAAAATTATGAGCTGCGCATCCGATTGCCGAACTCATCTTGTGATGGAACACACACTTCTTCGAAACACTCTAGTGATAGAAAATGGATTTGTGCATGTTCCCGAGGAACCCGGTCTCGGTATCGAGGTAGATGAGGCCGCAATTGCAAAATATGGGCAAGGAGACTGGAAAAGAATTTCACAATGATGGTGACCAAAAATGTGGGCAATGGCGAAATCTCGTCGATATATGTTCGCGTCTATGTCCGCCGGCCTTTAGAACTTGGTTAGCGGCTTCAACGCCGCCCAATGCTCAAATAGATTAACAATCGAGGTCATGTAGTAGTCGGCGTGCTAGGCCATCGCCACTGTCAAGACTTAACGTGAATAGTGAATACCTTTCTATCAACGTTGGAACTTCTATTGCCGCGCCCCGGACAAACGCTAAGCCGGGTCTTTCATCACTTTTCGGATGGGACTTTCGAAATCAAATTTGCGGGTCAGCACCAAACGAGGAAATTTCTGTTCCGTGGCGGAGTTTCGGCTGATTCCCGCGTTTATAACCATAAGCATGTTGCCGAGGGTTGAGCCCCGACAGCTAAGACCATTGAGTTTTTTGCCACTATAATACTCGTCCTGGTTCAAGGGGTCGTTATAACTGACCGACGCTTCTTTTGTGACATGCGCTTGCTGGAGTATGATCATCGGTTGCCCGCACTGCTGGACCGATACGAGTATGCATCATTCATCGACGATTGACCGCGCCGCCGTCCACTGTGACTACAGTCCCACTGACGTAGGATGCCCGATCTGAAGCAAGGAACGCCACAACATCCGCAATCTCTTTTGAACTTGCCATCCGTTTAAACGGCAGTCGTTCAACGAGCGAACGCCACGCCGCCGCATCTGGACCCGAATTGGTCGAGACTATAGTTTTTGTCCGTTCTGTGAGGACAAGCCCTGGATTGACCCCAATGACGCGAATTCCATAGTCAACGCTTTCGGCACCAAGAGCGCTTGAGAACGCCATTAACGACGCGTTTCCAGTGCTGGCGATTATGGATCTCGGATTTGGTGCTTCGCCCGCCATTCCGATCACATTGACGATCACGCCGGCGCCGCGCGCACGCATTTGACGATAGACCTCTCGCGTCAAATTTATATAGGCGAACACTTTGAGGTCCCACGCCTTACGCCATTCGGAATCGTCAACATTAAGAAGTTCCCGACGTGGAACTGCGCCGGCATTGTTGATAAGGATGTTGATCGAACCACATCGATCTACCAGCGAGGTGATTGATTCGGGGCGTGACAGATCGAGTGCGTGCAAATTCGCTTTTACCGAATAGCGTGACAATATTGATTCTCGAGCTTCCGCTAGAGCCGAGGCTGTTCGTGCCACCAGATGAACGTTACAGCCTTCGGCCGCAAGCGATTCCGCACAAGCGAGCCCGATACCTTTCGAGCTGCCTGTAATCAATGCCCATTTGCCACTTAAGCCGAGATCCATTAATGGCTGCCGCGTTTGGTTTACGCTTTTCAACAAAGGCTTGAATTCAGTCCTTTGTTTTGGAAGATACTATTACCTCATCAAGGTAAGGCAAGAGACTCTACTTAATCTGGCCCGAATCTCAGCATTGTGGGTTTGAACGCTCAAGTAGCAGCTAGCAGGGCCATCCCTAATTTGAGTGTGCGCAACAAAGTCAAAGCCACCAAGTGCGCTCATGTTCGCTTTTGGTCACGTGTGGACGGCGCCATGGCAAGAGCTTTTTTTGACGTTGCTGCAGCATTGGTCGGGTGATCGGCGGTGGGCGCTATCGAGCAAGCTGCACGTATCATGTACGAACCTCTAGAAATCATCCTCGCGACCGCAGCGACCTGGCTGGCAATCTTCGCGGCCGTTGCTGCGAGGCCGGCCGAGCACGCGCACAAGCGCAAATACTAGGCGCGTAGTCATAAACGGCCATGTCCGCTTAGCCCCCAGAAGCGGCGGAAAGCGGACATTCCAATTTGGGCGCGATGGGTCAAAAGCAGAAATCGCGCCACGTCAGCGCAATGCCCGCTTTACCCCCGAAAGCGGACATTCGGCAGCGTAATCGGCATGTCCGCTAAGTGCCATTAGGCGACAACGTCCCTACAAGCGGTGAGGCGATGTCGACGGATGCCCGCCTGCGCCTGTTATCTGATATTTCGAATAAGAAATAAAACGCCTCGCGCTGGTGTTATCTCAACACTGAAACAATCCAATTGCTCCATGGCCATGCGTCAAGTAGCCACTCTCTTGAAACGACGGCCTCACGAGTCGGCAGCGATCGGGTTTGGAATGGCGGCGGCTGCATATTGTGCACTTCTATGGGGCCCGCGGATTTTCCCCGCGAGGGACGCGCTCCTGTTTGCCCTCTTTCTCAGCGTACCGGGGATCTCGGCTGCCGTCGCGGGTTGGATCTTGGGGGCACCACTTCTCGACAAAAATAGATGCACTTCAGTGCGTGCGGCGCTTCGGGGCGCTGCCATCGGCTCGGTAGCATTGCTACTTCTCGCACCTCTGTTTGCAATCGTTTATGTCTGGACCGAACCAGCCACTGAGCATGCGAACATCCTTGGCCTTGCAGTAGTTTTGCTCATAGGCGGCGCGTTTTCAGTATGGTGGCAAGTTGCACTGATTGGCGCAGCAGTCGGGTGGGGAATGTACCGTTTGGCTTCGTACGACGCGTGACGCCGTCACGCTGCCGGTCTGATAACTCCAGCCAATGGCGAACGCCAAGGCCGGAACGGGCCGCGCCCTTTTGCATTGTCCGCTTCGGGTCGATTCTGTTGAAAAAGTCCAAGCGCTGACTCAATCAAAATGTTTTAGCCTCGTAGACGCATTTTCAAAATGCGAACGCGGGGGACCTCATTTTCTGCTGCCTGACGAACGTAGCAAGCTCTAAATGGAATTGCAGCGGCAATTCAAGTTGATCGAAGATGTCGAAGTCAATTCGACAGTTTTGCAATGCGGCTGAGCTTTCGACTTTTTCAACAGAATCGGCCAAAAGCAGACATTTGCGCCGCAAACACTCGTCTCCGCTTTACCCCCCAAAGCGGACATGTGCAGCGCACTGGCCCATGTCCGCTAAGTGCCTATAAGTGACATTGCAGCCTTCCGTTACGTCAATGCTTTGGTTCGCCTGGCGCGCGGTCGGTAAGCCAATCAAGCAAGTTGAGCCAAGATCGCTTCTGGCACATAGTGGATACTGCAACGCGCGACCACTAAACGGAACGGGCGTCGCAAGGTAATCTTTATTCGACGAAGGAGGAAACAATGTCGGTGGCCCGAGTTACAGAGATTATTTCTAGTTCGAAAAAGAGCTTCGAGGATGCCATCGAAAAAGGCATCGATCGCGCGGCCAAAACACTCAAGAATGTCGAGGGAGCATGGGTCAAGGAACAGAAGGTCCTCGTGAAAAACGGGAAAATTTCTGAGTATCGCGTCGATCTTAAGGTCACTTTTATCTTGACCGACTAATGTTCGGCTCTGGCCAGTGATCTCGTGGTTTGCCGCCGCAGCTGGCTAGAAAACCGTGTAACGAGCGGCCAATGCGCGGGCCGCGCCGGCTGTCCTTTGCGCTAATGCCTAGTAGCCCCACCGACCAATGTCCGTTTTGGGTCGATTCTGTTGAAAAAGTCGAAAGCTCAGCCGCATTGCAAAACTGTCGAATTGACTTCGACATCTTCGATCAACTTGAATTGCCGCTGCAATTC
>Ga0307426_1001827_pt1 | contig 13647 bp, 10 predicted proteins | sample SalMarWE160340MG_FD_202165 | JGI IMG/M metagenome (GOLD analysis project Ga0307426, IMG submission 202165) | Salt marsh sediment microbial communities from the Plum Island Ecosystem LTER, Massachusetts, United States - WE1603-40 | ecosystem: Environmental > Aquatic > Marine > Intertidal zone >... | reverse complement strand
AAGGCCGGAATGATGGCCAGGGTGTGGATGTGTCCCGAATGCGGGGCACGTACGAACGAGGTTGGGCGAGGTAGGTCCTCGCCATCGGGTGGGTGCATCATCTCCTGATCCTCCTCCTGCCAGGCGCGGCGTGAGAACGCCGCAGCGGCGCCTGTGATGCGTGAACATCCCCCTCCAACTCCCCCACACACGAAATACGAGTAGCCCGTCGAGCGTGCTCGCTCAGCTCGACCGTGTAGAGAAGATCTTTGGTTGGGGCGGAGCAGAGATCTCCGCACCATCGCTTGGCGCCGTGCCCGCACACGGGGCAAGGCCATCTTTGCGGCTCGTGACCGGATGGCGACCAGGCGTGTGTCACCCGGCTGGAGGCCGGATCATAGAAGGGGCTCTGACGGCTCAAGCCGGATCAGAAGCCCCCCTTGAAAGTGCTCTATCTGAGCATAATGGGTTGATGAACAAAGTGGTCCAGCGGACCGTCTTGCTGGGGCGCGCACACAACGAAGGTGGTGCGGGGCACCCAGTACGAGGGATGCGCGTCCGCCCTCGTCTTGCGATACCAAGGGCGTCAAGCGCGCGGATCCACCGATGTGGGTTCCTCTACAGAGAGAACGAGGCGCAAGAACAGGTAGAGGTTCGAGGAACCTTTTCTAGCAAAAACATGATACAAGCAAACTTCCATATTGTCAAGTCTTTTAAGTGAATGATCCATAACAAATCAGGTCAGCATAACTCGACCCTACTCGGTCGCTTTCTGACACAGCATACCAAAAGTAGGAGGTGAATGTGATACCTCCCCTTCTCTCCGACTTTGGAGACAGATCCTCCTCGGCCCATCGCTATGCCCAGGAGAGGCTTCTTCAGCAGCCGGCCGCAAGAGCGTGTACCTAATCCACCTCGCTTGCGGGCGTGGGCACAGCATTGCGGCAGCGCAGCGCCGCCAGCACTGCCTCGAGCCGGCGCAGCGCTGCCGCCCGGCCCACCAGGGCCATGGTCTCGAACAAAGGCGGCGTTGCCGCTCGCCCGCTGATCGCGATGCGGACCGGCATCAGCAGCTCAGCACGTTTCCAGCCCAACGCATCACCCAGACTATCCAGCAGTTCGCCCAGCACTGGCGCTGCCCACACCGCCTCGCCTACCTCCTCCAGGCGGACAAGCACCGCAGCGAGTGCCCTATCCAGGTCGGCGAGAGAGTGGCGCGCCGCAAAGCGGTTGCTGCGAAGCAGGGCGACACACGCCTCTGGGGCTGGATCGCGCATGTAGAAGGCGAGCGTCTCTGGTGCCTCGGCCAGCGTCTTGAGGCGTTCCTGCTCGAGGGCGGCGATCCGGGACAGGTGATCGCGCGCCTGCCCATCCAGACCGGTGCCTCCCACAACACCGGCCGCAGACAAAAAGGGCGCGATCCGCCCTGCCAACACATCGGGCGCCAGGTGCCGGATATAGTAGCCGTTTAGCCACAGCAGCTTGTCGCGATCAAAGATGGCGTTGGACCGTGTGCAGCGCTCCAGCGAAAACGCATTCAGCAGTCCCCCCCAATCCCAGATCTCCTGGTCCGTACCCGGGCTCCACCCGCAGAGGGCCAGGTGGTTGATCAGCGCTTCCGGGAGGTAGCCCAAGTCGCGGTAGGCGCCGATATAGACCGCGCCCGCGCGCTTGCTGATCTTGGAGCGGTCCGGGTTCAGCAGCAGGCCAAAATGGCCAAAGGTAGGCGCCGCCGCGTCGAGCGCGCCGTAGAGCTGGAGCTGCAGGAAGGTGTTGCTGATGTGCCCTGCGCTGCGCAGCACGTGCGAGATACGCATCTCGATCTCGTCGACCACGGTGGCAAAGCTATAGGTGGGCCTGCCATCCGATTTGTAAATGATCGGATCGCCAATCAGCGATGCATCCTGCTCGATCCGGCCCTGCACCAGGTCGTGGTAGGCCATCGCTTCGGGCTCGATGCGAAAGCGCACGGCCGTGCCCTCGCCACGCACGGCTCGCGCGCGTAGCCTGGCGCGCACCTGGCTGGCCGGCAACGCGGCACAGTGCCCGCTATAGCGATAGGGGACGCCAGCGGCACGCGCCGCCGCGCGCTCATGGGCAATCTCATCGGCCGTGCAGAAGCAGGGATAGGCTCGGCCAACGTCGATGAGCCTTTCCACCGCTGCCCGGTATAGATCTAGCCGCTCCGACTGACGGTAGGGGCCATACGGGCCACCCACGTCCGGCCCCTCATCCCAGTGCAGGCCCAGCCAGCGCAGGCCCTCCAGGACGCCGCGCTCCGATGCTTCAGTCGAGCGTCTGGCGTCGGTGTCGTCGATGCGCAGCACAAAGGCGCCACCGTGCTGCCGGGCGTAGAGCAGGTTGTACAGTGCGTTGCGCGCCGTCCCCACGTGGCAGTTGCCGGTGGGGCTAGGCGCGATCCGTACACGGACCAGGCTGCCGTCCTCTCGCGTATCCATCACATTCTCCTTTCGTGCCAGACAAGCCCTGCCAGACAAATAAAAAGGGCTGCGCGATGTGTCTCGCGCAGCCCTTGGAAGGCTTGTGGGTGCCTAACGTGGTCTCATCCGACGCTCACCTCCAGGGATCGCTGCGCAAGACACAGGAGCTGCTGCTCCTGCTGTTCTGCGCCTTGCTGTTCGGGTTGGAGTTGAGCTTGCTGGACGAGGATGGGGCAGACGGCCGCGCGCCACAGCGCGGGCAGCACCAACGATACTGGATTCGTGAAGCCTACAATCTCCGCGTTCACACTCACGTCCGATCGCCGTCCAGTGAAACCTAGATATATTGTACACCATCGCAGCGTGGTGTCAACTGGAGGAGTTGGCGAATTGGTTGTGCCAGCACGATGGTTTTGTGATACAATAGGAGTGGTGTCCGCCGAATGGATCTCAGCGACGTCCGTTGCCAAGCCAGCAGGCGGAAAGGACGGTCAATGCACGTCGATAGAGCACTGTCAAAGCGAGTCGCGCAAAGGAGCAAGGTCGGGCAGGAGCAGTGCTACCATGCCGCCTGTTATGCCCTGCTCGACCGGAGCGAGCTCAGCGTTGGGCACTACGTGGAAGGCTATACGGTCGACGAGGCCGGGCTGATCCGCGGCCACGGTTGGGTCGAGCTCGGGAACAGGATCGTCGATCCCACCTCGTACGAGCGTGAGCTGGCGTATTTCTCCGGGCTGCGGTTCAGCAGGAGCCAGGCCTGGGAAGCAGTCACGACCATCCCCAAGCCCGAGTACGTGCGAGAGGACCTGCCGATCTTTTACCGTTTCGGCTGGGGCGGTTGTGACAGCCCCGAGATGATGCAGGCCTGGGCCAGTGCCAGGGCGTTCAGCGCAGCCCAGCGGCGGCGCAACACTGGAACGAGCCCTCTGGGCAGCGGCGTGGGCAGTGGACAGCAGAGCACGGCTTCGTAGCATACCCTCCGGCGGATACGACTGCCGAGGATGCCGGGCTGACGCCCGGCATCGCGTGAGACGGCAAACTCCTGGTTCGAGCGACTTACAAACTCTCTAGCCGCGCTATTGCTTCCATGCACGCCCGCGCGTTGTGATAGGGCCCCTTCCAGAAGCTGACCTTGGGTTCCTGACTGTCCACTTCCCTATCGCGGCTGACGCAGCGGAACCACTCGCCATGCTCCTGGTCGACCAGGTGCGACGCGATAAAGTCCCAACTGCGCAGCGCTGCCTCGAGGAAAGACGGCTCCGATGTGAGTTGGTAGGCATTGAGCGCGCCGACAACGGTCTCGGCCTGGGGCCACCACTCTTTACGCGTATCGGTGATGCCTTCGGGACCGGCCTCGTAGAGCAGCCCTCCATCCTGGTCCAACGCTTCGGACAGCGTGGCCTGTGCCATGCGCACAGCAAGCGCCTCCGTCGCGTCCAGGAGCGCCTCGTCGTGGAGGCCCCTTGCCGCGTCAACGAGCAGCCAGCTGGCCTCGATGTCGTGCCCGTAGGAGATGCGATCGCTTTTCGGGTTCCAGCGCTGGTCAAAGAAGGGGCGGGTATGGTAGGTGGCGGGGTCGACGATACGCTCGACGATCACCCTCAGCAGGGCGCGCTGTTTTCGCGCCAGTTCGGGGCTGGTCCAGGCACGCATGAGACTGGCGTAGGCCTCGAGCACGTGCAGGTGCGTGTTCATCGATTTGGCCTCGTTCAAGTCGACCTCGCTGAGGCGCAAATCCTCCTCGAGCGTCCACTGCCGGGTGAACGCCTCCAGGTAGCCTCCGCGGTGCGGGTCGTAGCTGTTGGCCTCGATGTCGCCGAACAGGGCAACGGCACGTTCGAGCGCCGGCTCGCTCCCCGTCGCAAGGCAGTACTCGGACAAGCTATAGATGCCAAAGGCCTGCCCATAGATCTGCTTGCGCGTGTTGACCGGCTGCCGGTCGGCGTCGATGGCCCAATAGAGCCCCGAGTATGTCTCGTCCCAGAAGCGCGCGATCAGGTCTTCGTAGGCCCGGTCCGCCATCTCGCGATAGGCTGGATCCCCATAGCGGCGGTAGGCAGCAGAATAGGTCCACAAGATGCGCGAGGTAAGGAGGGCGCCGCGCGGCGCATCGCGATCCATGCGCAGGTCGTTCGAGATCTCGCCGTAGAAGCCGCCGCGCTCCCGGTCGATCGCGTGCCGCATCCAAAAGGGGAGGATGTTACCCCGCAGTTCGGCCTCGATGCGGCGTGCATAGGTGCGCAGCGTGCTTTGGTCCACCATTGGGTCACCTCGCCTTCCTCTGCCCCTCTGTGCGCCGTAAGCCAGCCCAAAGCGCCACGCTGGAGCGTGGCGTTCCACAACCTGCCCGGGAGCAGCGGACGGGACGGAGCCCCGCCCCTACGGATCCCAGGATGCCGAGCTATGGTCTGGTCAAGGGCCGAGCACGAAGCGGCGCACGGCCCAGGCGACTCCACCATCGTCGTTGCTGGGGGCTATGGCTGCAGCGCTGCGCTTGACGCGCGGCGGTGCGTTGCCCATGGCGACGCTCAAGCCGGCACGGGCAAACATGGGCAGATCGTTCGGGTTGTCGCCGATCGCCATGACCTGCCCGGCCTTGATGCCGAGGCGATCGAGCACCACGGCCAGCCCGGCGCCCTTGTCGATCCCGGCAGCGAAAACGCCGAGAGAGTGCAGGGCGCCATCCGCGCGGACGTAGGTCTCGGTGTGACACGCCCACGCCAGCGTCGACCGGCACAGGTCGCGTATCGCCTCGATCGCTTCCGGCTGCCAGGCCAGGATGCGCACCGGGCCGCCGACCACAGCATCGAGGTTGGTGCGGACGACCTCGACCCGCGGGCGCAGCGGCCCCAGCGGCTGCCCGGGGCGCTGCCGCCAGTAGGTCGTCTCGCCAACGGTGGTGCTCAGCTCCCAGCCGTGTGCGTCGACCAGGCGGGCGATAGCCCCTGCCGCCTCCTGCGGAATGGCATGGCATGCCCAGGCCGGACCATCTGGCGAAGCCCAGACCTGGGCGCCGTTGGTACAGACGATCGGATCGTCGATCTCGATCTGGCGACAGAGCTCCGCCGTCGTCCCCGGCGTGCGTGTCGTAGCCAGCACCACGCGCACGCCGAGACTCGCCGCTTCGCGCAGCGAACGCACGCCCTCGGGTTCCGGGAGCCCCTCACTGGTCAGCAACGTACCGTCGAGGTCGACTGCGACCAGGGCAATATCCGACACGCTAGGCCATCTCGGCACGTACCTCACGGATCCAGGTCAACACACGGGCGACGTTCTCGGCAATAGCGTCGAAATCGCCCTTGGCGACCAGCTCCTTGGTGATCAGGCTGGAGCCGATGCCGACGCAGGCGACGCCCGCGCGGAACCACTCCTCGATGCTCTCCCGCGTGGCACTCACGCCCCCGGTGGGCATGATCCGCGTCCAGGGGTTGGGTCCGAGCACGGCCTTGACGAAGGCCGGGCCGCCAACCTGCGTGCCGGGAAAGACCTTGACGATCTCGACGCCGAGCTCCTCGGCATAGGAAATCTCGGAGGCGCTGCCGCAGCCGGGCGAGTAGGGGATCTTGCGCCGGTTGCAGATCTTGGCGACGTCGGGATTGGTGATCGGGCCGACGACAAAGTTGGCACCGTTGTTGATATAGAGCGCCGCCGTCCCGGGGTCGCAGACCGAACCCACGCCGAGGATCACGTCGGGGGCGGCTTGCTCAAAGTACTGGACCAACTGGCCAAAGACCTGGTAGGCAAAGTCACCGCGGTTCGTGAACTCGACGACCTTGGCCCCACCGCGCGAGCAGGCGGCGACGATCTGCTTGGCGACCTCGACGTCACCGTTGTAAAAGACGGGGACGACTCCGAGGTCGATCATCTGGTTGAGGACGTCTAGACGGAGAAAGCGGGCCATGGTGATGCTCCTTTTCTGTAAGTTGCTTCGTATTCCGTAGTACGCCCTACCGGCTCACCCGCCCCGAGACATCGCCCCCCATCAGCTTCTTCACCTCGTCCACGCTGACGAGGTTAAAATCGCCGTAGATGCTATGCTTGAGGCAAGAGGCAGCGACGGCAAAGTTAAGGGCAAGCTGAGGCCGATCGGTGTAGGTGGTGAGGCCGCAGATCAGCCCGCCCATGAACGAGTCGCCACCGCCGACGCGATCGACGATGTGCGTAATGTCGTAGGTGGGCGCAACATAGATCTGGCCTTCGTGCCACAGGATACCCGACCACGTGTTGTGACTCGCCGACAGGGAGCCGCGCAGAGTGATCGCCACCGTGCGCAACCCGGGAAAGCGCTCGACCAACTGATCGCACACGGAGCGGTACTTATTCGCATCGACCTCGCCCGAGGTAACGTCGGTATCGGGGGCGTGGATACCAAAGACCATGGCCGCGTCCTCTTCGTTGCCGATGGCGACGTCACAGTGGCGGACCAGCTCGGGCATGACCTCGCCCGGGCGCTTGCCCCATTTCCAGAGCTTGGAGCGATAGTTGAGGTCGCAGGACACGGCAAGGCCCATCTCGTCGGCAGTCTCGACCGCCTCCAGACAGGCCGCGGCAAGGCTCTCTGAAATCGCGGGGGTGATGCCGGTCCAGTGGAACCAGTCGGCCCCGGAAAGGGCAGCCTGCCAGTCGATCGTGCCGGGTTTGAGGGTGGCGATGGCCGAGTTGGCACGGTCGTAGATCACCTTGCTGGAGCGCTGCATAGCGCCCATCTCGAGAAAGTAGATGCCCAGTCGCTCGCCGCCGCGGACGATCTTGTCCGTGCCTACGCCATACTGGCGCAGGAACTGGATGCAGGCATCGCCCAGATCGTTGGCCGGCAGCCGCGTCACGTAGTCGACGTCGATGCCATAGTTGGCCGCCGACACGGCGACGTTGGCTTCACCACCGCCATAGATCACGTCGAACGAGCGCGCCTGGGCAAAGCGTTGGTAGCCGGGCGGGGCAAGGCGGAGCATAATCTCGCCAAAGGTTACGAGTTTCATGGGGGAGTCCTTTCTATTCATCCATCATCGAACACCAGTCTGCATCAGGTCCCCCGCCCGAGCCGTGGCACTAAGTCGCGGACGACGGCCATGTCGGGCTCGCGAGCAATGCCGGAGGCCCACAGGACGCCGGCATAGACGGCGAGGGCGGCGACGGTGGCCAGGAGCTTGTTAACGTCATAGAGCAGCCAGCCCACAGCCCCCATGAATGCCCCAGCCAGCGCCGGGCGCCACAGCAGGGCTGGCCAGGCGACCGAGGCCAAGTCTCGTCGCAAGAGGACATAGAACGCGACCAGCAAGACCAACTCGGAAAAGATGTGGATCACGGCTGAAGCGCGGTAGCCCCACACCGGGATGGCAGTCGCGTTGGCCAGGATGGTAAAGGTCACACCCACGGCAAAGGTGGCCATCAGCGCGCGCTGTCGGCCCAGGGCAATGAGCACATAGTGAGTCACGCTGTTGACAAAGCCGAGTGGGATCGACCAGATCATCAACTGCAGGGCAATGGCGGAGTCGGGCATATAGCCCGAGCCGCCAATGACAGTCGCCAGGGGATAGGCCAGGGCAGTCAATGCCAGCGCGAGCGGCAGAGCGACGATGACCAGCATGCGCACCGCGAGCCGGTAGGCGCGGAGCATGCTGTCGCGCGAGGTATCGGCATAGCGGCTCATGAGCGGAAAGAGGGCGACGGTAAAAGAGATGGGAATGATGTTGATCGCATCGATGATCTTGTAGGCGACGCTCGAGTAGAGGCCAAGGGCTACGTCGCCATCGATTGCCTTGAGCAGGATGACGTCAGCCTTGAAAAAGGCCATCGACAGCAGGTTGTTGACCATGAGCGGCCACGACTCACCGAGCATGCGGCGCTGCAGCCCGCGGTCGAAGGTTAGGCGCGGCACCCAGAACGTGCGTACGGTCAGCAGCAGCAAGATGCCCAGCGTGATCAAGTTAGTGGCGATCGACACGCCACCCAGACCGACGATGCCCCATCCGACGAGTAGTACCGCCGTGCCCAGGCCAGCCTTGATGATCGTGCTGACCACGGTAATGGCCGCCGGCACCTCCATGCGCTCGTGGGCCTGAAAGAGCGCAGTCAGTGCCGCCGCGACGTTGGTCGGGACCAGACCGATGGCAAAGAACGCGAGCGCCCAGACCTGGGTGGCCGCCAGGGTCTGCAAGTCCGCCGTCCACCCCAGCCGGACAAAGAGCCGGGCAAAGACGGGCCAGAACACGACAAAGAGGACGAGCAGCGGCGCGGCGGCTAGGCACAGCGCCAGGCGCAGGAGGACGGCGTTGCCCACATAGCGCTGGCCCGCGTCGCGCGCCCTGGCAATCTCGCGCTGCAGCCAGATGTTGAGCCCAAAGTTGATCAGGACATCGGTGTACATGACGATGCTGATCACGAAATAGTACTGCCCGTGTCGCTCGGGGGCCAGGATACGCAGGGCGAGCATGGCAAAGGCCATGTCGATCGCCTTGTTAAAGAGCTGGAGCACGATCGGCGCCAGCGAGTTGCGGGCGACGCGTTGTGCGTCGGTGTGCTGCTCGCTGCTGCCGACGGTGCGCCGCCAGCCCCAGGCGATCAGGGCCAGGGCGAGGATGGTGCCGCCGAGAAAGCTGGCAAAGAAGCCGACCTTGACCGAGGTGGGCGTGTATTTGAACCGTACCGTGTACGCGCCCGGCTGAAGGGAGACGGCACGAAAGTTGCCGCAGTAGCGCTGGATGTCGAGCGACTGCTCATCCACTTCGCTCCCGCCCAGCGGCCGCAGGTAGGCGCGCCAGCCTGGGAAGTACGAGTCGGCCAACACTAGCCAACTCGGTTCAGAGACCTCGACGTCGATCAGTACCTCGTTGTGCATATACTGCGACACGGTCGCGGGACCCGGTTCAGCGGGGACAGGATCGGTCTCCATCGTCCCCTCCAGGATCGCATAGTGCCGCGGATCGTGGTCCTGCACCGCAGCGGCCAGGTCGGCCGTATAGAGCGTGCTGCTCTGCGGCATGGTAAAGGCGCGCGGCAGCGCGCCCGTGTTGCGGTAGATGCGCACCTCGCCATCGTAGACGAGCTCGTAGCGCGGCGAGTCGATCTGGCGGCTGGTCACCACATAGCGTACGCCGAGCAGATCGAGCAGCGGCGAGTCGAGCGCTGGGGCCTGATCGGGCGCGATGCGCGACACGCGGTTATAGAGCAGCTCGAACTGGTTCGCGATCAGCGAGACATAGTCTACGTACTGCGCATGGATGATCGAGCCATAGCCACGCATATCTTCGATGTCGTACAACCAGGGCGTGTTCACGTGAAGCGTCTTTTCATCACCGGCGAAACTGGTCACGCGGAAAGGAGGCTCCTCGTCGCGGCGCTGCTGCAGGAAGGCGATCGACGGCGGGGTAAACTGCAGCCAGGCCGGGTCGGCCGCCGGGTTAAAGCCATAGCCGGCGATCAGCAGGTCGGCAGCGAGGAGCAGCACGGCGAGCGGCGCCCACAGTGCCGTCCCGCCCAGGCGTGGCGGGAGACGGACCCGGCGGAGCGCCAGCCACAGCACGGCCCCGCTGCCGAGCAGCATGCCGCAAAAGAGCAGCAACTGCGGCCACTCGTACATGAAGAACATACGCCCACTGGCGAACGCGGTCTCGGCCTTGGCCAGGCTGTGCACGGCCCGCTCAGCGAGTGGGGCGAGCCGCCCGGCAAAGGGAAGGGCCGCCAGGAGGCCGGCGATGCCGGCAAGCCCGCCCAGGGAGGCCAGGGCGGCGATCAGGGCGGTGATGCGAACCGCAAAGTGGTGCCGTCCGGGCGCGTCCGCTTGCCTGCTCCTTACTCTCTGCATCAGGGCCGACAGGTAGGTCGCTCCAAAGCCGGTGAGCAGAGCCATGCTGAGCGTATAGGGAAAGAGCCAGCGAAAGGGTGAGTGCAACTGGTTGATGCCCGGCAGGCTAAAGACGATGCGGTAGGTCGGCAGGCCAAAGACGAGCGACAGGGAAAAGAGAGCCAGCAGCAAAAAGAACCAGACGTAAAAGCGGCGGCGCAGCGGGGACGTGCGCGCTTTGTCCTCTGCACCCGCTGCTGGCACGAGGCCCAGGCCGCCGAGCACAGCGACCACAGCCAGCAGATGCGGCATGATCCCGACATAGCTGCCGCCCTCGACTGCGTTCTTGATCCCCCAGTAGATGGTATGCGCGGGCTGGGTCGGCTCGCCCAGGATGTTGTCGCCCACCGGCACCCACCACCAGCGCAGGATGTCGAACCAGGCATGGTGGGAGGGATTACCGAAAAAGTTGGGAACAAAGAATGCGATCAGGCGCCGCGGCTTGAAGGCCCAGCCGATGATCGTCTTGTAGCTCTCCGACCCTTGGCGAAAGTTCACGGACACAAACTCGTAAAGCGGCACGAGCTGCGCAGCGCCGATGCTGATCCCGATCCCGGCCATCAGCGCCAGCCACAGCCCCGATCGCAGGCCGCGTGCCCAGCACGCGGTGTCCCGTCGCTGGCGAAGCAGTTCATAGCCCAAGCGCGAGAGGGCATAGACGCCCATCACCAGGACTGTGTAATAAGTGATCTCGGGGTGCCCGGCCAGCATCTGGCAACCCAGGGCCAGTGCCCCACCGGCAGCATAGAGCAGCGTCTTGCCCGAGCCGCCCTGCAACTGCTGCCGGATAACCATCTCGATCGCAGCCAGGAGAAGCGGCAGCCAGGCCATGGCGGCGATGATCATGGTAAAGACGGTACTGACCACATAGACAGAGGAGAGTTGGTAGACGATGCCCGCCAGCAGGCCCCCCACCCGGCTGGCGCCCAGCGTACGCGCCAGGACGTACATCGAGACGCCGGCCAGCCAGAACTGGAGCACGGTGAACCAGCCATAGGCCTTGGGGAGGGGAAGCAGGCAAAAGACGAGACTAAAGGGATAGAGCGCCGAGTGCTGCCCATCAGCCAGGAAGGGCGTGCCGGCCCACAAGTACGGGTTCCAGAGCGGGAGGCGGTTGGTCAGGCTGCCTGGCTGGCGAAAGGAGGCCAGCAGGAAGCGCTTCCAGGCATAGTTCTCAAGGAGCAAATCGGACAGCAGCTCGTTGTGCGGGACGCCGACACCCATCTCCTTGGCGTAGGAGGCCCACGGCTCCCATTGATAGAGGTTATCGGCCGGGATCAGCGTGCGGTTGCCGAGCGTCGTCTGCCAAAAAAGGGCGAGGGGCAGGACGAGCAGGATGGCGACGACGACGAGGTCGCGCCTCGACCGCAACCACAATGATCTCAAGCGATCCTCCTTGGGACGCCGAGTGAGTGGATCGAGCTGGGAGCATTCTGAGGCGCACGGTTCATCGAACAGATGGCCCGTACCACGTCTACGCCTGCCACAACTGATGCGTTCTAGCCGCGGCGATTATACTATGGGCATTGGAAAAGATCAATCCGCTCTGGCGGAGGCAAAACGGAGCATCGTGGGCGCGCCGTGCTTTTTGCCAGAATTAGGGTGATCCGGTATAATGGCGCCCACTTCTGGACACAAGGTTTCCTGTGCACAAAGCAGCTGCAGGCGTTCTCCGTTCGCCCGTTTCGTTGCCCGAGAGGGATGATTGTCGTGAGTCGGATCTTGCTCTGTCAGGCGCCAGATACGCAGCTTCCTCAGCTAGAAGCAGCGCTGGCCAAAAAGGAACACGATGTGGTCGGCGTGCTCGACCTCACCGATTTGGACAACCTGGTCCAGGTCGAGACACTAAAGCCCGTCGACCTGGCGATCGTGGACGCGTCGTCCGCGCTCGATGGAGCAACATCCTGCCACGCTTTCCACGAATCCTATCCGAACATCCCGATGCTGCTCCTGATCGCGAAAGAGGAGCAACTAGGCGCGGAAACGAGGGAACTGACCCGAGGTAACGTGCTGCGCATGCCCTTTACTCCGCGCAAGGTGACCAATCGCATCGAGAGGGTGATTACCCGTCCACACAGCACGGTCCTCACGGTGGGCGATCTGACGCTCGACATGGACAAGCGATGCGTCGCACGCGGCGAGATCGTACGGCGCCTGACCCCGCGGCAGGCTCAGTTGCTCGAAGTGCTCATGCGCAATGCAGGCCATACCCTGACGCGCAAGTACCTGATGGAGACGGTGTGGGAGACGGACTATATGGGGGATACGCGCACGCTGGACGTGCACGTGCGCTGGATCCGAGAACGAATCGAAGAACATCCGAGCTCACCTCGCTATCTGCGCACGGTTCGCGGAGTGGGCTATCACTTTGACGTGCCGATGGAGGAGTGAGGGCACCCCTTTCGTCCAGCACGTGCAAGGACCAGGCCAGGGCCTCGAGGCCCTGGCCTGGTCCTTGTCTTGTCCGGTGAATCGCGAGGCTAGGATTGCATCGCCTGGTTCAGATGCTGCATCAAGCGCGACTTGCGCCGCGCCGCATTGTTGGGGTGAATGACGCCCTTCTGAGCTGCCTTATCCAGCGCGCTCACTGCCTGCCGGACGACTGCCTGCGCCTCTTCCAACTGCCCCTCATCGATCAACCGACGCGCGCGCTGGACATAGGTGCGCGCGGTCGAGCGGACAATCTGGTTGTACTCTGCCTTGCGCCGCGAACTGCGGATTCTCTTCTGCGACGACTTTAGGTTGGCCAAGATCTTCCTCCTGTGACGCGGGTCCAAGTATCAAGCGAACGCGCATTATATCAGAGCTATGCTCAGAAGTCAAAATCGTCAGCGTTCCGAATCCTCTTCCTCGATGACAGGGATCCACTCGCCCTCTTCGGGCTCCTCGTCGAGGTCGTAGGAACGCGGTCTGGCCCGTGGATCCTGCTCGACGCGATAGCCCTCTGTCGGCAGTAGTTCCGATGGGTCAAAAAGGGTATCGCTCTCGGTGAGTGGCGGGGAATCACCGTGTCCGCGGACACGGGGCAAGACGAGCGATAGGACCAGCACGCTGACCGAAAAGAGGATCAGGACGCCGAGCGGGCACACATACATGCGCACCGAGCCCACAGCCAGGGACTGCGTGGGGGTGAGCGCGGGCGTCGCCGTGGCTGGCGGCGGGGTCGCCGTCGTCAATTCAGCGGCCACCATCATCTGCGCGGTAGACGTGGGCGTCGGTGTCACCATCTCTAGCCGCCTGGTCGGAAGCGGCGTCGGCGTGCCGGTCGGCACAGCCGTAGCGGTCGCCATCGAGGTGGCAGTTTCGGTTGGCGTAACCACGAGCGTCGACGTCGGGCTGGGCTCCAGCGGACTGGCCAGTGCGGCAGGCACACCAGGCGTGATC
>Ga0307426_1001826_pt1 | contig 13654 bp, 12 predicted proteins | sample SalMarWE160340MG_FD_202165 | JGI IMG/M metagenome (GOLD analysis project Ga0307426, IMG submission 202165) | Salt marsh sediment microbial communities from the Plum Island Ecosystem LTER, Massachusetts, United States - WE1603-40 | ecosystem: Environmental > Aquatic > Marine > Intertidal zone >... | reverse complement strand
CCGCACATGCCTACCATTGTTGTCGTGATTCCTTGACACAAGGTTGATTCTTGACTTCTATTTACCGGTAAGATATAATCAGTATGAGAATGAATATCAATAAATCCCGGACAAACGATTAACCCATGGGCATCAATTATTTTCTCAGCATCATTATTTATCTTGGGTCTGATTTTGGCAATTCTTCCTCCTATAATGCCAATTTCTCCGTGATACCAAGGATTCCCTGCACCACTAATTATTTTACCATTTTTAATAATTATATCATATACCATAATATCTTCACCTAAAAAAAGAAACATGATAATAAATTTAAAAACCTTACTTGATATGTTCCTTTTTAACAAAGAAACTCTTTGAGGCACGACAATTAGGACATTTGTAATCACGTTCGACATGTTCAAAGGCTTTTCCTTGTTCCTCATCAATATAGAGATAATTACATCTTTTACATCTATAAACGGTCATGATTTTTTCTCTTATTTATTCCTTTTTTCTAAAATTATCCTTGGATCCACCGCAACCTGGACATTTAAAATCATCGGGCAAGTCATCAAACATGACATTCATTTTTGCTTCATCATATTCCATTCCACAATTATTACACACATAAACATATAATTCTAACAAATTTCTAAGCTCTTCTTTATCTACATCTTCTTCCATTTTTTTAGTGATATATGGCATCGCTTTATTTTCTCCTAAAAGAATCGCTCCCTTGAGTTTATTATCCTTTAGAATTATTTTTTGATAGCAACAATCTTTCTTATCCGCTTTTTTTAAAATATCCCAACCCCCAGATTCTTCCCTTGAGGGATCTATTACGCCTATTGAAGTAAGATCAAGACCGACTATCTTTAAAGTATTTTTGGGGGTGGTTCCTTCATATTCAACCTTTTGGGATCCAATGATGGAAGCTGCTGCTATTTTTGATTGTTCCATGCATGCAGGGATGATTCCCCAAACTTGATTTTTGTATTCGATGCAATCTCCTACGGCATAAATCTCCTTTTCACTAGTCTCCATAAATTCATTCACCAAAATTCCCCTATTCGTCGTAATTCCTGCATTTTTAGCCAAATCAATTGTTAAATTAATTCCAGCTTGGATCAGAATTATACCTGCGTCAAGAATTCTTCCATCCTTTAATTTAATTCCACTAACCTTACTGTTTCCCAAAATTTCTTCAGTAGTGGCATTCAAAACCACTTTAATGCCCCGGTTTTCGATTTCATCTTTAAGCATGGTTCCACATTCTTCATCAAGTTGTCGTGGTAATAATCTTGGAAAAAATTCTACAACCGTGGTTTCTAGGGTTGTATCTTTTAACTGATTCGCCAATTCTAATCCTAAAAGCCCTCCTCCAATTACAATCGCTTTCTTTACGGACAATTTTTCGATATATTCTCTAATGTTTAATGCATCATCTATACTTCGTAAAGTGAACACACCTTTATTTTGATCCTTCATTTCTCTTGCATTTTTAATAGATGGAATATTTGGAATACTTCCTAAAGCAAGGATCAGTTTATCATATTGTAATGGGTTACTATCCCTCTCAAAAAAGATAGTTTTATTCTTTGGATCGATTTTTAGTACTTTTTTATTCAGATGTAAATTTATTCGGTTGGTCTTATACCAATTTTCTTTAAATACTATTATATTCTCAATGTTGACTTTTTTTGATATTAATTCTGGAAGTTTAATCCTTGTGTAGTAAGGATACTGTTCTTGCGTATAGATGTGGATTTCAATATCTTCATTGAGAGATCTTATATTTTGAGCCGTGAAAGTCCCTGCTACGTTATTTCCAATAATTACTACTTTCATAGGTTTATTAGTTTTCACATGTTATTTTAAGATTTTTATTATAAATACTAAATAAAAGAATTTTGTAATCAAATACAATTATTTTATAATGAATTCTTCCAAAATGGTATTCTATAGAAGAAAAAAGTAAATGATTTTTAATTTTTTATTATTATTATTTAGTAATTAATTTTCCAAATTTAGAGACGATTTCCATTTTGCTAATAACCCTGAGAATAAAATAGGAATTAGAAAGGCAAAAATCATGCTAGAAGCAATGATAATTGAATACAAGCCAGAAGTTATCAAATTGTTTTCAAATAATATTGAAATTAAAACAATACTAGTGCTAAATTTTACCGATAGTCCAATCCCTAATAAAGTTGAATCCTTTTTACCAAGCCTTTTTTTCCCACTAATATAACTGGCTAACAATTTTGCTGCAATGCTTACCAACACAACTAATATTATCAGTAATGGAAAAGTAACAAGATATATGAAGTTCATTGACACACCCACCATTAAAAAAAATATCGGAGCAAAAAAACCATAACATATTGTTTTGACTTCTGATTCTATGACTTTTAATCTGTCCTGTGGCATGAATGTTCTTAAACCAATCCCTGCTAACAGTGCAGCAAGTGGAGCGGCTTCAGCAAACGTACCTATGCCTATAAATAAGAATAGAACAAAAATGACAAAAACAAAGAGTGGTTCAACTCCTGTGTGTTTAAATTTGTTGCGTTCTTTTTTAAATTTAATCAATCCAATTGTTAGGGCAAACAAGACAAAAAGAGCAATTATTATTACCCATATGTTAAAATCTCCTTGAGGTGAATTTGAACCTACTAATAAAATAACAAAAATTAAAGAAAGAACTTCAATTATATCATCTAAACTGCCTACTCCAATAATAGTTTGTCCTAATGGTTTGTTGGTCAATTTGAATTCATCCAAAATAGGTATTAAAATTTCTTCTCCCACTGTTGCAAATGACATACTAAGAATAATCGAGATAAATAAATCTACTCTGAAAACAAAATAAATGAGTAGAGTCCCAAAAAGTGTTGCCAAAGAAATCGTTATTACAGTCGATTTAATGATAAATTTCCCCATCTTTCTCATTTCTTTTAGATCTACTTCAAAACCAATAATAAAAAGTAAAAAGTACATCCCCAATTGGGAAAAAAAATCAAACGTTGGAGAAGATGTAATCGAAGAAAAAGGATTAAAAATCGCAAGAATAAATCCTAAAATCAACGCAGAAAAAATCCACGGAATATGGATCTTTTCTATTAGCATCCCAATAACGTATGTTAGTAAAAAAATTCCGCTCAAAAATAAGAAAATATTTATATCCATAATAATAAAGAATAAAAAGAAGGTATTTAAGGATAATGCTTAGACATCATACCCGAAAGATAACCTATTTTGACATTTTGACAAATGAACCAATTCACTCTTAATTTTTTCTTTTAGTTTTATCTTTAAAAGTATTTTTTCACTAAATAATATTTTTAAGAATTGAAAGTGAGAGACCCATATGTTTATTTAGTTTAAAATTCTACTTCTCTTAATTTTCATATAAAAATTTTTCAAAAAAAAAAAAATAAAGATGAGTATCATGTCTAAAAAAAAAGAAGATGATATAAGAAAAGTTCCTGGTAGAACAGGTACACAAGTCACAATAAATTTAGCAAATATAATTGATAATTCGGATGGCCAGATTTTTCCTGCAGTCTATGGGCAAATTCAAAACTCAACTGGCTTAAGCATTGTAGATTTAGGTAATTTGACAGGAATAAGATCATTACTACAAGCTCTTGCAACTCCATTATGGGGTTGGTGGAGCGATAAGCATTCAAGAAAGCGAGTTTTAGCTATAGGATGTTTCTTATGGGCCGCTTTCACGATTATGGTGGCTTTCAGTACCTTATTTATAGATATGCTAATTTATAGAGCTATCACTGGGATAGGGCTTGCTGTAATTGTTCCTACCGCTCAATCTCTCATCTCCGATTATTTTTCTCCAAGCAAACGAGGAAAAGCTTTTGGATGGTTTGCCCTTACTGGCGTGATCGGGAGTATTCTTGGAACTATAGTTGCGACAGCATTAGTAGGTGCTTATAAACAAATTCTCGGAATCGATAGTTGGAGATTTGTATTTATTATCTGGGGAGTAATTAGCGCTTTAATTGGTGTCTTAGTTTTAATTTTTGCTAAAGATCCCATACGAGGTGAGATGGAACCAGAATTACAGGAGGTTTTAACTTCAGAAAAAGCAGAAAGATTTATGCTGTCACGCTCCGACTTTAAAAAGATTCTAAAAAATAAAACGTTTCTTTTGATTGTCCTTCAAGGAACGGCCGGATCAATCCCTTGGAATGGGATCTTTTTCATGATTATTTGGTTTGAATATATAGGATTCGATCCATTAACAGCTGGACTAATTTTTTCTGTTATTGCTATAGGCGCAGCAATAGGCAGCCTTTTTGGCGGATGGCTTGGTGATAAAGCAGCTAAATGGAGCCCTAATCGTGGAAGAATATTGATTGCACAGATATCGGTCTTCGCAGGAATTCCATTAACCATGGTTTTATTTTTATTGATACCAATGACAGTCGATTCAATGGTAATGTATATAATAGTTGGAGCTATAACTGGATTCCTTATCACTTGGCCTTCTGGAGGAACCAATAATCCAATTTTCAGCGAATTATTTGAACCTGAAATTAGGAGTTCAGTTTTTTCAGTGGATAGAATGTTTGAAGGTGCTTTTGCTGCCTTAGGTACGGTATTCGTGAGTCTTGTTGCAACTATTTTTGGATATGTCACCCCTCCAATCGACCAAGATTTAAGTACTTATGTATTTCGAATCGCAAATATGAACGCTTTAGCATGGGGCATGTTTTTAGTCGCTTTGATACCATGGACTCTTTGCTTAATATTCTATTCATTCGTCTATCTAACATATCCCAAAGATTATGAAAAAACGCGCATTCTGCTAGAAGAAAGAGCTAAACAATTAAAATAACAATAAAAATCAAATTTTGATTCTTTAATGATATCAAAATTTTGAAATCTTTTTTATTTTATATTAAATTTGAAAGAACTCAAACATTTAATTGAATCTAAGCTTTGATAGTATTATGAAGAATAATAAGTTTCAAAAAATGGGACTAATTTCCGTAGTAAATTACATAATTGTACTATTAGTAAGTATCTTTATTTCGTTCATTGTTTTCGGACTATTTGATGTGACGTGGTTGGTAATGACGATATTATCCATTTATTTGTTGGTATCTAAATGGTATATCCCAACAGCGCCAAAAACTCCTTTAAAAGAAGGATTTACCCTGGGACTCTGGTTAGCACTGTTTACTTTTGCAATAGAGTTTGTATTATGGTATTATATTTTTGGATGGGTCTATTTTTGGAATATTACCGTTTTGCTTCAATACATTTTTATAATTATAGTGCCTATATTTGCAGTGAAATTTAAAAAAGAAAAGATAATTCTAAAAACAAAGACAGATAAAAAAAAAGTTTCTAATTGAAAAGACAGACTTAATGACTGAATCTTTTATCGAAAGTAAAATGTTTGATTTTTCCTTAACATAAATAATTAACGATGTTAGCTATAGATTGGAGTGATATAATTGATTGGAACGAAATTGACGACACTCTATCGTTTAAATTCGGCGTTATGTTAGCTAGTTGTGGTTTAGCTATAGTTTCTTTAATTCTCTTAGCCATTAGCTTGACACTGTTTGGTGGGAATGAGGACAGACCAACTAAAGTTGGGATGGGTTATGGATTTAGTAACTATGGGTTTAATGCTAGTAAAAAGTCAATCGTTGCTTTTGCATTTGGAGTCATTAGCATGGTTGTTGGTGGCATTTTAATATGGATTGGATGGGAAAGTTTAAGAGAAATTAAAAATAATTAAATTTCTTTTTTTTTAATTATTATAAATAAAAAACATAAATGCAAAAAAAAAATTATGAATCTATTTTATTATAGTCAAACTGGTAAAAAAATCCTTAAAGGAAAACCTCTACGACATTGGACTTTTATGGGTCTATTTATTGGGGGAATTCTTTTAATGACAAGTTGGTTAGGCATAAAAATTCTCTTAATTTCACAGCATTATTTTCCATTTAATTTTACGGAATACTTCCTATTTGCGGGATTCCTTTTCTTCTGGTTTGGAATGAAAACCTTGGTTTCTTACATTCAAATTTATGAAAACGGAATTAAAGTGAGAAGCAATGGCATATTTAACTATATTCGTACGAGATTCATTCCTTTCAGTCAGATAACTGAAATTCATTTAGAAGGAAAGCGCCATCCATATCTCATTTTGCAGCTAAAAAGTGAGAAAGTTGTTGTTCCAACGATCCTTATTAAAAATTACAAAGAAGTAGTGAAAGAGATTTCAACTCGTATTACTATAAAATCTTAATTATGAAGATTTTTTGATAATTCAGGACTCATCGACATTTTATGAAGTCCCTAAATCCTTAAAATTCTAAATGTGATAGTATATATTGGTCATTGCTTTTATGGGGATTTCGATTTATTTTTCTCTTCATTATTAATTTAAAATGGATTCTCTTATAAAATTTTTAATATTATTGTGCAAATTAATGTGAAAAAAACTCTACCTAAACAACACAAAAAGTTAAGCAATATCTATTTTTTAGCTAATAGCAATAATTAATGTTTCAGAACTTCTCTAAACAATTATAATAAGAGATTTAAAAAAAAAGAAAATTAAAAAATAAAAAATTAATATTTATTTAACAGCTTCAAAATAGATATACCACTGTTCATCATCTTCGAGGAATTCCGTTCCTAAGTGTTTATGCTTGGTCTGTTTTGCCAAATCTCTTGGAACAGATTCACTTGCGGGTTTATAATCGGTTATTACTTTTAATACGGTCCCAGGTCTCATTTTCATTAATTGTTTCTTGGTTTTGAGAGCTGGAACGGGACATACTAACCCACAGACATTTAATTCTTGGTCAAAATTCATGCTTCATTCTCTCCTTATATTTTTATTATTAATCACATACTATTGAAAACAGAGGTTCATCCATTTCAGGTTCTGCTTTCATCTCAAATTCCATTAATTGAACCAATCTAAGAGCTTCATATCTCGCTTTTTTTGGTTCGAGTCCAGTATTTTTTACTATTTCACTTATCGTGCTTGGGCCTTGAAGGGTTACATAATCTAATACTTGTCTTCGTGGGGTTTTCTCGAAATCCTTGAGCTCTCGTTTTGATTTAAGGTTTATTGCAATCTTTAGTTCATCTTCATTCACTTTCCCTTCTTCAAATAATCCCTTTGCTAATGCATTATCAACTAGATTTTTTCCTTTTTCTGTCCAAACGACTACTGTTGTGTATCCTTTCTCTGAACCAACTTCACCAGCAGTAAGATCTGAATAAATAGCGGGAAAATCTTGACAATGTGAACAGAAATGATTACAACTTAAGCATCTTCGTGCTTCTTGTATTGCCATGTCTTCATTGAATTTCTCATCAATTTCATCAAATGACCAGTTAATCTCTTCTGTGGCTTCGCTTAAGTTTTCTGGTTTCAAGGAATAATCTTTTGGTGGTTTTTTAGGTCCTGTAAAGAACATTTTGTTTTTAACGTAACGTCCAGTTTCTAAATCTTTACCTTTCAAAAATCTATCAATTGAAATAGCAGCTTCTTTTCCATGAGCAATTCCTGCTATCGCAACAGCTTTAGAATTAGCGACGATATCCCCTCCAGCAAATACTCCTGGAATGTTTGTTTCAAAAGTGACAGGATTGATATTGATTTTGTTTCTCTCTTTTTCTAGTTTATGATTTGTAGCTTCATCAATTAGATCAAAGTCTACTGCTTGACCTACAGCCATTACGATGACATCAATTGGTATCTCATAGTCAGAACCCTCAACCTTATTTAAGGGGCGTCTCCCTGTTGCATCTGGAGCACCCCATTCAACATTATAGCAGTTCAAGACTAATTTGCCATCTGTATTCTGGGTTATTTTTGAAGTGGAAGTTGCATAATGATACTTCATGAACTCAAATTCATTCTCGGGAATATCTTTAAGAACCAATTCAAGATCTTTTTCACTCATAATATCTACAAGGTGGATTTTTTTCGCTCCAAGTCTTAACGCAGTTTGACCAACATCTACAGCAACGGGACCTCCTCCAATAATACCAATTGTTTTACCTTTGAATTCTTCTTTGTTTTCCCAGAAGCGATATTTTCTATCCATAAGAAAATTAATTGCCACATAAACATTTGGTAAATCTTCACCTTCTAAATGTAACGTTCTGGGTTTATATTGACCAGTAGCAATAAATATAGCTTCGTACCCTTCTCTTTTAAGATCTTCAATCGTCATATCAGGTCCTAAAGGCTTATTTAGCACAATTTCAACTCCAGCATTAGTTATGGATTTCACATCGTAGTCTAACACATAGTTAGGCAATCTAAATTGCGGTACACCAAAACGTAACATTCCTCCTGCTTGATCAGTTTTCTCAAAAATAGTTGGTGCATATCCCATTTTTCGTAAATAATACCCTGCAGTTAGTCCTGCAGGTCCAGCACCAATTATAGCTATTTTTTTTCCGGTTATTTTTACCTTTTTCTTGGGTTTATGTTCTTGTTGGATCTCCCATTCAGTGACAAATTTCTTAAGCTCTCTAATCGCCACCGGATGATCATCGCCTATTAATGTGCAAGAATGTTCACATTCGTTAGTACATATTCTCCCACAAATTGAGGGTAATGGGTTATTTTCTCTTATTAAGTTGACTGCATCTTGATATTTCCCTTGACGGATTAGAGAAATATATCCTTGAGCATTAACACCAGAAGGACAACCATTACAGCACGGAGAACAAACCAAACCTTTGTCAGTTTCTTCAGTTCGGATTTGAGAATTGCAGAAAAGACCAATCTTTAATATATCCCTTTTCATATCCTCCGCTAATTCAGCCGCACCTCTCATTTCACAAGGCACTCCAACGATACCGACGGGGTCAAAAGATTCCCCAGTAAGTTCAACTAACCTTTCAAGAACTCCAGAACGACCATAATAAACGCCAGCATTCTGAATAACATCTTCAGGATTAGATACTCTATCTGCAATTGGTTTTTCATCGTTTTCTTGAACCATTACAACCTCTTTAAGGGTTTTATTTTCCAATAATTCTTTTGTAAATGTTGTAACAAATCCTCCACTTGAAGCTTTGGACAAAATTTCAGCATTCTTGGTTCTTAATGAATAAATTGCTAATGGTTGTTTTTCTTTGAACTTTTTCTGAATGACTTGAGGACATGTTTGATAACATTTTCCACAATCTTCACCGTCTCGCTCAAGAATGCAATAATCTTTAAGTTTTGGTCGTTTCACATCCATTTCAATATGTTTACATGAACCAGCACATAAACCGCACCCTTGACAAAGGCCAGCATCAATAATTTCACTTTTTAATAGTACAAAACTCATCTTCATACCTCTTTAATTTTAATTTCTTTTACAATACCTATTGGATCTATTGTAAACTCCACTGAACCATTCTTATAGGTTCCTTCGACGACATCAAAAACGTGGGTTTTATAATCTTCAAAATTATCTTTATCGTCAATTTGTGTCCTAAAACCTCCAAAAAATACATTGGATAAGTTCATGTTGCCACCAATCTTTCTTATTTCATCAGTGGTCTTTTTGTATTGTTCAGGATCTTTTCTTTTAATCGCTTCAAGCAGTTGATTTTCTAACTCTAATAGTTCTTTTCTGTATTTTTTCGTAGTTTCACTGATTTCAATTTGATTGGCTTTCTCATAAGTCTCTATTATTTTGAGAGTTAGCGAGATTGAATGATCTCCTCCTAATAAACCAGAAATTAAGGGTAATTCTTCGATTAATCTTCCAGTAAATACATCATCAATTATGGATCCTGACGAAGGAATTCTTCCTCTTGGGAGACCAGATGTTGATAATGTGAATCTAAAGAAATTCCCTAACACATCGGGTAAATTATCCGTTATTTCATCGTCTCTATCCGCAAGCTTATCAGTAGCACCCAATTCTGAATGCTCGGTGGCAACTTCTATATTCCCCATCAGAGTGCCAAACATACCTAGCATTCTAATGCCTGAGCGTTCCAATGAAGGTTTGCATCCCCTACAAGGAGCGTTATAATCAATGCAACGTTCCTTACATTCTTTCGCGATAAATCCATTACAGAGATATCCAAGGTCGTTAAAACAAGTTTTATCATCATCTAATTCAATTTGACGCTTTACATCATCTAAATAATCACATGTAGTTTTCCTACCACATACTATGCATAAATTCTTTAATTGCGAGTTTTCTTCATCATTTATGACGAATTTTAATTCTTCAATTTCTCCAAGGCACCCATTTATATTTTGGGCGTCTGTAATGAATTTATTTAAAGGTAATATTTTATTTCCACGTTGGATTGCAAGAGCATATACTCCACCTGTAGTAGCACAATTTCCGTAAGCAATCACCTTTTCAGAATTAGATTTTATTTTATTTAAAACTTCTTTGTCTTCAGGTAAAAGATATCCTGTTATAACGGCGAAATCGGTTTTTGTTTCCTTCCAGTTCTTCGGATCTTCAATAAATTCTACTTTATACTTGGATTCTTCAGTTAGCAGAATCGATTCATTATAGCATTTGTTGCATCCATTGAATTGAAAAATCTTAACATCCATCTTTTATAGTCCCCTCCTCGATAATTGCATCTGCTAATCGTATCACGATGTCTTCAAAATCACCTACAGCTGTTTCTCCTTCTGCTGCACGGGATGTATATTGATTGACGAATTGATCACTATAGCCTAATTCTTTAAACACTTTTTTCAATAACTTGATTCGATGCATCGATAAAATATTGCCATTGAAGAAATGGCATGCTCCTAAACAACACCCAATACAAGCCACTGAATCAGCACCATTATTTAATGCATCCATTATCTGAATGGGTCCAACTTGACCAGTACACTGAACGCGAACTATGCGAATTGCAGGATTATAAGCCATTCGTGCAACTCCCGCCGTATTTGCGGATCCTTGACCACATTCATTGCACATGAATACTACGATGTTTTCCATCTTCTCCAGTACTTCAGGATCTATATTTTCACAGCTCATCTTGACAAATAACACCTCCAGATACTGCTTTTATTTCATCTAATAATTGATCATCACTAAAATTTAGCAATTGTATTGCTCCTGTTGGACATGCCGGCATGCACATGCCACATGATTTACATGCAACTTCATTAATCATGGGTGTTCCATCATCATTAATCTCAATTGCAGCGGGTGCGCATACTGTTTTACATAGTCCACATCTAACACATAAATCAAAATCAACTGTAGGAACTAGCATTTCCTTTTCAATATATCCTTTTACTAACGGAGCAGCTGCTAATGCCGCAGCACTTCCAGCTTGAGCGACTGATTCAGATATATCTTTTGGTCCTTGAATAGCTCCAGCTAAAAAAATTCCACCCTTACTACTCAATGTAGGGTTCATTTTAATGTGGAATTCTTTTAAGAATCCTTCTTTTGATCGTAAAACGTGAAGTTTCGAACCTAATGGACCGATGCCTTCCGGTGGCACCATAGCCGCTGAGAGAACTACCAAGTCTGCTTGCAATTGTAATGGGGTTATGCTCAAAGTATCTTCAACAATTACTTCTAAATTCCCTGAAATTGGATCTCTCACTATCTCTGATGGACGTCCTCTTATAAATCGTACTCCAACTTCCTGAGCGGATTTGTACAACTCCTCGAAATTCAATCCTGGTGTTCTTACATCAATATAACAGATGGTAACATCGGCATCAGGATACATTTCTTTGACGATCCTCGCATTTTTGACTGCAAATTTACAGCATACTCCGGTACAATATTTATTTCCAACTTGATCATTTCTAGAACCAACGCATTGAATCATTACCACTCTTTTTGGAATCTTCGCATCCGAAGGTCTTAAAACTTGACTGTTTGTAAGTGACCCCGGGGCTAACATTCTCTCTAATTTTAACTGTGTTATGACATTTTCATATCCCTCTTGACCGTAATGGTACGGTTCAATCTCAGCAGGATTGTATTCATCATAACCAACAGCAACTATAATCGAGCCAACTTTGAACGTTTTGGTTTCTGGTTGCATTGAAAAATCAATGGCTTGAACTGGACACACGTTTATACAAGTATTACATTCGATGCAATTTTTTTTATCTCTTATATATGTAGCAGGAATTGCTTGTGGATAGGCTTTATAAATAGCATGCCTGATTGACATACCACTATCCCATTCGCTTGGTAACTCAACAGGACAATGTTCAGCACATTCTCCACAAGAAGTGCAATTATCCTTAACATATCGAGGTGTAATCTCTACTTCCACTTCAAAATTGCCCATTGAACCTTCGACACTCTTAATCTGAGCATTTGTATATAATTCTATTAATGGATGATTCGCAACACCATTTGTCAACGGCGATATTGAGCATTGTGGGCATTCTAATGTTGGAAATGTCTTATTGAGTTGTGTCATGTGACCACCAATGGTCGATAGTTTCTCTATTAAATACACGGGGATGCCCAATTCTGCTAAATCATTAGCTGAGCGGAGTCCCGCAATACCAGCTCCAATTACTAATGCAGCTTTGGTAGTTGAGACTCTACGTGTTTCAACATCCTCTAATTTTCTCGCTCTATTCACTCCTGCTTCGACTAACTTTTTGGCTTTCTCCGTGGCTTTAGCTTTCTCTTTTCGATGAACCCAACTATCATATTCCCTAACATTTACTTGTTGATGGCGGTGTTTATTTAATCCCATCTCTGATATTGCATTCGCAAACGTTCTCCCATGTTGATTTTTAGAGCATGATGCGACAACAGTCCGATTAACTCCTAATTCTTTAATAGAATCCTTAACCATTTGTACTCCTGGTTTTGAGCACATGAACATATAATGTTCAGCTTTAACCACATTAGGTAAATCTTTAGCGTATTCTGCTACCTTGGCAACATCAACGGTATCAGCTATGTTATGTCCGCAATGACAAATAAAGACCCCAATTCGGGGCTCTTCTTCTTTCTCTTCTTCTATTTCACTCTTTTCTTCGTCTATTTTTGTTACTTTTTCTTTGACAGTCATTTAAATTGCCTCCTCCTCTCTTTTTATGACTTCTCCCCCAAAAATAAAATCTCGCCCCATCATTTGGTACTGAAGACCAACAAACTCTTGGTCCATTCCCATTGCATATGCAACGAGCTGGGAAAGATGTATTACTGGATAGTCATAATTGCAACCCTTATTCTTATTTAGGTAATCCTGGCCAGTTTCGAACTGCAAATGGCAGAATGGACAAATATCTAATATAATATCGGGCTTTACTTCGTCAATATTTTTCATTTTTTCACCAAATATCGTCATGCTTGAATCACCTGAATATGCTTTTACACCACCACCAGCACCACAACAAGTAAGTTGCTCTTTAAACCGTACGGACTCAATACCTAATACCTCAACAAAATCTTCAATGATTGTTGGTCCCTCTGAACTTTCTATTTCCCTAATTCGTGTTGGTTTTAAGAAATGACAACCATAATGAATCGCAGCTTTTAAATTAATCTTTCTTACTATATGATCCTCTATACCCCAAGGTCCGATTTCATATCCAAGGACTTCCGCGACATGGCGTACATTGATTGTTCCTTTAAATTCGTAATCGCCTAGCAATTTCAGTTTTTCATTTACCAACTCACGATGTTCT
>Ga0307426_1001823_pt1 | contig 13665 bp, 12 predicted proteins | sample SalMarWE160340MG_FD_202165 | JGI IMG/M metagenome (GOLD analysis project Ga0307426, IMG submission 202165) | Salt marsh sediment microbial communities from the Plum Island Ecosystem LTER, Massachusetts, United States - WE1603-40 | ecosystem: Environmental > Aquatic > Marine > Intertidal zone >... | reverse complement strand
TTTATACGCCGATGCATCCCGCTTGGCTGCGTTGCGAAAGCTCGGAATATCCAGATATTCCTGCGTTTTCGCGCCTTGCCAATCGGGCGCCTCAACGCCTTCATAATTTGTTCCGTAGCGATACCGCAAATCTTCGCTCATGACACAGCGCCTGATGCGGGTAAAGGAGCGGGGGCGGTATGCTCTTCGCCGTTGATGGGAATAGTGGCTTTGCTCAAATCCCAGATAACGCGGACCAATACCTGTTTTGCTTTGGTGTACGGGTTGACGACCGCGTCATTGCCGCCGGCAATCATCATAATAGACTTCATACATTTTTGCATGTCAAGAAAAATTTGAACCATATTTTTTTGAAGAGCATCATTCATTTGACCTCAGCTTATGATTTTTGGTAATGGTTTATAACGATTAACATCCTTAATTTTTGTCCGCCTCGTTTTTCGGCGGGTTAGACAATTTAGGCTCATTAGCACATTTCAGGCATTTGCAGCGCATGTTACCGTCTTTCCAATTGCTCTGCAGGGGCCCCATATCGCGAGCATAGCCTGGAAAAGTTCAGGAGGTAATTGGATGGGACAACCTAAAACTGCTGTTGTGGGGGTAGGGGCAACCGGCACGGTACTGGCGGCAGCACTTCTCAGTAAGTATCCCGAGACGGTTTTAGTGGGACGCAACCCCGATGCGGGTAAAACGCTCTTATCTAAGGGCATAAATGTTTCAGGCGTGATCAGTTACCAAACGCCGGTAAAGAATTTTGTCTCACGAATAAAAGACCTTAAGGATTATGATCCGGATCTGGTTTTTCTCGCAACCAAGACCTTTCACCTCGACCGGGTCTTAAAAGAAATGGAAGATGTATACCGGCCCGGCATCAGGATTATTTCCACCCAAAACGGACTGGGAACCGAGGATCTCATTGCCAGCAAATTCGGCGCCGATGCCGCCTTGCGTATGTCTTTAAATTATGGCGTGTCGTTAAATGGCCTCGGACAGGCCCAGACCGCTTTTTTTAATCGTCCGAATCATCTGGGAGCCTTGACCCCAGAAAATCGCACTCAGGGGTTACAGATCGCAGGTGTCCTTACGGGCTGCGGTTTGGAAACCGAATATGTCGATGATATCAAGCACTATGTGTGGAAGAAAATGATTATGAAATGCACCATGGCCGCCATCTGCGCGGTAACCAATAAAACCATCAAAGATGCTCTGGAATATGCACCGACCAGGGAAATTGCCGATGCCTGCTTCAAGGAGGCGCTGGCCGTCGCCAAAGCCATGGGTTACGACCTGGGAGAGGATTATCTCGAGCATGCCTTGGGATATTTGGAAAAAGTAGGCGTCCACCGGGATTCCATGTGCTATGATATCGATAAAAAAGCACCGACGGAAATTGATTTTCTGGGGGCCAAAATTGTCGCCTATGCCCGTCAGAAGGGTATTGCGACCCCGTATTATGTGGCCATGACCAATATGGTTAAAGCCATTGAGAGTAACTATTTGCAATGATTTTTTCATCAGACTTACTGCACCGGCGGTGTTTCATCCTAAACGCCTGGAAATAAAAAAATGCTTCCAATTTAAAAGAGAAAAAATCATGTACATTTGGGTATCGGGTATTTAAAGAGGGTGAAGCCGATCCCAGGATTGTCGGCCATAATGTGACCGTCTGTCTGGACATGGACAGTTTTCAGAAAATGGATATTCCCGGTTGGTTAAAGCAGTTGCTTGAGGAACAGCTAGGCGTTATCAAATGATTTTGTTTGTTGCCGGCAAATTCCGGTCTGGATTTACTCGTTAAATATGATTTTAAATTTCACGCCGTATCCATCGGAAGAAATTCTTATGATTTCTCCGGTGGCCATCAAAAATTCTTCTGCGTTCGGCAGCTTAATTGTCATTGCAATTTCCTGTCCCAGGGTAAGCTTCTTTTTGGTATAGATAAAGGCACCGCCGGGGCTGAGGTCCTGCACCGACGCGCTGAACATACTGTCGATGGTCTCACATTTGGCCGTCAGCAGTTGATTCTTGACAAAGGATTTCCTTGAATCTTTCCGCTGATAATATCTTTCTGCTTTCCTCTGTGTAACATTCGATTGAGACATAATCGAAATCCTTCCACTTAAATTAATAAAGAATCATGGTCCGGCTTCCAGCCCATAGGGCCTGTAGCCCGGAGGGAAGGCCAGGCTTTGACTTCATCCCAGAGGAGTGTTTTTTTCGTCATGCCGGCCAAGCCTGTCCCCGCGCAAGCGGGGAGCGGGAATCCAGTCTGCGCGGTACTGCGTTTTCTGGATTCCTGCTTTCGCAGGAATGACGGTCTATTTCGCAACAAACTTCCCGACTGCTCAATTCGTTTTCAAGCTGTTGGCAAAACCCAGCAACATCCCTCTTGATCTTGGAGACATATCCTGAAATTGTATGCCCAGGGCGATGGCCGTCTCCTGCTCGATGTCGATTTGCCGGCTCCAGATGACTTTGCCCGGAACATTGACCGTAAAATCCTCACTCGGCAAACTGATCTGGACGTTGGCGTCTTTGATGCCGTCATTTAATGATGGGTGGTTGCGGTATTCCGCATCCAGAACAACGCATATGCCCCCGATCGAAATATCCCTGGAATATCCCGCCAGGGTCAGGGGCGGGTTGCCGTTTGACCCCACCTGAATCTGCAAATGAACTTTTACCGGAACCGGCTGACGGCTTCCCAGCCGCATTTTGATTGCATTTTCCTTTTCTTCGATGCCGGACTGGGATTCGAACAAGTCAGCTAAACCCCTTTCAACTTCAGGGTATTTAACGCATACTTTCATCAAATTTATCTTCGATATTTTAATGAGTTCGGTTTCGGAGATCGTTTCTACATATGACGTGGAAAACTGCTTTTCCTCAAAGGGGTAGATATCACCGAAGAAATCATTTTCAGATAAATGAAAAGTTGATTTCTTGTATACGATTTCATTGTTCGTGTTGACGGGTTGAAAAGTTGTCGCCCGTAAAGCGCCGGAGACGATAAAATATAAATACTTTTCTTCATCGCCTACCTTTTTTACCATTCTGCCGACCGGCAGCCGGATTTTCACCAGGGGGTATAAAATGGACACGATTGCAGAATATGACAGATTGTCAAACAATACGTTGACCGGTGCCGAACGATGGCCGTGTCCCTTAACGCTGCTGAAAAACCGCCTGATTTCCTCCGTATCTGAAGGCTGGCGTACTTTCCACTGCAGACTTTTGGATACTATCGCCTGCAGCGTCATCCCCGAGTCGATAAAGAGATTGGCAGCCTCTTCATAAGATTTGACCGCTGTCTGAGGCGTTTTTTTTGTAATCAGCAGATCGGCATAAGCTCTGAGCAAAGCGGGGTCATTGGGAAAAAGTCTGAGAACATTTTCAAACTCCGCTTTGGAGTCGATCCTGATTGAACCATCAATAATCTGCGCAGCGATGCTTATCTGGTTAAAGACGTTTGTTTTGCGATCAGTGGCCATTCCGCTATTCAGAAATCACTCAAAATGTTAAGTTTTTTAAGAGTATTGCCCATTTCAAACACCACTAATTGGTTATCGGTAATGTTGGGCAAATCCTTGAGGTGAAATTGGTTGCGGGGTGAGAGGGATAGGCATAGGGCCTATAGCATGTGGGGTATAGTGGGGTATAGCCTAAAAAATAAAGAAGCGGGTTGCGGAGCTTATGGGCATATGGCGGAGCGCACAGGGCATGTACGAGGCTGAAGGCGCAAGGCTCAAAGCATAAGGTTTGTATACTTGGAGATAGTACAGATTTCTATAAGCCTCATATTCAAGTGGTATCCATGAAATATCTCAGGCGTATGACACCCCCCTTCCTTGCGGCTAATCTCAAATTCATTTATCGGCGGAGGTTTCCTTGCTTTTGTTCGGTGAAGGCTCCTCACTGCCGTACACCTCAACATAGGCGTTATGCGAGATGCAACCTTTTTCCCAGTGATTCCTCACTTTCTTGCCGATAAAGGAATCTGGATATTTGCGCCCAATGTTGCAGCCAGGGCAGATATTGCTCCATCCCGCCAGCACTTTTTTCATTTCCATCTTCGCATCCTTTTTTAAAATATAACCTTTGGAGGCCTTAAGCCGTCGCATGGTTTATTTGTGTTTATCGAAGTTGGGTTACAATTAGATGATTTAACTTATGCCCGAATTCTATAAAGTCAATAGGACACAGTGGATTTCCTAAAAAAGGCTAACTGTCAGAACCCCGATTTAGCGGAATAGATATGATAGTCTTCCGAATTCAAGATATCGGCCTTCTGTCCTCTGCCCCCGTCACTTGACCACCAGATCCAGCGGGTGCTTCGAAAGCGCCTCGCAGCCGGTTTCGGTCACCACTACCGTGTGCCCGAAACACATGGCGTGATTGGTATCGCTGTCCATTAAAATCATGTGCAGGAAAAATACCATGTTGGGTGCGGCAATGACCGGGTTGCCGCGGTAAAACATGGGCCAGTCCATCCAGTTGGGCGCAAAGGTGGTGCCCATGCTGTAGCCGGTGGCGTTCAGCCGGTGCGCCTGCATGCCGGCGGCGTCGCAGACACGGGCGTAGGCGTCGAACACCTCTCCAATGGGGCGTCCGGGTTTCAGGGCCTCCCGGCAGGCGTCCATGGCATCCATAGTTACCCGGTGCATCTTTACGTGAAGTTCGGTTGCCCGGCCGACGGGTATGGTGCGCATCATGGCCGCATGATAGTGCCGGTAGGCCGCGGCCCATTCGAGGGTCAGCTGATCCTGCGGGTCAAGCTTGCGGCGGCCGGATTTATACCGGCACAAAAGGGCATCTTCACCTGAGCCGATGATAAATTCATTGCCAGGATAATCACCGCCGCCTGCAAAGATGACCCCCTGCATGGCCGCCAGGATATCGCCTTCGTCGGCACCGGGTCCGGCCAGCCGATGGGCTTCGTCACAGGCCAGATCCGCCAGTTGCGCGGCTTTGCGTACATATTCAATTTCGGCGGGACTTTTTACGACCCGCAGCCGGTTTACCAGATCGGAGGCATCTTCAAGGGTGCAGAAATCAGACAGAGCGGCTTCCAGCAGTTTGCCGTTTTTGGCTGTCAGGCCATAGGCGTCGTATTCAACTCCCAGTTTCCGGCCCTGGCAGCCCAATTCATTCAGGATATCTTTTAACTGTACGGCCGGATCGGCATCGGCGCGGTCCTGCCAGATACGGATATCTTCTATGATGGATGTGTGGCGGGCCTGGCGCAAATCCGGCGCCCGGGTCAACAGCATAAAACGCCCGTCGGCACCCAGATAAAGACACTGGAAAAAAACGTAGCCGAAGCTGTCGTAACCGGTCAGGTAATACATGCTTTCCTGACGAAACATCAAAAGGCCGTCCCGCCGCCGGTTTTTCAACTGTTCGATGGTTCGGTACTGCCGTTCGGCGAATTCTTCCCTGGAAAAATGTAAGGCCATGGTGGGATCCTATGATCTTGTATCTGTGAATTTTGAGATTTGTTTGAAATTTGAATATTGTGATTTGGGATTTTATCGTTCTTTTATCAAGTATGAAACTCCTTGTCATTCCGCATGTGGCAAAATATCTTCCGACAAGCCCATCCCCTCCACCAAAAGGGATCGGTAGGTCTTCAGGACCTCGTCTTGGAAACTGCTTTCCATCTGGGGGGGCGTCTGGGCAATCATAATGCCGCTTTTAAGGATACAGGCTGTGAGCTGTTCGGATTTTTCAAATGTGATGCCCAATCGGCCTGATGATTTTATTTGCAGGCCCTGGTCTTTTATGAACGCGCCAAGCTGTTCCATGTTGAGATCGATTCTCTTTTTAGGGGAAATCACAAAATTGCGACGGCCGTCCCGGGCACAGGTTTCTTCAATGAACCGGTCTTCAACCGGCGGCGGTTCACCGTCCGGTTTGGTACCGCACACCCTGCAGGATTCCAACGACGGGATGTCCAGAATATTAAACTCAAATTCCCTCAGATCAACATAAAGCAATTTGTTATACAGCTTCGGTTCCTGTCCCACAAGCACCCGGACGGCCTCAGACACCTGTACCGAGGAAACGATGCCGAGGATCGAAGGATGAACGCCGACCAAACCGCAGACCGGCAGGTCCTCATCTTTAAGCCCGGGCATGAAACACTCCAGGCAGAAGGTTTGGCCGGGCAAGATGGTGGATACGTTGCCGAAGGCCTCGATCGCGGCACCGAAGATATACGGGATTTTCAACTTGTTGCAAACCCGATTCACGATGTAGCGCGGTTCGGGCCGATCCAGGCCGTCGATGACCACGTCCATCCCGGAAATCAATTCTTCAGCGTTCATGGAATTTAAAGATTCAGGCACCGGGTCCAGGGATACGTCGGGATTGAGGCGGTTTAATCTATTAAAGGCCACTTCCACCTTGGGCATACCGATGGAATCCGTATCGTAGAGATGCTGGCGGTGCAGATCCGATCGGGAGACAATGTCACGGTCGACCAATCGAAGGTATCCGATACCCATGCCCACCAGTTTAAGGGCCACTGGGGAGCCCAAACCGCCCACCCCTATGAGGCACACTCTGGCGTTGCGCAGCTTCAGCTGTCCGTCGTAGCCGATATCGGCCAGAACGATCTGCCGCGAGTACGTGTCCAGTTCCTGATCTGTAAGCTCTTGGCGCATGGTTGGTTGCCTTAGTTGTGATCTAAAACCACAAATATTCAATTTACAATCTTCAATTTTCAATTCCGGCTTGTCCGGGTTAGGATATTACTATCCTCTTTTAATTGGATTGTAAACGTCGTTTTTTCAATATTGAACCAACAGATTCTATACACGCTAACAGAGTTTTTAACCCCTTGACAATCCTGATTTTACACTAATTATATGCTAAAAAATTTTATCAAATTATGCACAACGACATAAATCATTGTTACACACATACACAGCGTTCTGCCCATTTGCCCTTATACGGTTGTTTAAAAATCAACCATAAAAAGGCGAATGCGGAATCAAATATGACGCTGTAATTAGCGGGAGGCATATAGCAAAATGGCTGACAGAATCGAAACCCATGAATTCAAAACCGAAGTCAAACAGTTACTGAATTTGATCGTCAATTCCCTTTATTCACACAAGGAAATTTTTCTGCGCGAACTGATTTCAAACGCGTCGGATGCGATCGACAAACTGCGTTTCAGGGCCCAGACCGAAGAGGACATCCTGGGCGGCGACACGGAATTTAAAATCATCATCAAGCGGGATGCCATCAAAAACACGCTCACGGTTGAAGACAACGGTATCGGTATGACCTATGAGGAAGTGTTGGAAAATATCGGGACAATCGCCAAAAGCGGCACCAACAGCTTTCTGGAAGCCATGGCACAGCTCAACAAGGACACTACTCTCACCCCGGAGCTGATCGGCCAGTTCGGGGTCGGTTTCTACAGCTCATTTATCGTGGCCGAAAAAGTCAGCCTGCTGACCAAAGCCGCGGGCGAAGACAAGGCCGTCCTCTGGGAATCCCACGGCGACGGGGAATTTACCATCGCCGAGGCCGCCAAGGACGGCCGGGGTACGCGCATTACCCTGGAGCTGAAAAAAAAGGAGGAAGGCGATCAGGATTTCACCGACGAATGGACGATTCGGGAGATCGTCAAACAGCATTCCGATTTCGTGGCGTATCCCATCGTCATGGACGTGGAAAAAGACGAGCCCATCCCTGATGAAGAACTGATCAAGGATAAGGACGGCAAACCTATCGGAAAAACTACCCGCAAGGTGGTCAAAGAAGAAACCCTCAATTCCATGAAGGCCATCTGGGCTAAGAATAAAAACGACCTCAGCGATCAGGAATATGAGGAATTCTACCGTCACATCAGCCATGACTGGAATCCCCCGCTGGAAAAGCTCCATCTGAAGCTGGAGGGCACCACGGAATACACCGCCCTGCTTTACATCCCGTCCCAGGCCCCCTTTGACCTATTCAACCCGGAATATAAAAATGGCGTGCAACTTTACTGCAAACGCGTGTTTATCATGGATGACTGCAAAGAGCTGATGCCCGAATACTTCCGGTTTGTAAAAGGGGTGGTGGACGCCCCGGATCTCAATCTCAACATCAGCCGCGAAATCCTGCAGCAGGATCGCCTGGTGCGCAACATCAAACGCAATCTGGTGCGCAAGCTTTTGGATCTGTTAAAGGATATGGATCCGGAAAAGTACGAAAAATTCTGGCAGGAATTCGGCGCCGTGCTCAAGCTCGGAGTGCATACCGATATTGAAAATAAAACCAGAGTTGCCGACCTGCTGCGTTATAAAACCACCAAGTCCGACGGCAAGTGGAAGTCACTGCAGCAATACATCGCGGACATGCAGCCGGAGCAGAAGGAAATCTACTACATCACCGGAGAAAACACGGCGGCGTTGATCAACAGTCCGTTGCTCGAACAGCTCAAACAGAAAGATTTCGAAGTTCTGCTGATGACCGATCCGATCGATGAATGGGTTACCCAGGCACTTGCCGAATACGACGGCAAAAAGCTGAAGAGTGCCGAAAAGGGGGATCTTGAACTCGACAAGGTTGACGAAGAAAAAAAGGGCAGGTATGAAACCCTGTTCAAGCATATCCGGGTGAAGCTGGAAGATACCATCAAGGAGGTTCGCCCGTCCACCCGCCTGACCAACTCGGTGGCCTGCCTGTCCGGCAACAACTATGACATGAGCGGCTACATGGAGAAGATACTCAAGTCGGCCGGCCAGCAGCCGCCGGAAAACAAACGGGTGCTGGAACTCAACATGGATCACCCGGTCATGGAAAAAATTCACGGCATGTTTGAAGCTAACAAAGACGACCCCAAACTGGACGACTACATTCACCTGCTGCTCGATCTTGCAGTTATCGGTGAAGGCGGAAAATTAAACGATTCTTCCAGGTTCTCCAAACTGGTAGGCGATTTAATGGCAGCGGCATAAAATCCTTTCAAGCATTCTTTATCAATCAAACCTATAGAAACCGGTGCGGGATCTAACCTGCGCCGGTTTTGTTTCATTCATACAGTATCGTTCCTTTGCTTCCTATTTTTCCGCGGGCATTCATTGCCGTTTAGTTAGAGTTTTATGGGTAAAAAAAATTATTCGAGCAAGTCGCCCAATTTAGGCTTGTAAATTATTGAACAATTCTAAATTATTGCGGCACAGTTTGTTAGCAGCATCAATTTGGGGGCTTTGAAGGATTTGCCCGTTTCGGAAGATCCAGCCTTTTTCAAACCTAGGAGGAGAAGATGACCAAAACCAGAGTATTAACCATTTTTGTTTCATTTGCAGTGCTGCTGTGCGGGATCAATTTTGCGGTCGCTCTGGAGCCCGTACCGCAGGAATCGGGTTTCAGCGGTTTCATCCGGCCGGGGGTGGGGTATCTGCGTTTCAAAAGTAACATGGTGGCAAGTTTTTTAGGCTATGATTTGTCGGATAAAAAGATCAATTCGCGGACCGACAGCCCGGACGCTCAATCCGACGGCATTGCGCTGGCACCTTTTTCGCTGGAATACACCTTTGCCGGCTCCCGCACCCAGCTGTTTCTGGGAACGGATCTGACCGATTTGATTTTGGCAAACATCACACCCTGGCGCCGGCCTTTTCCTATACAAAGGACAATCGGGACGGCGACGCCATGAAAAATGATGCTTATAACTTTCAGCTCACCCATGCCTATGTGGGGAATCCGATCTCCTTTTCCACCAATGCTTCGATCGGCAAAGCGGATTATGACGATAAAAACCCGATTTACGGCAAGACCGAGGACGACGACAATTACGGGATCCAGGGCACGCTGTATTACAAAAACCCCTGGGACTGGCGCCTGTTCGGCAGCAACCCGATGAATTTCTACATCGGCGCTGCCTATGCGAAAACCAATGCCAACATCGATTTTTACGATCAGGAGGCCATTCTGACGACCGCCGGTGTGTTTTTTAAGTGGTAAGGTTGATCTTGAGGGAAACGCCAGAGCTGATAATAACTCAGGATGCGAAGGGCTTCAGCTGTCAGCGGCTCAGTTCGGTAACCACCGCCTGAGCGATTTTATCGATGGTATAGGGTTTTTTGACATAAGCGCCGGCCCCCAGGCGCTGCGTTTCCTTGACCCGCCAGGTCTCCGAAAAACCGCTGGCAATGATCGCTTTTTGATCGGGTTTGAACCTGAGCATTTTTTTGTAGGTCTCAAGGCCATCGATGCCAGGGTCCATGATCATATCCAGGACGATGAGGTCGGCTGAATTATCTTGGATGAATTTGACGGCTTCTTCTCCGCTGGACACGGAATTGACGCAATAGCCTAACTTGCTCAGCATCAATGTTGCGATTTGCCGCTGCTGCGCGACATCGTCGACGATTAAGATGGTTTCACCATTTCCGTTGTTTGCAACAGCAGCTGCATTGGATTGATCCTCGTGCAGGGATTCCCGGGTTACAGGGAAATACAGCGTAAACGTCGTGCCCTCTCCTTCGACACTCTGAAGATCGATGTATCCTTTGTGGTCCTTGACGCTGCCCCATACTACCGCCATGCCCAGTCCGGTGCCGCTTCGGCCCATTACTTTTTTAGTGTAAAACGGTTCAAAGATGCGTTCTTTATCTTCAGGACCGATCCCGATACCGGTGTCGGATATTTTCAGCAGCACATAATCGCCTTCTTCAATTTCGTCATATCCGTTAACCGGTTTATCGAGGTATCGGTTTTGGGTCGATATGATGATGCTGCCGCCAACGGGCATGGCTTCGGCGGCGTTGGAAACCAGATTCATGACGGTTTTTGAGAGATGGACGGGTGAGCCGGAAATATTCAGAAGATCGGGATCAAGATCGGTTTCAACTTGAAGTCCGTTGTGGAAATTTCTAATTTTTTCAAATTCCGGACTTGCCAGATGTTCGGTGATGATGCTGTTCAAGTTGACAACCTCGGAGATCGAGACCCCGCGTCTTGCCAAAGTCAACAAATCCTGGACAATGGCCGCCGCCTTGAAGCCGGATTGCTGGATGGTTTTTAAGGGTTCTCTCAGGTGACTGTCCGCGGGCAGATCCATCAAAAGCAGATCGGGGTAGCTGACGATGCCCGATAATATGTTATTCAGATCGTGGGCGACCCCTCCTGCCAGGGTTCCGATGGCCTCCATTTTTTGAGCCCGCTGCAGCTGAGATTCCAGTTTTTTCTTGTCCTCCTCAACTTTTTTCCACCGGCTGATATCCCGGGTGATCGTCAGGACATGATTGTCGTCGTTCAGGTCGATCACCCGGGCGGATATTAATCCGGGTTTGATCTCACCGTTTTTGCAGCGAAACTGGGATTCAATATTGTCTGCAAATCCATATTTTTTCAGATCTGAGGTTACCCTTTTTCGATCTTCAGAAATTGCCCAGATTTGGATTTCCTGCGATGATTTGCCCAGGACATCCGATCGTTCATAACCGGTTAAGATTGTAAAGCCTTCATTAACTTCGACAAACTCACCATTTAATTTGTTGATATTGACGGCATCCGGGCTGGTATGAAAAATCGTGCGAAATCTCCTTTCGCTCTCCCGCAAAGCGGCATTGGCCCATTTGCGCTGGGAGATTTCGGTCATTAACTCGGCATTGGTTTTCTCCAGTTCGCTGGTCCTTAAGTTGACGCACAATTCCAGTTCATTATTGGCCGCTTCGAGGACTTTCTTGCTGTGCTCTGCTATTTCAAAGAGTTCCATATATTTTTTCAATGTTATGGACATGATGGAAGCAGAAAATCCCAAAAACCCGTATTCCATTAAGAATTGAATCGAGTTTACACCCAGGGTGGCCAGGGCATCATGGATACCTAAAACCGCCCACAGTAAAAAGCCAAAAATGAATGTCCTGGTTCCGGTTTTTTTCCGGCTCTCAGATTTTACCCAATATGTCAGACATAAGGTGGCCCCCACAGCCGAATACATTAAAAAGAAAGGTCCTAAAATGCCTAAACGGGGCTCAATATAGGGATCTTCCAAAAAAAGGAAATGGCGGTAGACAAACTCATTCGTGATAACAAGTTTGGTGGTCCATAGGAGTACCAGGAGCGTTATGTGCAAAACGCCGGCGGTGCGATAATAGCGCGGCGGTTTAATTTCGAGATAAGCAAAGGTGAAGCCGTACACGGAATGAACGAGGATGATAAATGTTGTATATTGTAGCAGCTCAGCCAGATGATTGATTTGATTGGGCAAAGAATTGAACTGGACGAACACTGCCGTTGAGTAGACGGCTGTGGCCAGAGAAAGTGCGGCACCCCATTTGCTCCAGGAAAAGCCGGGACCTTTGAAATATATCCAGCCTTGAAAAATAAAAAAGAAAAAGGCGATGACGGCCACTGACAGCGAGCCGGCGGATACTAAAGCGATATTGGTATCTAACATAATTGCCCTGTGGTTTATATCAATTTCAACAACATGAGTATCGGCAATTATCTAAAAAACTTAACAGGTTCTATAATTTTGTTGCAAACGGGATTCAAGTGTGAGATATATTTCAATCATACGCTGAAGAGGACCAAAGGCAGCATCTGATGAGCAGACGGCGGCACCCATTACCCAGACACTTCATCTGATATGTTACCCGGTTTTATCTTAAGGCGATTTCTCACTTCAGTTAAATACACCGGCTCATTGGAACCAGAGCGACCCCCCAAACAGTGTGGTTACACCTCAAATCGATGAAGGCTCTCACTGTCCCCGCCTTTGATCCAGCTGATTCCGACTATTTTTATTAAAGCGAAAGAATTCCGAGCCCAGTAACCAGTATCGAGTATCCTGTATCGTAAAAAATTTGCCACTAAGACAGGAAGGCACAAATAAGGGATATAAAGTTTGTTTTTCTCAGAGAACCCTGAACCTGGAACCGATCACCAAAGCAATCTCCATGTTGCGGGACCCGGAGGAGATCATCCTGATTAGCGTGGAGGGGATCATGCATGCCCTGAATGTCAAGGGCTGCACGCTGTTTTTGTTTAGCGCCAAGAGTGACGAACTTAAACTCGCGGGCAGTTATGGACTCAGCAATGAATATCTGGCCAAAGGGCCGGTCAGTTCCCTCAAATCCATAGCGGCAGCTCTCCAGGACAGGCAGCCCGTAGCTATTTTCGACGTTTCCGATGATCCGCGGATTCAGTATCCGGAGGCTGCCAAAAAAGAGGGTATCGCCTCCATTCTCTCGGTTCCGATCATTATCGGAAAAAACCTGATTGGATGCCTGCGCATTTATACTGCCGAGCCGTGGGAGTTTACTTTGAATGACGTAAATTTTGCCCAGGCGGTGGCTCAGGTGGTCGGCATGGCCTTGGAACTTTGTCGGATCAATAAAGGCTTAAAGGACAGCATCGATATTTTAAAAACCATGCGGGATCCGAAAAGCATCAAATCAAGGAAGCGAACGCCGTACGAAGGCGTTCCCCAAAGCTTTTCCGACAAGGAGATGTTTCCGGCCGGCGCCTGAAGATTGATAAAAGTTTAGCCACTTAGGGCTCACTCAAAAATAACTTCACATTTTATACGCCGATGCATCCCGCCTGGCTGCGTTGCGAAAGCTCGGAATATCCAGATATTCCTGCGTTTTCGCGTCTTGCCAGACGGGCGCCTCAACGCCTTGTATAGTGAAAAAAATAATAAAATAATATTTT
>Ga0307426_1001821_pt1 | contig 13692 bp, 13 predicted proteins | sample SalMarWE160340MG_FD_202165 | JGI IMG/M metagenome (GOLD analysis project Ga0307426, IMG submission 202165) | Salt marsh sediment microbial communities from the Plum Island Ecosystem LTER, Massachusetts, United States - WE1603-40 | ecosystem: Environmental > Aquatic > Marine > Intertidal zone >... | reverse complement strand
CTGCATCAATATGGTTTGTTTCCGATTTGAAAACTCTGGCCATTAAGGCTTTAATTTTTTTTGCCATAATTCTAAACTCAAGTTTGAATCATATCTATTGCGGTATTTGATTACATGGCTTCAGTGTCCGCTAAATCCGAACCTAAATTAATGCCATACCTTTTAATACGCTTCCAAATGGTCACCCGGCTGACACCCAAGATACGGGCGGCTTCGGATTGATTGCCGCCGACCTGGTGCAGCGCATTAATCAGCCTGATCCGCTCTTTTTCCCATGACGCGGCGTTTTGCCGGTGGCTCATCGATGTTTTTTTGCCGTTGCCAGTGATTTTAGGGGGGAGGTGTTCTTTGCCGATCCAGCTTCCCGGACACAATACAAACGCATACTCAATGGCGTTGCGCAGCTCGCGAACGTTACCCGGCCAGTGATAGCTGTACAGAGTTTCTAAGGCTTCAGGGGTCAGGCCCATGATTTTTTTCCTGCCCTTATTGGCATTTTGTTCGATAAAATTCTGGACCAGAAGAGGGATGTCCTCGTATCGTTCGGAAAGGGACGGACAGCTGAGGGGAAACACGTTGATCCGGAAAAACAGGTCTTCCCGAAATAAATCCCGGGCGATCAAGACATCGAGATCTTTGTTGGTGGCGGAGATAATCCTCACATTCACCGGAATAGGTATGTGATCACCGACCCGTTCAATTTCTTTTTCTTCCAGCACCCGCAGAAGTTTCACCTGGGTGGCGAGCGGAATATCACCGATTTCATCTAAAAAGATCGTGCCTTCATGCGCTGCCTCGAAACGACCGATGCGTGTGCGGTCGGCACCCGTGTACGCCCCTTTTTCATGGCCGAAAAGTTCACTTTCCAGCGGGTTTACATTCAGGGCGGCGCAATTGACCTTGATAAAAGGCTTGTCTTTACGGGGGCTTTCCTCATGAATGGCCCTGGCGACCAGTTCCTTACCGGTACCGCTTTGACCATGGATACATACCGGCGCATCAGTTTGAGAAACGTTTTCTATGAGTTCAAATAGACGCCGCATCGGCCCGGACTCGCCTAAAAGGCCGTGGTGTACCTCCTCCAGGTGGCAGCTTTTGCGCAGAATTTCGATTTCCTGCTGCTGGCGCACGATTTCGGAGATGTCGCTGAAGGTCTCCACCGCGCCCAATGCGCGCCCCTCCGAATCCCGCAATACGGCAGCATTCTTGACAACATGAAGAGCCCGCTGGTCTTTGTTCGAAATTAAACATTTTTTGGCCTTGACGTTGCCTTTCACAAACAGACTGCACCATTGCTCACCGGAGCCGCGCCCAAAAAGTTCACAGCCGGTGCAATTCAAGGTTCGACAATTCCTGCCGACCAACTCATCGGCTGAATAGCCGGTCAGTTTTTCGGCTGCGGGGTTCATCGCCAGGATATTGCCCTGCGGGTCGAGAACCATCAGGCCGTCCTGCAACGTATCGACAATGGTTTTCCAATATTTTGCAATTTCCATCAGCATGCACTCCTAATGATGCAAGATTCGTGCGATATAAAGATCAGGCGCTGCGTTCATGGGTTGAAACACACATCCGAATCAAAGCGGCACTTTTATTTTAAGGTCCAAAGACTGCAGATTCAACCTCTTTGCTGATTGCAGCAGGTTCATTCGCAGACCGGTTAGTGGAACGCGTTAACTGTTAACAGTGTTAACTATTTTATTGTTTGCTTAACACTATGTGTTAACAATTGCAATCGAAAATAAAGATAGAGCAGACCTTGGAAAACGGGTCTCCTCCAGCTTTGTGCGAGATTGTCTATTGATAATGGTTGCAATTTTTTTCTCGAATCTGCACCGACACCATTTTACTTGGGGCTCCCCTAAATCCCCTCTTTTTCCTTCAATCCTTTTCATACTGTATTCCGGGCAATCGGTGTTAATAGGCTGAGTTAACATCCGTTAACACATGCCCGGCAAAACCTACAAAGTTTACAAAGCCTGTTTTGAGCGTGGTGCCGTTGAATCCAAGACACCGCCCATCAGCCCGGCCGATAAGACCCAGGCTGAATGGGAAGCCCTTTTTAGCGGCAACGATTATTCGCAGTTCGGCTGCCAGGAGGAGTGGAACAGCCTGGATGACACCCAGGTTGCCGACATCTATGCCTATTTATACGAACATGCATCCGATTCGCCGACACCGGCCAAATGCAAATAATTACGGATGAATATGTCAGCAGCCAAGATTTTATACCGCTGCTCGCTGCAACCGATCAACATTAAAGGAGGAAGTTATGTGGATTAAAAAAGGACTCGTCTTCTCCCTGCTGATGTGCCTTGCGTTGGTGCTTGGTTATGCAGGAACGGCCCCGGCCTCGGACGCCGCCAAAACGGGAGTGCAGGCCGATTGGAAGTTTCATACCATCGTCGATGTCGATTTTGTAATGAACCAGGTAAAGGTGCCGATGCCGGAAGATGTAATGATTATCGATGCCCGGCCCAAACGGGCGAAGTACGACAAAGGGCATATTCCCATGGCGGTCAGTATCCCGGACAGTCAATTTGACAAGATGACCGACCAGCTGCCGGCCAATAAAAATGCATTGCTCATTTTTTATTGCCAGGGACCGACCTGCAAGCTGAGTCACAAATCCGCCTGGAAGGCCGAAAAACTCGGCTATACCAATGTTAAAGTATTTGCAGACGGTTTTCCCGGTTATATGAAAGTTGCCGGAAACTATGCGGGCGTCTCCGCCGATTGGGTCAAACAACAGATCGATAAAAACCCAGATATGGTGCTGATCGATTCCCGACCCAAGCGCACAAAGTATGAAAAAGGACATATTCCCACGGCCGTCAGCATTCCTGAAAGCCAATTTGATAAAATGGCCGACCAGCTGCCGGCCGACAAAAGTACCCTGCTGGTATTTTACTGCGGTGGTTTGAAATGTCGTCTGAGTCACAAGTCCGCCCAAAAGGCCATTGATTTGGGCTACACCAATGTCAAGGTGTTTGCCGAAGGCTATCCGGTCTGGGTCGCCGCCTACGGCCGAGGCGAGGCGACTGTCGCTGCCGCCGCCAAACCCGCTGCAACAACTCAGCTTAAGGCCGGCAAAGAGGAAGGCAGCGTCGACACCGCAACGTTTATCGATATCGTCAAGAACAATCCGGGCAGCATCATGCTGATCGATGTGCGCGATGCGGATGAATTTAAGGCCGGCTCATTCAGATCAGCCGTCAATATTCCGGTGGACCAACTTGAAGATAAAATAAAAACCTTGCCGACCGACAAGCCGGTTGTATTTGTCTGTGGTACCGGAGCGCGCAGCGGCGAATCGTATTATATGGTCCAGGATGTGAGACCGCAATTAAAAAATGTCTACTACCTGGAAGGTCAATTGACCTTCACAAAAGACGGATCTTTCGAGATCAAGGAACCGGTTTCCTGATCGATCCTGAGTCGTTCGGTTATCGGCTGCAGCTGCTCCCACCGGGGCGGCTGCCGCCTTGTAAAAGCACAACTGTCATCCGATAGGTTGTTTCGATATTACTCTCTAAAATTGGATGCATCAAAAATTTTAACCCTATGATTTCGACGCAAACCTGGAGCCGAAAATGAAAATAACGGAAAGGAAACCTCCGATTTTAAAATATATCCTTCTGCTGGCCTGCTGGCTGATGCTGATGGCGCAAATAGCCTCCGCTGCCCAGTCGAGCGCAGATCAACCGCCCGGACTATCGATGGCCCAGCAGGCGACCAAATCGAAAGAACACTGGATTACAACGGACCACTCCAAGCACGAAATCCTGAAACAGGATTTTAAATCCGGCGCAGAAATCACCGCCGCCTGTATTTCCTGCCACTCCGAGGCTGAAAAGCAGTTTCATAAAACCATCCACTGGACCTGGATGGCCGATCCTTCAGAGAAAAAAAATGAATACGGCAAGGCCGGCAACTCACTCAACAACTTCTGCATCTCCACCAACAAGACGGCCGATGCCGGCTGTCTGTCCTGCCATCCGGGTTGGGGCAACTCCAAACAAACCTCCGTCAACTGTCTGGTCTGTCACAGCCAAAAGAGCATGAATTTCGATGAGGCGGTTACCGACATCAAGGGCTTTCTCAAAGAAGGCGACGAGGAATCCAGGGAGATGGCCGGCGAAATACAGGCCGAGCTGCGCGAGGCTGTTCAGAAAATAATTCGGCCCGCCCGCAAAAACTGCGGATCATGCCACTTTTACGGGGGCGGCGGCGACGGCGTCAAACACGGCGACCTGGACACCTCCCTGGCCAAACCCAGCAAAGCCTTGGACGTGCATATGGGCATGGACGGTCAGAACTTTGATTGCACCCGCTGCCACACCACCACCCTGCATATTATTGCCGGACGGGTGTACACCCGACCGGCGGCCACGGAGCGCAAGAGCCTGGTGGAAGATGATCTGACCGCCAAGATCACCTGTGAGTCCTGTCATACTGCCACACCCCACGAGGTCGGCAGCAAGATGAACGACCACACGGATAAAGTCGCCTGCCAGAGCTGCCACATTTCTGAATTTGCGCGCGTCAACCCCACCAAGATGTCCTGGGACTGGTCCCAGTCCGGCAAATTAAAAGACGGCAAAAAATACAAGACCAAAGACGAATTTGGAAAATTTGACTACATGTCCATCAAAGGGCGGATGAAGTGGGCCAAAAACGTCAAGCCGGACTATTTCTGGTACAACGGGTCCATCAAATCCGTGACCGCTAAAGACAAGATCGATCCGTCCGGGGTGGTAAACGTCTCCTGGCCGGAAGGCTCACGGCAGGATGCAAATTCGCGGATCTACCCGTTTAAAGTGCACGCCGGCAAGCAGCCCTACGATAAAGTCAATCAAACCTTGCTGATGCCGCTGCTTTCCGGCAAGCAAGGCTACTGGAACACGCTCGATTGGAACGGCGCGCTGAGTGTCGGTCAGGCGGCGATGGGCTTGCCTTACTCGGGTGAGTTCGATTTTATCGAGACCACCTATGTGTTTCCGATCACGCACATGGTGGCCCCCCGGGACAAATCGTTGTCGTGCACCGAGTGTCACTCGAAAACCGACAGTCGCCTTGCGAATCTGAAAGGGTTTTACATGCCCGCCCGCGATGCTTCCCGGATCATCAATTATGCGGGGTGGGGCGTCGTCTTCGCCAGTTTATTCGGCGTGCTTATGCATGCCCTGGGCCGCTTTTTCAGCAGAGGCAACGGCCGCAAGAAGGAGGAGTAAGACAATGGCAACCAACGGAACCATGAAAAATATTTACCTGTATGCGCGCTTCGAACGGCTGTGGCACTGGCTGCAGACGTTTTTGATCATCATCCTGCTGTTGACCGGCCTTGAGGTTAACGGCGTATTTACCCTGTTCGATTTCGAAACGGCGGTGGAAGTTCACAATTTCGTAGGCCTGACCTGGCTGATTGCCTTTGCCTTTTTTGTTTTCTGGATATTCACCACCGGTGAGTGGCGCCAGTATATACCGACCACCAGGAAGATGTTCTCCGTGGTGCGCTACTATATGTATGGCATTTTTCGGGGCGAGCCGCACCCGGTGGCCAAGCGCAAAGAGGCCAAGCACAATCCGCTGCAGCGCATCGTTTATTTGATCCTGGCGGCCATCCTGTTGCCGGTGCAGATGGTGACGGGGTTTTTGTACTGGGGCTACAATTCCTGGGGCGAGTGGGGGGTTACGTGGCTGTCGCTGCAGGCGGTGGCACTGGTGCACACCGCCGGTGCTTTTGCGATCCTGTCGTTTATTGTCGTGCACGTCTATATGATCACCACCGGTCACACCATTTTGGCCCACACCCGGGCTATGATTTCGGGCTGGGAAGAAGTGGCGGACGAAGCCTCCGTAGGCGACTGGGAGTACAAGACCAAAGCCGCATAAAAATAAAAATTGAGGGGACCTTGAAAAACAGATCCCCTCAATTTTCTTTAAACCTTTTACCGTTGCGCTTTTTCTTGGTATTGTTTTTTCATCGTCTAAAAATTCATCCCCGATTGAACAGACTTTTGTTGAAGAGAATAATGGAATTTGACGCGTCGGAAACACAGCAACAACGTTATGTGCGCTACCTGTCATCCAAGAAAAGTGTGGATGACCGTGCTTTGAATAAATATGTCTGGGTTTCGCTATCCGAAGCTTTGCCCAAAAACAGCCCGGCAAGCCGGTTGAAAGTTTTAGAATTGGGCGCCGGCATCGGGACGATGCTTGAACGGCTCGTTGATTGGAAACTACTAACCTTCGCAGAGTACACGGCAGTCGACTCGGATGCCAACAGTGTCGGTGAATTCCGTGGACGCATGGCGCGCTGGGCTGCTGCCAGAGGTTTTGATTTCAGTGTTCGCCCGAAAAATACTGCTCTTATTCGAACTCAAGAAGTTGAAATATTGATAAAATTTTTACAGGCCGATGTATACGACTTGTTGTCACGGGAAAATACCGGACGGCAGTGGGATTTAGGCATTGCCCATGCTTTTATGGATTTGGTCGATATCGGCGTGGTGGTTCCTCAATTCTGTAATTTCATACGGCCGGCCGGCTTATTATATCTAACGCTAAACTATGACGGCGAAACCATATTTTTACCGGAATTACATCCCACCCTTGATAAACTGATCCTGCAATTGTACAATCAGAGTATGGACGACCGCATAACCGACCATAGAATAACCGGCGGCAGTCAAACAGGCCGCAAGCTATTTGGTTCCCTCATGACTGTGGATGCCTCCGTACTTGCGGCCGGCGGCTCTGATTGGATTGTTTTTCCCGCGTCGCAGAGGTATCCCGAAGATGAATCCTCTTTCCTGCATTATATCCTCGACACGATCCACACCGAGCTTAAAGGCCACCCTGCGCTGGATCAAACCGCATTCGAATCATGGATTCAAACGCGTCATGATCAGGTGGAGAGCGCGGAATTGATTTTTATCGCCAAGAATCTGGATTTATTGGTTCGGGTATCGGATTAGCCACCTTTATCCCATATAGAGCTTTAAAAAAATATTGACCACCGCCAAAAGAAAAATGGAAGGGGCCAGCATGGCTTTTAATCGTGAACCAGGATCCGGAATTATATCTTTGATTGCCTGATACCCTCGACTGAAGCTGAAATATACGCCGGCCAGCAATATAACCCCCTGAATCACGGGTATCCATTCCGGGAGAAACGGCTTAAATGAATAATTCGCCGTGCCCAGAAGATTCCAGCCCAATCCCAGCGGATCCGACAAAACAACCAGGATGTAGCTGTAATTCACCATGAGCATGGGCAGACTGAAGGCGATCCAGGCAAAAATTCCGATCGGAACCAGCATGTAGGACAAGCGCAGAATCAGGCTCCGGTAGGGCAGCTGAACGCCGGCCAGGCGCTTTGAGACCAGCGTCACCAGCGCAAACAGTCCCGGAAAAAGCAGCAGCGCCGAGCCCCAGATGGATGCAATATAAATGAAGAACGGACCGATTGCTCGGCTCTCGGTGACGTTGGCCGCATCCTTGATAAAACCCCAGGGGCCGCCCATGGTAATACTGAACGCAATGGCCACCACGAGCATGATCATAAAATTAAACATTTCGTCATATCCCCTGGGCATTCTGTCCGATCCAAAGGGGCGCAGGAACAATCCGATATTGTCCTTGGGGCAGCTCTTGATACACTCGGTACACAAGCCGCAGTAGTTATTGCGGTTCATCGTGCCGATATACTGCTTCCAGGGACAGGCCCAGCCGTTCGGCCCGCCGCTGAAACATGACTTTTCTTTGTGTTTGCGGCAGATATTGCGATCGACGGCCCGCAACTCCGTCATCGAGGCCATGGAATAGGTGCCCAGAAACCCGCCGACCGGACACAGGTACTGGCAAAAGACCCGGCGCCGGAAAATCAGGGCCAGGGCCAGGCTCATGAGAAGGATTGACAGAAACATCAATGCCGTGGCAATTGGGCGGGTGATCAGGATCATACCAAAGGAAATGAGCGCCAGAAAAAGGAAATTCTGCAGCCAGATATTATCCATCAATTTCGGCCAGTCTTTTTGCAGGCCCGTGAACCGGTGGTGCAATTTTTTAAACGGTTTCTGAAGGTATCGTACGGCCGTAAAGCTGCGGCGGCTGAGCCATTCGGCAGGTGCCGGCAGCGGGCAGACCATGCACCATAGGCGGCCGCCCAACGGCACGATGATGGCCTTTAAAACAAACCACCACAGGATCCAGACAAAGATAATCGCGATGTTGCGATTGCCCACCGGACTGCCCCACAGGCTGCTGAGAATGAACAAATAAAACACGATGAAATTCGGCAGGATCACCAGAAACTGGAAACTGCGCATTTTGAAGATTCTTTTGAGACCCGGCACTTTTTCCAGCAGATTGATGCGCTTAAAGCCTGCAAAGCCGGCGCCGGCCTCCGAGCGCGCATAGAGCAGCAAGCTGAACCCCAGCCAGATGGAAAGAGAAATAAACAGATAGTAGGGAATATTGGGCCTTACGATTAATTCCCCGGTCATAAAAGGATGCAGGTTGCCGCAGGTTTGCGTACACCTGAAGGTGAATTTGCCGGCCTTGTCGGCGGTGAATTCAACTTCAGGTACCCGGTCCCAGTCACTTTTAAGATGGCCGTCATCATCTTCCCAGGTATATTTGAGAAAAGTCGCCCCTTTGCGCATAATAAACTCCACCGGATATCCGTCCAGCAGAAATCCGTGGGTGGCGTCAAGGGAAGTGGGCTTTAAAAGGATGGTATCCCCCTGGTTGACAATGATCCTTGACGGGGAATAGCCGTATTTTTTGGCTTTCAGTAAAATTGTATGTGTTTTTGTTTCGGCCGGCAAAAGTTGAACCGCCAGCGGGATGAGTACTGCCGGCAGGAAAGTTATTGCAATTAGAAACCAGATTTTTCTATTCTTCATATTCACAATGGGTCAGCTGAGTTCAGCCTGTCCTAGTCAATTCAGCGGGTCGGCGATTGAAGTTGGTGCCTGCCGGTTCGTCAAGTGCTCAAACAGGGCCATGGATTTTCGGCTGTCCCACTCCCGGGGACCCAGCGCCTTGCCGATGATGCGCCCTTTTTTATCCAGTATATACGTGGTGGGAATCTGGTTGATGCCGAACATGGTCCCCACCTCCCCGCCGGTATCCAGCAGCGCGGTGAACGTCAGCTTAAATTCTTTAAAAAATTCCTTTACCCGGGAAGCGGGCTCCTGAAGGTTGATTGTTACCATGGCAAAATCGCCGTCCTTAAACTTTTGATGTAATTTTTCCATCGAAGGCATTTCGATACGGCAGGTGGGGCACCAGGTGGTCCAGAAGTTGAGGAAGACTATTTTGCCTCTGAAATCGTAAAGGCTGACCGGTCTGCCGTCTGCATCATTAAGTCTGATCTCAATCGGATCGCTGGCCGGAGGAATTTTGATAATGAGCATATCGCGAAATAATTGCGCCAGCTCCGGACTATCAGAACCTGCCGCGGGGGCGGCATCAAACACTTGCATGACCGCCAATCCAAGGAGAATAGACACGGCAGAAAATAATGCGGCTCGGATAGTAAACAATTTTTTCATTGATGCGCGTTTTTTGTCTTAAATAAATGATAGCTCACAATGCAAATTTATTTAAAAAAGTAAAATAACCGGGTATTAGAATCAGTTTGTTGGTAAAAATAAGGTAACCCAGAATGACCATGACTGCACCGCTGGTCACCTCGAGCAAGCGCAAGTACTTTTTCATCCGACCAAAAAATCGCCAGAAATGGTTGATGGCCAGAGCCGTCAACAAAAACGGCAGACCCAGCCCCAGGGAATAAACCAGAAGAAGTAAAATTCCCTGGTTTACTCTTTCCAGGGTACCGGCGTAAGTCAAAACCCCCGCCAGGATGGGGCCGATGCAGGGCGTCCAGCCGAACGCGAAAGCCGCGCCGATAACTATAGCCCCGGCGTATCCGAACTTCCTGTTTTTGATCTCGAATCGCGCTTCTTTGTAAAAAAAGCGCGCCCGGATCAGTCCCATTTTGTAGATTCCGAAAAATATAATCACCAGGCCGGCTGTTTTCGAGAGCAGTGAGATTCTGGAGGAAAGCAAGGCGCCGAGCCACGTGGCGGAAGCGCCCAAGAGAACGAACACGATCGTAAACCCCAGGACAAAACAGGTCGAATTCAGAAGGATGGCGCCTTTATCTTTGTTAAGAAAAGCCCGGCTTTCCTGGTTTTCTCTGATTTCGGCCAACGAGACCCCGGAAATATAAGATAGGTAACCGGGCACCAGCGGCAGTACACAGGGGGAAAGAAAAGAAATCAATCCCGCCGCAAACGTCATGTATAAAGAGATATCAGGCATTACTTATACAAAACACCGGGGGTTCCCCTTTTGAGTTTGAGTTCAACGGTCACATCCCCTTTTTCAGGGACAACCACGGTACTTTTCTGGGTTTTAAGTTTTTCGTGCCAGGTTTTAATCGCATAATTTCCAGGGGCAAGATCTGCCGGGCCTTCAAGTCCTGCCTGTTTGAGATAACTTTCATCCGGAATCTGAAAATTGCCGTTTTTATCCGTTACCGCAAAATAAGGATTTTCCATAACCAGAATATAGGCGGCCATTTCAGCATGAACATCACAACGCAGTTCGACGATACCCGTTTGATCGAATACCACTGTTTTGCTCTCGCCCGGTTTATAACTTCCCAGGTTAAACGTTTTGGTACGGGACATGGAAAAAACATTGTGCGCAACCTGGTCATGGTTGGGAAATACGATTGCCGACCCTACCGGAACCGGCAACACATGAGGCACAAACTCCAGGTTGCTCTGGTCCATGACAAACCTGGCTTTTGAAAGATCGACATCCATCCGGGGGGTCCCGGTGAGGTATACCACTATATTTTCCGGGGTGCGCAATCCCTGCACTTCAACGGTCCCCTTAATTTTGCCGGCCAATGCGGTCAGCGGGAAGGCAATGAAAGTAAGTAAAACAAATACAGCAAGTGAAACAATAACTGTCGGTAACGTACGCAATTCAATTTCCTCCGTAACCTACCAGACACTGCTGGTGATTAATATATCTTCGGCAAGCCAGTTTTTCATCTTCGCCCAGGGCCTGATCACCGGCCGATAGATCAGACGGGCTTCGGCCGCCGGCTCATCTTCAGGATCTTCCAGGGTATACTCGAATTTGAGATTTACCGTGGTTTTCGGCCGGATGCGGGTATCGGAAACAACCTGCGTGGCCTGCCAGAAGGGGACCTGAAGATTCCCTTTATCATCGCCGAGCACCCGGGCAAAGGCGGCTCCCGGCAAACCGGCATAGTTTCCTTCTTCAAGCTTGCCGGTCCCGGTCCAGTCGGGTAGCCGGCTGCCTTTTTTCAATTCCAACGGCTTGCCGCTGGAGTCGGTGACCTTGAGCAGCAGCATTACGCTGCGCATGGTCTCGCCGGTAGGCACCCAGTGCCCACCGTTGGTGTTGGTAATGTAGACATTGATGGTGAGGGTGTTATCAGCGGTTTTTCCTTCCAGCTCCAGAGACAAGGCTGTTTTCAGCTGGGTTTCGGTGCCGCCGTCAAAATGATGGGGGCGAATGTCCTTGGGTGATCGATAGGTGCCCCACATCTGGCGCGCCTGGCCGTCGACGACATAATTATCATAGGGCAGCATTTCTTTGCGCCAGCTCATGTGGCAGTCCTGGCATTTCTTGCCTTTGTTGGCATCATCGGCCGGGAGTTGATTCTGCCACTGCTCCCATTCCTGATAGGTCGTCTGAATGGGAAGATATGCGTTGCCGTCCAATCCAAAACCGGTCCATTCTGCATCGGAATACACGCTGCCGGGGTTCCAGGTTTTGTTGTTATCCAATTTTTTGGAATGGCTGTGACAGATCGAACAAAACTGACCTTTGTCAAACAGTGGATTATAGGATGCCGCCATCGGCGGTACCACCACGTCATCGTAGGGGCCGAATTCGAGGATTGAGTTTCCCCGGGTAGATGATTGCCTTTCGAGAACAGCCGCATGCCCGCTGGGTTTTGAATTATCCTTAACAACTTTTCTGACTTTGTGGCAGTAATCACAGCTGATACCGTCCCATTCGGTGCGCGGCGAGTGAAGTACGTCATTCAAATCCTGTGACCAGGGGATGGTACCGGCAACCGATGGAGCATGGCAGGCCGTGCAGTCGCCGTCGCTTTGCGGGTTGTCCAGCCGATATCCGGGACCGATACCTCGGCGCAGAAGCGCATCGGTTCCATAATACATGTCCAACACTTTCGGATTCGAAGTGGTGTGGGCCATTTTGGATTGATCATAGTAGCGGGTCAGGTTCACATGGCACCGGGAACAAGTTACCGGAGAAATAAACTGATAATCGGGCCGGTCGTCGAGATAGACCGGATTCAGTAAAATATCCGGCATCCGGCTGGATCGGCCGGCAACCTGACCGTTGTTGAACCAGCCTTCCTTGCCCGCGGTCACCCACAGCTGTGTCCCCGGCGGATGCGCGGAGATGAGCTCATAGCGTCCCTCCCGGTCGGTCAGGGTAAACGTCTCCTCACCGGCGATCCTTACCCTTGCATTTTCCACCGGACCATAGGTGGACACCACCCGACCCTGGATAATCGTGCCCCGGCGATTTTCCGTCGAACTGCCGGCTGAGCCGGCTGTCACAAAATAGCCGGCCGCCAGCAAAACCACACAGACCATAATTCCTGTCAATAAACGCTTATTTGCAATCTTATTCATACCCTGTCTCAACAATGATCTCAGGCCTTGACGACCAGCAGACCCTGCATGTTCTGGTGGAAATCACCGCAAATTGCATTGCACGAAAATGTAAACGTGCCGACCTTATCGGCTCTAAATTTTACATACGTTGTCTTGCCCGGCATGATGCCGTCCTTTAAATAAACGCCGAAATCTTTCAGGCTGAACCCGTGTACGACATCGCTGCTGGTTAATTTAAAGACCACCAAATCACCTTTGGATACCTCGATGACGGGTTTTTCAATCGGCTGTCCCTTCTGCTTCCAGAAGGAAATGGCGCCGTATGCCGGCACCTGGCCGATCAACCAGCCCCTTTCCGCATTCCCGGTCAGGATGAACTCTCTGGCATCCGGCGGTACTTCAGCTGCAGACGTATGTTGATCGTATAAGGAGATTCCGAACGGCAGACCCACTAAAATCAATAGGATCAAAGCTAGAAAGTAGAGATCCGGTTTTATTTTTCCTGTTTGCATGGGGAGCTCCTTCGACAGATCAATTCAGCAGTATAAGCCGGCCGGAGCGCTTATCCACTCCCAGCAGTTGGACAACTTCCCGGCCCTGATCGATAATCTCAACTTCATAGAAGCCGCCGTTATCCTTGACATTGCCGATTTCGAGGTTGGGATTTAGCCTTTTAACGTAATTGGCCACGATTTCCCGGGCCTGGGTTTCAGAGACGTCTCCTTTACTCGCCCAGAGTCCACCTGAATCGCGACGTTGGGGTACATAGTCCCCGCCGCCGGATTGACCCCAGCCGCATGCGCCGGCTATATCTACCGCGATAAAATTAATCATACCCGTGAGGGCCAGAATTGAAGCACCGATAATTATTGTTCTGATTTTTCTGCTCATTGTTAAGCCTCCTTAATTTTTTTACTAATTGTTGAATTTATATTGCGTTGTATGACGCCCTTTTGGAGTAGAGCGAAATGACCGTTCTCATATC
>Ga0307426_1001818_pt1 | contig 13705 bp, 8 predicted proteins | sample SalMarWE160340MG_FD_202165 | JGI IMG/M metagenome (GOLD analysis project Ga0307426, IMG submission 202165) | Salt marsh sediment microbial communities from the Plum Island Ecosystem LTER, Massachusetts, United States - WE1603-40 | ecosystem: Environmental > Aquatic > Marine > Intertidal zone >... | reverse complement strand
ATGATGCCCCTCATGTTTGGCTTTCTTACCTTGATGTTCCCCAGTGGCTTGGCTCTCTATTGGGCAATTTCCAATATAATTGGCATTATAACCCAATATTTCTTCACTGGTGGATGGGGTTACCTTAAATTCCGTTCTCCTTCTCAGTCGACATAGTGAAAGAAGAACCGGCATTGTAGAGATGATCGCAAATCGTGTTGGTAATAAAGCAAATTGCTAAAGGGAAATCGGACTATGGAAGGGATTGAGATAACAGCTGCGACAGTAGAAGAGGCGATAGGGAAAGCAGAGGCACAACTAAGGTTGAGCCGGGACCAATTTGAAGTTGAGGTTATTAGAGAGGAGAAATCGGGAATTTTGGGAGCAAAAGGCAAAGAGGCTTTAATCAAGGTGATTCCGGTAATCCCGACGGAAAAGGATGCAGTCAATGTGGTCACAGAAACTTTAGATACGTTGCTTGAATTGCTGGGTGTAACAGGCAAGGTTGAAGTGGTATCTGATGATATACCTCTAGCTTTGGATATCAAGGGTGACGATTTAGGTATCTTGATTGGTCGGCGAGGTCAGACACTGGCTTCCTTGGAATATATTACCAAGCTCATAGTAGTTGGACGGTTAAAGACTTGGCTGCCGTTAACAGTTGACGTTGCCGGATACAAAAAACGCCGTGTTGATTCCTTGCAAAGATTGGCCCTATATCTAGCTGAGCAAGTGAAATCAAGGCGCCGTGCCATAACTATGGAGCCAATGCCTGCTGACGAACGCCGCATTATTCATTTAACTCTGACTGATAATCCCGATGTAACAACTCAGAGCATAGGTGAGGGTGAGGGCAGGAAGGTGGTTATACTACTGAGACAGGGTTAGCCATGTTCCGGGAAGTAAACACCAAGATTAACTTTCTCCACCTGGAAGAAGATATCCTTCGCTTTTGGAAAGAGCAGGGAATTTTTAACAAGAGCATTGAGCTGAGAGAAGGGGGACCACATTATGCCTTTTATGAAGGTCCACCCACCGCTAATGGTAGCCCGGGAGTTCATCATGTGCTGTCTCGTCTATATAAGGACGTCGTTTGCCGGTACAAGGCGATGAAGGGTTATCATGTGCCACGAAAGGCAGGGTGGGATACCCACGGCTTACCCGTTGAGTTGGAGGTGGAAAGCTCTCTTGCCCTCACCAGTAAGGCTCAAATTGAGGAATATGGAGTGGCTCGATTCAATGACCATTGTCGCCAAAGCGCTTTCAAATATATTAAAGAATGGGAAGCTATGACCGAGCGCCTTGGTTGCTGGTTAGACATGGAGCATCCTTATATAACCTTGGACAATAGCTATATTGAATCCTGCTGGTGGATAATGAAAGAGTTATGGGACAGGGATTTAATTTATCAGGGCTATAAAGTAACGCCGCATTGTCCTAGATGTGGCACATCCCTCAGTTCTCACGAGGTGGCTTTGGGCTATAAGGATGCTAAAGACCCATCGGTTTATATAAAGTTTGAACTCAAGCCAGGTTCAATCGAGACGACAGCCCTTGAGTCTCTTTTTAACAACTTCGTAGCTAAGCCCGCATACTTGCTAGCCTGGACTACCACACCTTGGACACTCCCCGGGAACACCGCCTTAGCAGTGGCACCGGATGCTGAATATTCAGTAATGGAAGGAAATGATGACTACCTTATCATGGCTTCTGTCCTCATAGACAAGGTGGGGCTTGAAGGCTATCGCAAGGTTCACACAGTCAAGGGGGCAGACATCGCGGGTGTCCAAAAAGGAGTGAGATACGAACCGCTGTTCAATCCACATAAGTGGGGTGTAGAAAGAAAACGGTTCAGAGAATATTACAGAAGGCCAGGCCCATGGCTTATGGCTCTTGAAATTCAACCAAAGGACGAAGATTTGTCCTTCCCAGTTATCGATGCCGATTTTGTCTCCTTAGACGAAGGCACAGGCATTGTCCATATCGCACCAGCCTTTGGCGAGGTAGACTTTGGAGCAGGCGAGGATAGTGGGCTTGATTTCGTTCAACCTGTGGATTTGGAGGGCATGGTTACCGGCACCTACCCCTTTGCTGGCAAGTTTGTTAAATATGCCGATAAAGACATCCTTGATGATTTAAAGTCTCGCGGCCTGCTCTTCCGCAGTGAGAGGATTACCCATACCTACCCTTTTTGCTGGAGGTGTGAAACACCTCTTATCTACTATGCTAAACCAGCTTGGTACATCAGGACAACAGCGGTGAAAGAAGAACTTATCTCAGGCAATACCGAAATAAACTGGTATCCTGATTATATTAAGCATGGTCGTTTTGGCGACTGGCTGGAGAACAACGTCGATTGGGCTTTTTCACGGGAGAGATATTGGGGGACTCCGCTCAACATTTGGCGCTGTTCTTCTTGCGACAATTATGAGTGTATTGGCAGTGTGGACGAATTAAGGGCACAGTCAAATCTCAGTGGCTTGACCACGCCATTGGATTTACACCGCCCTTATATGGATGAAATTACCTTTGCCTGTCCTAAGTGCGGTGGCAGGATGCAACGTGTTCCCGAGGTAATTGATTGTTGGTTTGACTCCGGAGCTATGCCGGCAGCTCAGTGGCATTATCCCTTCGAGAATGAAGATAAGTTCAAGCAAAATTTCCCCGCCGATTTTATTTGCGAGGCTGTGGACCAGACCAGGGGCTGGTTTTACAGCTTACATGCCATATCTACTCTACTTTTCAATCGTCCTTGCTTTAAGAATGTCATCTGCCTAGGGCACGTTGTCGATGCTCAGGGTGAGAAAATGAGTAAGTCCAAGGGCAATGTAATTGATCCCTGGGCTGTGATTAATAACTATGGTGCAGATGCTCTAAGGTGGTATATGCTGGTTTCTACTACAGGAGAAGATACCCATCGTTTCTCCACTAAGATGCTTGAAGAGACGATACGTAAATTTTTCCTTACCTTGTGGAATACGTATTCCTTTTTTACCCTTTATGCCAATATCGATTGCTTTGTTCCTCAGCCATTGACGGCTGACAGCGATCAGCCAAAAGCTTTCACGGAGCTGGATAACTGGATTAGTTCAGAACTTAATCGGCTCGTAAGCGAGGTTTCCAAATTGATGGATAGCTACAATCCTACTTCTGCGACACGCAGGATTGAGGGATTTATAGATAATCTCTCTAACTGGTATGTGAGAAGAAACCGCCGCCGGTTCTGGAAAAGCGAGAACGATGCCGATAAATTGGCCGCATATACTACGCTACATCAATGCCTGGTGACTTTATCTCAATTGGTGGCTCCCTTTGTGCCATTTATGGCTGAAGAGCTTTATCAGAATTTGTTTCGCTCTGTTAATCCTGAAGCTAGAGAAAGCGTTCATCTAACTGATTTCCCCATAGCGGATGAGACTAAAATCAATGCCAAGCTAAATGGCGATGTTGAGCTAGCTATGAAAATATCCAGCTTGGGCAGGGCGGCACGAGCTAAGGCGGGGATTAAAGTGCGCCAGCCATTGGATAAAGCCCTGGTCGGGGTAGAGACCGAAGGGGAAAAGAAAGCTTTAAAAAACTTAGCTACTGAGGTAATGGAAGAGATAAATGTCAAGCAACTCGTCGTATTGAGTGAAGCAAAGGGACGAGAGGAATTTCCTTCAAACATGCCAGATTACAGCGTGACCAACGATGCCAGATATTGGGTGGCCATAAGTACTGAATTGACCCCTGAGCTAATTGCCGAGGGAGTAAGTAGAGAGCTTGTGCGTCATCTTCAAAATATGCGTCGCAATGCCAAGTTTGATATCACAGACCACATCATTACCTATTACCAGACAAAAGAACCACTCCTCAAGCAAGTAATAAATACCTTTGCCGACTATATTAAACAGGAGACCTTATCTCAGGAGCTTATCGATGGTTTGCCTCCTGATGGGGCTTATAGTGAGAAACACCGTATCTCGAACAGCGAGGTCTCTTTGGCAATCAAAAAGGCAAATCCTAAATCCTAATTTCTAAACCCTAAACAAATTCCAAAATTCAAATTTCCAAATCTCAAACAGGGAGGTCTTGGTTACTGAATTCGGGATTTGAATGAAGGAAGCTTGTCCTATGGAGTCGGGCGTTCTACCAGTCGCGCTGAGGTTGTTTTAATATCTTCGCCTCTAACGAAGACTATTTCTACCTCTTCGCCAATTTCGCTGGCTCGAATAGCTCGGACGAGGTCGGCAACATTGCTTACTTCCTGGCCCCCAAAGCGAATGATGATGTCATCTTCTCTTAACCCTGCAGTATCTGCAGGATTGTCAGCAACTACTTCTACAATAAGCGCTCCCCTGTCCACGGAAAGGTTCATTGCCGCAGCTAGCAGAGGAGTCACGGTAGATATGCTTACTCCTAGCCAGGGATAGGTCACGTGACCATAACGAATTAGATCCTCGATGATAGGTTTAGCCTCATTGCTGCTTATGGCATAACCTATACCTTCTACCGCGGATGCAACTATCTTAACACTGGTAATGCCTATCACTTCACCAGACATGTTCACGAGCGGGCCACCGCTGTTGCCGGGATTGACAGGTGCTGTCGTTTGAATTAAGCCGTGAAGGATATTCCCCCCCCCAATATCCACAGATACATTTAGGCGGCTAACTATGCCCTCAGTCGCCGTTATTCCTTCTCCCAGAGCATTACCAATAGCTAGCACCCACCCAGCGACGGATAATAAGCTCGAGTCGCCCCAATAGACATACGCCAAATTCGCAGCATCTATCTTTATCACGCCAAGGTCAGATACGGGGTCAGCGCCTACAATATTTGCAAGGAAAATCCTACCATCAGCCAACTCCACGTAGATGCTCTGGGCATTTTCAACTACATGGTTGTTGGTGACAATATATCCTTTGTCGTCGATAAGTATCCCGGACCCAGCAACATATTCAGTAGATTGACGACCGAAGAAACCAGGGACGACCGTCTCTGTAGTCACGGAAACTACTGAGGGCATTACCCCTGCAACTACCGGGCGGAAATCAGGCAAGGGAATAGCTGGCTCGCTCTCTGGGGGGAATGTCCAATCGGGATCAGTGTGCTGGGTTGAGTTATAAGACTGGGGTGGGTTGGATGCTGGGGAACGAGGTAGAGCCCAAACACCGATACCTAACGCTACCGCTATTATTATTACAAAAGCCAGAATGTATTTTTTTGACATTTTTTACTAAGCTTATTATAGCATTGCTACCTTTTCTACAAAAAATCTGTGCCCGAATTCAAGACAAAGTGTGTCAACTTATTTGAACGAGTACACAGACTTGACAATTTAGAATCTTACTCTTTATAATGAAAAGAAACTCAAGTTTGCTTCGCCTTTTAGAATCGACCTACAAGATTTGGTTTTCTCTATACTCTTGTAATAAGCAGTGAGCAAGTATATTTTCATTACTGGTGGCGTAGTTAGTTCTGTAGGTAAAGGGATTTCGGTAGCCTCTATCGGCAAAATATTGAAAAGCCGTGGCATATCTGTCTCTGTGCAGAAGCTCGATCCTTACTTGAATGTTGATCCAGGGACGATGTCTCCTTACCAACACGGTGAAGTGTTTGTTACTAAAGACGGTGCCGAGACTGATTTGGATTTAGGTCATTATGAGAGATTTATTGGAGTGGAGCTGACCCAAGCTTCTAACGTCACTTCCGGTCAGGTCTATTCCTCGGTCATTGCTCAGGAGCGGCGAGGAGATTTTTTGGGAGGTACAATCCAGGTGGTTCCCCACGTAACCAATGAAATAAAGAGCGAGATAAGGAAAGTAGCCGAAATATCCAAAGCCGAGGTAGTTATTGTTGAAGTTGGCGGCACTGTGGGGGATATTGAAGGGCAACCATTCCTCGAAGCTATAAGGCAGATGAGAAAAGATGAAGGCAAGGATAATGTACTATATGTTCATGTCACCTTTTTGCCGCACATCGCTGCCACCGATGAGTTAAAGACCAAGCCCACTCAACATAGTGTCAACGAGCTAAGGAGAATCGGTATTCAGCCCGATGTTATACTGTGCCGCAGCGATAAGGAGATATCTGAGGGGATAAAGGACAAAATATCGCTATTTTGCGATGTAGATAAAGAGGCGGTTATTTCCTTGGTTACCAGCGAAACCATCTACGAGGTGCCATTGCTACTCGAAGATGCGGGGTTAGGAGAATTTATAGTTAGCCGATTGAGATTAAAAGCCGGGGAAATCAATCTGGAAGAATGGAGAGACATGGTAGCCAGGCTAAAGGCTCCTAAAGAGCTTATAATTATTGGATTAGTAGGCAAATATGTGGAACTCAGAGATGCATATTACTCCGTGCGTGAAGCATTGTGCCATGCAGCATTAGCTCACAATCGCGAAGTGAAGATAGAATGGTTGGATTCCGAGGAATTGAATGGTATGGCCGATGATAAACTTGGGCAAGTTCAGGGGATAATTATTCCTGGCGGATTTGGCTACCGGGGAATTGAAGGCATGATAAAAGGTGCCAAATTTGCCCGAGAAAGGAAAGTCCCATACCTGGGCTTATGCTTGGGGATGCAAATTATGGTCATCGAATTTGGCCGTCATGTTTTCCGTACTGAAAACGTAAATTCCACTGAGTTTGATGCCAGTAGTGCTTATCCTGTCATCGACCTGCTCCCTGAGCAGCATGGCGTGGAGCAAAAGGGAGGGACTATGAGGCTTGGGACTTATCCCTGCCATTTGGTAGCAGGAACAACGGCAGCTCGTGCCTACGGCAACGAAGTAGTCTATGAAAGGCATCGCCACCGTTATGAATTTAACAATAATTTCCGCCAGCCATTAGAGGAAGCCGGTCTTGTACCCTCCGGGTTATCCCCGGATGGGAGATTAGTGGAAATTACTGAGTTACGAGATCATCCCTGGATGCTTGCCTGCCAATTTCATCCAGAGTTCAAATCCCACCCCGATTCTCCCCACCCGTTATTTCTGGGATTTATCGGGGCAGCCAAAGAGACACTTGTTGAAGGTGCTCAGACAAGCCTACCTTTAAATTAAGAGGATGAAGATATTTTTAGATACTGCCAATATAGAGCATATTCGCCATGGGGTGAGACTAGGAGTGGTTACAGGGGTAACCACCAATCCCAGCATTGTATCGAGAGAAGGCAAAGTTGATTATCGAAGATTGGTCCAGGAAATCTGCTCCATTGTACCTGGTCCAGTATCTACTGAGGTATTAGGCCAGGATGTCCAAGCAATGTTGACTGAGGCCAGAGAAATAGCCAAATGGGCGGAGAATATCGTGGTTAAAATACCAGCTAGCCTTGAAGGAGTGGAAGCAACCTCGGTGCTGGCCAGTGAAAACATAAAGGTGAATTTTACTTTATGCTTCACCTTGAACCAGGCTTTGCTGGCGGCAGAAGCAGGAGCCACTTTTATAAGCCCTTTTGTGGGCAGATTAGATGACATCGGTGAGGATGGTATGAAAGTGGTTGCTGACATTGTGGAATATCTGGACTATTATCAACTGCCTGCTCAGGTTATCGCCGCTAGTATCAGGCATCCGCAACATTGTCTAACGGCAGCCAAAATAGGAGCCCATATTGCCACAGTGCCCTATGAGGTGTTACTACAAATGATACGACACCCTTTAACAGATATAGGCATTGAACGTTTTAAAAATGACTGGAAGAAGGTGATGGCGAGGGAAGAATTACTGTAAAAGCCCCCACAAAACTATAGATATAAATAAGGAAAGGTTTTTAAAAAGAGGTTACTATGATAACTATGTCGCAACTAGAAAGCAAAAATCGGGATGAACTGGAGGCGATGGCTAAGGAGTGTGGCATCATTGGCTACTCTGCTTTGAAAAAGTCCGAGCTTGTCCACCGCATCTTGGAAGCAGAAGCCCAGCAGCAGGGAAATATGTTTATAACAGGCGTCCTGGAAACCATCAGCGAAGGCTATGGCTTCCTACGACAGGATACCTTCCGGCGTGGTGCTAATGATATCTATGTATCAAATTCCCAGATCCGCCGTTTCAACTTAAGAGACGGCGATGCTATTTGTGGCCAGGCTAGACCTCCTAAAGAAAGTGAGAAATACTACAGCCTACTTCGAGTAGAGAGTATCAATGAAATCGACGCTGAACTAGCAAGGACGCGCCGCAATTTCGGTTCGTTAACGCCCACCTTCGCAAATAAGCTCATCAATCTGGAAACAACGTCAGATGAGTTATCCACCCGCCTAATCAATCTAGTGACACCTATAGGCCGGGGGCAAAGAGGGCTTATTGTATCACCACCAAAGGCAGGCAAGACTGTGCTTCTTCAAAAAATCGCCAACGCCATAACTACTAACTACAATGATATTCACCTCATGGTTTGCCTTATTGGAGAGAGACCCGAAGAGGTCACTGATATGAAGAGATCAGTTAAGGCCGAGGTTATTGCTGCCACCTTCGATGAACCGGTAGAAAGCCAGACTCGGGTAGCGGAATTAGCATTAGAGAGAGCCAAAAGGCTAGTAGAAATGGACAAAGACGTGGTCATACTCCTTGACGGCATTACCAGACTTACAAGAGCTTACAACTTAGCCCTGCCCCCTAGCGGGCGTACTTTATCTGGTGGTATTGATTCAACAGCCTTGCATCCTCCCAAGCGCTTCTTCGGTACTGCTCGCAACATTGAGGAGGGAGGGAGTCTAACCATCATTGCTACTTGCCTCGTGGATACCGGCAGCCGTATGGATGACCTCATATATGAGGAGTTTAAGGGAACAGGTAACATGGAACTCCACTTAGATAGAAAATTATCTGAGCGAAGGATCTTCCCGGCTATAGATATTACGCCTAGCAGCACAAGGAGAGAAGAGCTTTTGCTGGATGAAAATAGCTTGAAACAAGTATGGCTGCTCAGGCGCGTGGTTAGTATGATAGATAGCGATTCTCCTAACCACGGCGAGGCTACACAAAGGATCCTGGAAAGGCTAGCTAAGACAAAGAATAACGCTGAATTCTTAGCCACTCTATCTAAGGATATGTAGGGGATATTATTGCCCCGGCTGTCATTCTGAACGAAGTGAAGAAGCGAAGCAATCCCAGCTGGCTAGACAAATTCAAACTGGGGGTCAAAAAAAACCTTGGCATGAATATCTTCCTCTGTAACAGTTGTAAATGGGACTGGAGGTCTGCTTGTCATCGCCCTGAGCGCCCCAACGCCACTTGGTGCCCTGATTACACGAGGAAGGGGAAATAATTAAATTCCCGGTTGATGCAGGGAGTTGAATCTCAACCTACTGAAATAATCCTCCTCCAAACCTCCACCCATCTAGATTGCCCTAATAGTAAAAGGCATCCTCGGTTCTAGTTTGTCTATGAAGAAGCAGGTACTTGATGCGCAAGCAAGCAACCTTCCAATGCGTCAGAAAGCAGCAAAATATCAGCTCTTTAACATGCTACCTTTTATTTAAGCTGGTCTCTTGAATAGTTGAGAACTCTGCGGGCTGTGACAAGCATATTAATCTGCCCCGTTCCTTCAAAGATATCATTTATCTTGCCATCGCGCATCCACTTCTCCAGTAGGTGCTTTCGAGAATAGCCCAGCGGCCCCATAATCTCAACTGCTTTCTGAGTGATTTTGGTAACAGCAAGGCCAGCTTTTGCTTTAGCCATTGATGACTCCAGACTATTGGGTTGAAGCTGGCTCATCATCCATAGAGCCCGCAAAGTAAGTAGCTTGGCCGCTTTATAATTCGCTTCCATTTCCATTACGTCCCGTTCCAGGGCAGTGAGCTTCTGCCTGGGCACGCCATAGCGTATTTTTATTCCTTCATTCTCCAGTGTTTCTTTAACAAAATCCAGGGCAGCTCGTCCGACACCGATGGCCTGGGCAGCTATAATAGGTCGTGTGGCATCAAAGGTTGCCATTGCGCCTTTGAAACCTTTAGTTTCGGATTTATCAACTTTTTTGACCTCCGGGCTGCCGAGTATGTTGTCAAAGGGAATACGGCAATTATCAAGAATGATAGTCGCCGTGTCACTGGCTCTAATCCCGAGCTTTTTCTCTAGTTTTTCCACTCTCGCCCCTGGAGTCTTGGCTGGCAACACAAAAGACTTCATGCCTGCTCGTCCTGCTGATTTGTCCACAGTTGCCCAGACTACCACTAAGCCATCGGAATCTTCCAGAGCACGTTTCCCATAGGTGACAAAAATCTTCTCGCCGTTAAGCACCCATTCGTTATTATCACGCACGGCAGTGGCAGTGATAGCAGAGGTATCTGAGCCACATCCTGGCTCTGTCATCGCCATGGCACCCCATTTCGGCCCCCCTTCATTGAAGCGGCCCAAAAAACGCGACAATTGCTCTTTCGTACCCGAGGCAAAGATAGCGGCCCCCCCGAGTCCCGGACCGGGAATGCATAAGAAAAGGCCCGCGTCTCCCCAGCATAGCTCCTCGATTCTAAGGGCTGCTGTTACATCCAAGCCAAGTGCTAATGTGCCTTCGTATCTTTTCTCCCACGTCTTGTCAATGAGTTCCTGTGGGCTTTCGTGTTCATGTTCATCGTAATAATGGCTTACAGGCCGAAATTGCTCTTTTGCAAACTCGTGAGCTATCTTGATTGCCTCTTTCTGTTCTGGAGTCGGTTCAAAATCTATCATTATGCAATACCTCCTTTTATACCATAGCCATGCCGTCAAAAGTAACAAATCCGCGACCATTCCTCAACCAAAGCTCCACCGGATGCTCGCGAACATAACCATGCCCGCCCAGAATTTGTACAGCACGATCAGTTACCATTATAGCCATATCGTCAGCATACGCCTTTACCAGAGACGCTTCTTTAGTCGCCTCTTCCTTTCGGTCCAACTTCCAGGCAGCCTCCCAGGTCATCAGCCGGGTTGCATCGATTTCAATTGCCATCTCCGCCAGCATGAAAGCGATTGCTTGACGGGAGGCGATTGGCTCCCCGAAGGCAACACGTTCCTTAGCATAGTCCCTCGAGTATTCAAAGGCAGCTTTAGCTACTCCTACTGCCATTGCCGACAGCGCCACCCGTGAGCAATTTATGATACGGTTAAAATCACATCCCTTCGGACCACCCAACCGGTTCTCCTTAGGAACACGGCAGCTTTTCAGGCTAAGCTCGTATGTGGCTAGAGCCTTTATGCCCATATTCTTCTCCCGCTCGCCAATCTCAAGCCCTTTTGTACCTTTTTCAATAATAAAACCCTGACTGTTGCCATTTTCCGCTGCATAGACAAGCAAAAAGTCGGCGTCAGCAGCCAGGGGCACATAGCACTTCTCGCCATTAAGAACATACTCATTGCCATCAGGTCGGGCAATGGTCAACAGAGAGTAAGGATCAAAACCAAAGTGTGGCTCAATGAGGGCAGCAGTAGCTGCCTTATACTTCTCATCACAGACAAGCGGCAGATATTTCTTTCTCTGCGTCTCAGTACCCATCTCCAAGACAGGATAAGAAAATAGAGCCGGACAGAGGATATGCATCGTCATGGAAAGGTCTCCCCAGGCCAGTTCCTCAGCTATCAGCGAACCTGTGATAGCTGAGTGCTCCCCGCCAAATCCGCCATAGTCCTCAGGTATATTGCTGGAAATAAGCCCCATTTTCCAGGCAGTATCTATAACACTGTCAGGAATCTCACCGTTCTCGTCGCATTCCCGGTAGATTTTGCGCATTTCATCACTGGCAAACTGTTTTACCATACTCGCAATCATTTGCTGTTCTTCTGTTGGGCTAAACGAAATCATATCACGCTCCTTTCAATAGACATGTACTGCCTTAAACGCAGTCTTAACTTGAACCCTTATGTTATAGTACCAGGATAATTTTTGGTCAACAATTACCACGAACGCTGTATTATAGAGGATGTGGGAAAACATTTCAAAAAATTTATGGTGGGGAGAACCTCGGCACCGAAATTCAAAAATAAAGAGAAATCTTAATACTATAGCCAAGGTCCGAATGACATTACTAAACGCTCTCTTCCACCCCGATTGACATTAAAGCTGACACCTTCTAAAATCAAGAGGGTGACTGACAAGTGACTGGTGATGAACTGAGGCAAGCCTTTCTGAGTTTTTTTCAGGATAGAGGACATAAAATTATCCCCAGTTCCTCCTTGGTGCCTCACAGGGACCCTACTTTACTATTGACTAGCGCTGGCATGGTGCAAATCAAGCCATATTTCCTGGGATTGGAGGCCCCACCTGGCCGGCGATTAGCTTCCTGCCAGAAGTGTTTTCGCACCACTGATATAGATTCGGTGGGTGATAGCAAACACCTTACTTTCTTCGAGATGCTGGGTAATTTCAGTGTCGGTGATTATTTTAAAAAAGAAGCTATTTTGTGGGCCTGGGACTTTGTTACCAAGTATTTGAAACTGCCTGAGGAGCGTCTCTGGATAACCATTTACCTTGACGATGATGAAGCCTTCGCCTATTGGCAAGAAGTTGGCGTCCCCGCTGGGAAAATATTGCGATTCAGCGAAGAGGACAACTTCTGGGGGCCGGTTGGTGATTCTGGTCCCTGCGGGCCGTGCAGCGAGATTCATTATGACCTTGGTGAAGAGTTTGGCTGCGGTAAAGCTGAATGTAAGCCCAATTGCGACTGTGGTCGCTTCTCCGAGATATGGAACCTGGTATTCACCCAATACAATCAAGACCAAAGTGGGCAACGCAGTCCTTTACCCAAACCGAACATCGATACCGGTATGGGACTGGAGAGGACTTTAGCCGCTATCCAGGGCAAGTCTTCCCCTTATGAAACGGACTTATTTTCCCCTCTGGTAGACCGCATTTGTCGATTGTCCGGAAAAAAATATGGACGGGACGAGAATACCGACCAAGCCGTCAGAATCGTGGCTGAGCATTCACGCGGCATTGCCTTTCTTGTCGCCGATGGCGTAATGCCTTCCAACGAGGGCAGGGGATATGTCCTGCGACGGATACTCAGACGTGCTTCGCTCTTCGGCAGGAAACTGGGATTGAATGACCCCTTCCTTAATGAAATGGCTGACGTCGTCGTTAGCACGATGAGCCACATATATCCTGAGCTTATGGCTAATCAGAGCCTGATTACCGAAGTAATTAGAGTTGAGGAAGAAAAGTTCATTACTACCCTAGATACAGGACTTAACCTGGTGGAAAAGCTCATTGGCGAAGCTTCAGCTCAAGGGAGAGAGGGGCTAACAGGCGAAGAAGCATTTAGACTTTATGATACCTATGGCTTTCCCCCAGAGCTAACCGCCGAAATTGCCAGGGAAAAAGGCCTATCTATAGACTGGGAAGGTTTCCAGGCTGAGATGAAGAAGCAGCGGGAAAGGGCTAGAGCAGCACACACTGTCGATATCGGAGGAATCATTGAAGGAAGAGGAACTATGGAATCGCGAGGCGAAGTAGTGCCTGGGCCAACCAAATTCATCGGCTATGAAATGACCACTTGCACATCTAAAGTCCGTGAGTTAAGTGTTAGAGAAAAGCCTGCAAAAATGGCTTCTCAAGGAGATGACATTGACGTGATACTTGATAAAACTCCCTTCTATGGTGAGATGGGTGGGCAAGTGGGTGATACCGGCGAAATCATTAGCCAGAAGGGAAGGGTAATCGTCGCAAATACTCTTAGAACTCCCTCCGATGTGATTATCCACCAGGGGAAAGTCATTGAAGGCACCATATCTATTGGCGATGAAGTTGAAGCTAAAGTTGATTCCG
>Ga0307426_1001817_pt1 | contig 13714 bp, 11 predicted proteins | sample SalMarWE160340MG_FD_202165 | JGI IMG/M metagenome (GOLD analysis project Ga0307426, IMG submission 202165) | Salt marsh sediment microbial communities from the Plum Island Ecosystem LTER, Massachusetts, United States - WE1603-40 | ecosystem: Environmental > Aquatic > Marine > Intertidal zone >... | reverse complement strand
CACGTGCTGGATCGTCCTTTTATGCATAAATTATTCTGTTAGTGTATATATATACATAGCAAAAATAATGTCAACCCATGTGTTGCGGGTGTTGCGAGGTCAGGCCTCTACCTCCGCGCCGTAATCGATTCCCGGTACGCCGAACCCGTGGTAGCGCAGATACTCGTCCCTGAATCCGTCTATATCGCTGAGACGCTCCACGTTTTCGGTTGTCACCTGCTGCCAGCGTCTTCGTACCTCCTCCTGCACCTCCGGGAGCATCTCCCGGTCATCCAGCCGGATGCGTCCCTCCCCGTCGGCAGGGAGGGGATCAGTGCTGTACAGGTAGTCCCGGAACAGGCGGTCGATCTGCTGGATACAGGCTTCGTGGAGACCCCTGTCCTTCATCACCCTGTAGAGGATGGCGATATACAGAGGAACCGCCGGGATCACCGCGCTGGCCCGGGTGACCAATGCCTTGTTCACCGAAATCAGAGCACGCCCACTCTTTTGGGCGAGCCGCCGGTTCAGGGCCTTGGCCGTCTGTTCCAGGTGTTTCTTGGCCTGCCCGATCGTCCCGTCCCGGTAGATCGGCGCGGTGAAGGACGGGCCGATGTAGGAGAAGGCCACCGTGGTGGTCCCTTGCGCCAGCAGTCCTTCGGCGTCCAGGGCATCGATCCACAAAGCCCAATCCTCCCCTCCCATGACCTTTACCGTGTCCTCGATCTCTCTTTGGGAGCTCGCGGGCTCGGCCCGGATTTCAGTAACTTCCCCGGTTTGGAAATTTACGGTCTTCTCCACGTAGGGCCGGCCGATCGGCTTGATGACAGAGGAGTGCAGCACGCCCGTTTCGGGGTCCATGCGTCTGGGTGAGGCGATGCTGTACACCACCAGGTCCACGCTTCCCAGCTTGTCCTTGATGAGATCGACGGTCTGTTCCTTGATCTCCCTGGAAAAGGCATCGCCGTTGACGCTCCAGGCGCCCAGCCGGTCCTGCTCCGCGACCCGGCGGAAGGCGATGTCGTTGTACCAGCCCGCGCTTCCCGTTTTGGTATCCGTACCGGGCTTCTCATAGGCCACCCCCACCGTGTCCGCACCGCAACCGTAGGCGGCTAGGATGCGGGCGGCCAGACCGTAGCCGTTGGATGCCCCGACGACCAGCGTTTTTTGGCTGCCTTCCAGAGGCTCTTCGGCCCGGACGTAGTCGATCTGCTCCTGCACCCGGGCGCTGCAGCCCAGCGGATGAGCGGTCAAACAGACGTTGCGGAGAATTTTCGGTTCGATGATCATACTCAAGATTAGGAATTCCGATCGAAAAGGTCAAGTTAGAGTGGTGAGGCTGCACACCTCGCCATTTTTACGGCCTTCCGCAACCTGGGCAAATATCCCGGCAACTATCCCACTACCATTGGAATTCTAGCAAGATCTAAAGTAGCACTTTAAATTTTCCTACTTTTCCAATGGTTGGAGTGGTGCAATAAATCATAGGGGAAATTTCATATACGAGCTTCCCAAAAACTCCTGCCGGAAAAACCGTTTTTTCTTCCTGGTTGCTGAGCAAATCCGTTCATCCGTAGTACAGTTTCTCAAACTATTTGAGATGAAAGGCGAGAGCATATGGCAAAGCGAATCACGATCATAGGCACCGGCTACGTTGGCCTGGTCGCCGCCGTTGGCCTGGCCGATTTCGGCAACTACGTCACGGCCGTGGACAGGCGGAAGGAGATAGTAGAGTCCCTGAGCAAGCGAATGCCCACGATCTATGAGCACGGGCTGGAGGAGTACCTGGTGCGCAATATCGAAGCCGGGCGGCTGGTCTTCACCACCGAGGTACATGCGGCCGTGCAGAACGCCGAGGTCGTGATCCTGGCCGTGGGCACGCCCGTCGATTCGAGCGGGCAAACCGACCTCTCCCAGGTCAGGGAGGCGGTGCTCTCCATAAGGGAGAACCTGCAGGAGTTCAAGGTGATCGTCACCAAGTCGACGGTTCCGATCGGTACGAACAGATGGATCGCCAAGACCCTGCTGGAAACCAAGAAGGAGGATCTGTTCTCAGTCGTCTCCAACCCGGAGTTCCTGCGGGAGGGACAGGCCATCCAGGATTTTTTTCACCCGGACCGGATCGTGATCGGCTGTGAGGAGGAGAGGGCCCGGCAGACCATGGCGGAGATCTACCGTCCCCTCTATCTGATCCAGACCCCCGTAGTCTGGTGTAACCTGGAAACCGCCGAGTTGATCAAGTATGCCAGCAACGCCTTTCTGGCTGCCAAGATCAGTTATATCAATCAGATAGCAAACCTCTGCGAAGCGGTCGGGGCCGACATCCATGTGATCGCCCGCTCCATGGGAATGGACGGCAGAATCAGCCCGAAGTTCCTCCATCCCGGGCCCGGCTACGGCGGTAGCTGTTTTCCCAAAGATATCCGGGAGCTGGTCAACACGGGGGAGCGCTACGGAGTGGACCTGACGTTGGTGCGGGCCGTGGAGGAGGCGAATGAGCGCCAGAAGATCCGTGTCGTGGAAAAAGTGAAGGCTCTGGCGGAGCTGAAGGGCAGGAGGGTCGCAGTGCTCGGGCTGGCCTATAAAAGTGAGACCGATGACGTGCGCGAAAGTCCGGCTATTGCGGTAGTAACCAGGCTCCTGGCCGAAGGGGCGGAGATCCATGTCCACGATCCGAAAGCCATGGAGCGCTTCGCGGAGCTGTTTCCCGGTATCCACTATCACGACAGCGAGTTTGCCGCAGCCGGGGATGCCGATCTCCTTTTGATCCTCACCGAGTGGAACGAATACCGCAACATCGATCTGCAGAAGCTGCGGGCCACCATGCGGGGTGACCTGCTCTTCGACGTCCGCAATGTGCTGGAGGCGGAGGCGGCGCGAGCTCTGGGATTCCGTTACTACGGCACCGGGCGGTAGAAGCGGCGGTAGAAGCGGTGGGGGTCCTCCTCCGGGGAACGCCATGTAACCGGCAGCGGTACGCGACCGCCGCCGATCCGCCGCTTCTCGACCCCCCGCCTCAGATGTCGTAGTACAGGGCGAACTCCCAGGGATGGGGACGCAGCGCCAATGCCTGAACCTCGTGGGTTATTTTGTAATCGATCCAGGTTTCGATCACATCCGGTGTGAAAACGTCTCCCTTCAACAGGAACTCGTGGTCGGCCTCCAGGGCCTTGAGAGCCTCGCTCAGCGATCCCGGTGTCTGAGGCACCTTGGCCAGCTCTTCCGGAGGCAGGTCGTAGATGTCCTTGTCCAGCGGCTCCCCGGGATCGATCTTGTTGAGGATTCCGTCGATCCCGGCCATGAGGATCGCGGAGAAGGCCAGATAGGGATTACAGCTTGGGTCCGGACAGCGGAACTCGATGCGCTTAGCCCTGGCCGAGGTGGAGTACATGGGGATGCGCACCGCGGCGCTGCGGTTACGTCGGGAATAGGCCAGGTTGACCGGGGCCTCGAATCCCGGAACCAGGCGCTTGTAGCTGTTGGTCGTGGGATTGCTGAAGGCCAGGATCGACGGGGCGTGCTTCAGGATCCCCCCGATGGCATACAGGCCCGTGTCCGACAGACCCGCGTAGCCCTCACCGGCGAAGGTGTTGGTCTCCCCCTTCCAAAAGGAAACATGGACGTGCATGCCGCTGCCGTTGTCGTTGAAAAGCGGCTTGGGCATGAAGGTCACGGTTTTGTCGTGGCGGCGGGCCGTGTTCTTGATCACGTACTTGTACTTGAGCAGTTTGTCCGCCATGGCAACCAGGGTGGAGAAGCGCATGTCGATCTCCGCCTGCCCCCCCGTGGCCACCTCGTGGTGCTGGGCCTCAACCTCCACGCCGATGCTCTCCAGAACCAGCATCATCTCGGTGCGCAGGTCCTGCTGGCTGTCGGTGGGGGGAACCGGGAAGTAGCCCTCTTTGTAGCGGGGTTTGTAGCCGAGGTTGGGAGCCTCCGCCCGGCCGGTGTTCCACCGCCCCTCCACCGAATCGATATGGTAGTAGCCCTCGTGCTCGTTCTGATCGAAGCGGATGTCGTCGAAGATGAAGAACTCCGCCTCCGGTCCGAAATAGGCGTGGTCGGCGATCTTGGTCTGCTTGAGGAAATTTTCAGCTTTGATGGCGATGTGCCTGGGATCCCGGGTGTAATCCTCCCCGGTGATCGGATCGCAGATGTTGCAGATCAGAACCAGGGTCTTTTCCTCCAGAAAGGGATCCACAAAGGCGGTCTCGGCAACCGGCTTGACCAGCATGTCCGACTCATTGATGCTCTGCCAGCCACGGATGCTGGACCCGTCGAAGCCGAAGCCATTCTCGAAGGAATCGGCGTCCAGTTCCCGGGCGGGCACGGAGAAGTGCTGCCAGAGCCCGGGAAAATCCATAAACCGCAGATCCACGACCTTGATGCCTTCTTTGGAAACGAGCTCGAGAACCGCTTTTACGCTACCGCTTTCAGCCATTGCATTGCTCCTTACTTGGGTTGTTTGCCGGGATTTAAAGGATATATAGCAAATTACATACCAAAAGCGGGTGACAAGCCTTAAATCTATACAATACAGTCAATTATGATGAAACACACATTTCTAGCCATCCAAGAAAACCAACTTCTATGTAGGATTACCGTAAAAAAGGCTACGAAGATGTAACTTTTTAGGGGTGGGCAGCGCCGCGAGCCGTCAGTGCCGAAAGCGCCTGGGTTCGACTCCATATCGGTTGACCCGCAGGCCCATCATGCGCTCGGTAATTCCGAGGGCACGGGCCGCTTTGGCCATGTTCCCCCGGGAAGACTTGAGCGCATCCAGGATGAACTCCTGCTCCACATTTTCCAAGGCCGTTTCCAGCCTCCCCTTGAAGGCGGTACCGCTGGCCTCGGCGGTCTGCAGGGTCGGGGGTAGATGGTGGCCGTGGATCACATCGTCCCGGCTCAGCAGCACGGCCCGTTCGATGCAGTTCTCCAACTCTCGGACGTTGCCCGGCCAGTGGTAGGCCATCAGCATGTCGATAGCCGGTGTGGAGATCCGGCGCACGTTCTTGTAGCTGTTCTTGCTGTACTTCTCCACGAAGTAGTCGGTGAGCAGCAGAATGTCGGTCTTCCGTTCCCGAAGTGGCGGGATATGGATGGGAAAGACGTTGAGGCGGTAGTACAGATCCTGGCGGAAGCGGCCCTCGGTGATGAGCTGCTCCAGATCGATGTTGGTCGCGGCGATCAGGCGCACATCCACCTTGATCGTTTCGGTTCCCCCCACCCGCTCGAACTCCTTCTCCTGCAAAACCCGCAGAAGCTTGATCTGCAGGGCAGGGGAGAGATCCCCCACCTCGTCCAGAAACAGGGTTCCTCCGTCAGCCAGCTCGAAACGGCCCTTGCGGCAGGACACCGCCCCGGTGAACGCGCCTTTCTCGTGACCGAACAGCTCGCTCTCTATCACCGATTCGGGCAGGGCGGCACAGTTGACCTTGATGAAGGGTTTGCCCGCCCGCAGGCTGTTGTAGTGGATGGCGTGGGCCACCAGCTCCTTGCCGGTTCCGCTTTCCCCGCGGACAAGCACGGTGGCGTCGCTCTTGGACACCTGGGCGATCAGGTCGTACACCTCCTGCATGGCATTTGAGTTGCCGATGATGTTGGAAGGCCGGAAACGATCCTTCAGCTCCTCGGTAAGGCGGAGGTTTTCCTCGATCAGTCTCTGGCGTTCTTCCTGGGCGGATTGGCGGAGTTTAACAGCCTGGGAGATCATCGAGGCGATGATGGCGTACAGACGCAGGTCTTCCTCCAGGTCCGCGTTCTCCGAGTAGATCTTGTCCACGCTCAATGCGCCGATCACCGTGGTTTCCAGCTTGATGGGCACGCTGAGGTAGGACAGGTCGTGGCCGTCCCGGTCCCGGGGAGCCCGGGTGCGGTTGAGGAAGCGGGGCTCCTCGGCAACCTTGGGGATGATCGACGGCTTTCCGGTCTGGAATACCTGCCCGATGATTCCCTCGCCGACCCGGTAGCGTCCCCGCCGCTGCTGGCTGGGGGAAAGCCCGTAGGCCGCCTCTATGGAGATCTCCCCGGTTTCCCGGTTGAGCAGGGTCAGGCTGCCCCGGATAATCCCCTTGTATCTGGCGATAATCTCGAGTACCGGACCCAGGGTGTCCCGCAGGTCCATGCTAGAATCCAGATTCTGGCTGATGTCGAAGAGCAGGGACAGTTCCCGGATCTTCTCGTCCACGTAGGGGCGGTTTTGAGCGACCTCGGTTTCCCTCTGTGCACTTCCCATCACAGACATCCTCTCCGCATGGTGATCCTACAAAAAAGTAGGAATGCGGTTTTAAATATACCTCTGTGTATATCATTACCCCCTGCCGGTCAATCCCCCCGGGCCGGCAACGGGCAGAACCGGGGTGGCCGCCGAGGCTGAAATCCTACATTCCCGTGTTATCATTTTTATAAATTCTACATTTCTGTGGGTTTTGTTGTTCGGGGCCCAGGATTGAAGGGGCGATTGGGTTTGCCATTTGACTACGGGGAAAACAAATAGGGCAAATGGTTTCGGATTGTCCGTTTTTGGCATGTCAATTGCAAAAATCCGTTGCAGACCTTGACAATTCGCATTCTGTGGAGCAACGGAGGAGGCGTATGAAAAAAACGCTGCCGTGGGTGCTTGTTTTTCTGCTGGCGGGGTCCGTTCTGGTTTTCGCGCAGACCGGGGATGAAACGGCCAGCGCGTTGGCCGTCGACACGGTTTGGGTGCTGTTGGCTGCGGTTCTGGTGTTCTTCATGCAGGCGGGGTTCGCCATGGTGGAGACGGGTTTCACCCGGGCGAAAAACGCGGTGAACATCGGGATGAAGAATCTGCTGGATTTCAGCGTGGGAACCCTGGCTTTCTGGGCCGTGGGTTTCGGACTCATGTTCGGGACGGATCGCTTCGGCCTGTTCGGCGGCTCCGGTTTTTTCCTGAGCGGAGCGTCCCCCGCTTCCCAGGAGGGATTGTGGACCTTCGCCTTCTGGATGTTCCAGGTGGTCTTTGCCGCCACCGCGGCAACCATCGTTTCCGGAGCCATGGCCGAACGGACCCGATTCGTCGCCTATCTGGGCTACAGCGTCGTGATCAGCTTGTTCATCTACCCGATCTCCGGTCATTGGATCTGGGGTGGAGGCTGGCTCGGGAATCTGGGCTTCGTAGATTTTGCCGGTTCCACGGTTGTGCACTCTCTGGGCGGCTGGTGCGCACTCACCGGTGCGCTGCTCCTCGGGCCGCGGGTGGGCAAGTACGTGCGCAGCAACGGGCGGTTTTCGGTAAAGGCGATCCAGGGACACAACCTGCCCCTGGCCACCCTGGGTGTGTTCATCCTCTGGTTTGGGTGGTTCGGCTTCAACGCCGGAAGCACGGTGTCCGGCACGGACCTGTCGATAGCCTTTATCGCGGTGAACACCAATGTTGCCGCCGCCGCCGGCGCGGTCGGCGCCATGGCTCTATCGTGGATTCGGTCGAAAAAGCCGGATCTGAGCATGTCCCTCAATGGAGCCCTGGCCGGTCTGGTCGCCGTCACCGCCGGTTGTGCCAGCGTATCGCCGGGCAGTGCCATCCTGATAGGCCTGATCGCCGGGGCGATCGTGGAGCTTTCCGTCGAGTTCATCGACAAGGTCCTCCACATCGACGACCCGGTGGGAGCGGTTTCCGTGCACGGCGTGTGCGGTGCCTGGGGAACATTGGCGGTCGGATTGTTTGCCCAGCCGGAGTACGGCGGTCTGGCCGGGCTGTTCTTCGGTGGAAGCGTGAAGCAGCTGGGTATCCAGGCCCTGGGTGTGCTGTGCGTATTCGGCTGGACAGTGGCCGCCTCACTGGCTCTGTTCAGCTTACTCAAGGCCACGGTCGGTCTGCGGGTTGGTCCCGAGGAGGAGCTGCGCGGTCTGGATATCGGCGAGCACGGCTCCGAGGCCTACGCCGGATTTCAGATCTTTACCACCCAGTAGTGTTGTGATTCGAGGAGAGGAACAATGAAATTGATAATCGCCTACGTCCAGCCCCACAAGCTCAACGAGGTCAAGCAGGAGCTGTATAAAGCGGAGGTGTACAAGATGTCGGTGACCAACGCCCTGGGCTGCGGTCAGCAGAAGGGCTACCACGAGTCCTACCGGGGTGTGGATATCGAGGTGAACCTGCTCAAGAAGGTGCGTCTGGAAATCGCTGTAAATGAGAACTTCGTCCGGAGGGCCGTGGATGCCATCGTGCGGGGCGCACGCAGCGGCGAAATCGGGGACGGGAAGATCTTCATCCTGGACCTGGGTGAGTGCATCCGCATTCGCTCCGGCGAGACCGGATCCGCGGCCATCGGGTGAAGCTCGCAGTTGACGGCGGGGTGCGCAGTCCGGGGCAGGGGCACGCACCGATTACGGCTCTCATAGGTCCTCCTATCTATCGATGATAATGCGGGAAGCCCGCTCGAAGAAGAAGTAATCCCAGGCCCAGTTGATCAGGACGACCAGCCGGTTTCGAAAACCCACCAGCCGGATCAGGTGCACGACCAGCCACACCAGCCAGGCTGGAAAGCCCCTGAACTTCAATCCTTTGACCCTGGCCACCGCCGCGTTTCTCCCGATGGTGGCCAGGGCGCCGGGATTCCTGTAGTGAAACGAGCGAAGCGCCTTGCCCCGGATGCGGCGAAGGACGTTTTCAGCCGCGGTCTCGGCCATCTGGACGGCTGCCGGGGCAACCATGGGTATCGGTTTCCCCCCTTCCTCCCAATAGGCGGCATCACCGATTGCGAACACCTCCGGGTGGCCGGGGATCTGGAGGCTCGGCTCCACCACGATCCGCCCGCCGGCGTTCAGAGACACCCCCAGGCTCCCGGTGATCTTTGCGGCCTGGATGCCGGCTGTCCAAATCAGAGTGTGAGCGGGGATAGCCGTTCGGTCCTTGAGTTGGACGGCTTCCCCGTCAAAGTCGGTGATAAAGGATCCAAGCCGTACCTCCACTCCCTTGGCTTTCAGGATGCTTTCGGCTTCCCGGGCCAGGTCCTCCGGAAGATCGGGGAGAAGCCGGTTGGCGGCCTCGCAGAGGATGATCCGGAAATCCCGGCTCTTGAACTCCCTGAAATCCCTGCTCAGCACATTGCTGGTCAGCTCGGCCAGGGCGCCCGCCATCTCCACGCCGGCGGCTCCCCCTCCACCCACCACGGCAGTGAGCAGTCCCCGGCGTACGGCGCTGTCCGGCTCCAGGGCCGCCTTTTCGAAACTCGTGAGCAGGTGATTGCGGATACCGACTCCATCGGCCAATCGTTTAAGGGAAAAGCCCTGCTCCTCTACACCCGACATGCCGAAGAAGTTGGTCTGTCCTCCCACCGCCAGGATCAGATAGTCGTAGGGTATCGCGCCGCTGGTTGTTTCCAGGACGCGGTTCCTAAAATCCACGCCCACCATTTCGGTCATCTTGAAGCCGAGGTTTTTCTGACCCCGGAAGATGCCCCGCACCGGTTTGGCGATCTGTTCGGGGTCCAGATAGGCCGCAGCTACCTGGTAGAGAAGAGGCTGAAACAGGTGGTAGTTGTTCCGGTCGATCATGGTCAGGTCGACGGGGGTGCGGCGCAGAGTTTGAGCCGCCTTCAGCCCGCCGAAACCCGCCCCCACTATCACGACCCGGGGTATTTTCTCCGACTTCATGGGTCACCTACGCCTTGGGCAGCCGATCGCTGAACTGCTTCACGGGGAACTCCAGCTCCCGCCTCTGGAAGGTGATCTCCACTGCCAGATTCAGCATGTCATGCTCCTTTAAAACTTAGTTTTTCACTCGTATATAACCTACTCAGAGGTGAAGTCAAAATCAAATAGCGGGCAACCGCCCCGGCATTGGCTATGTCGCCAGAGTCCGGATCTCTGTTGTATACTTACGGGTACGGAGAGACGATACTAGGGTATGGGTTTTTTCAAAGGTCCGGCCATGCGGCGCATCGGTCGTTATCTTCGCCGCCTCACCCTGGAGTTCCAGCGGGACCAATGCCCGATCCGCGCCGCCAGCCTGGCGTTCGCGACCTTGCTGGCACTGGTTCCTCTGTTTGCCCTGCTATTCTCCCTGTTCTCCGCTCTGGGGACTTTCTCCGTGGTGCTGGAAAACCTCCAGAGCTTCCTCTTCCAGCAGCTCGTGCCAACCAGCCAGGACGAGATCATGGCCTACATTCAGCGCTTCGTGGAGAATACCCGCGCCCTGGGTGTGGTCGGGCTTCTGTTCTTCCTGATAACCGCGGTTTTTCTTCTCAACACGATCCAGAGCACCTTCGATGCTCTGTGGGGAAGCAGGGCCCAGAAAAACTCCCTGCGCCGGCTGGCGACCTACGTGTCGGTGCTGATCGTGGGCAGCTTCTTGTTCAGTATCGGCTTGAACCTGGCCGGCATGTTCCGCGCGCTGGTGGGTGGTCAGGCGTTCGAGGAGATCGGCAGGACTCTTGCCGTTCTCACGGGGATCCTGCCCTCGATTTTCATTTTTCTGGCCCTGCTGCTGATGATCCAGCTGATCCCCTCGGGGAGGGTGCGGTTCCTCAGCGCCCTGATCGGGGCGGCGGTTGGGGCTGTGCTTTGGGAGGCCGCCAGAAGGATCTTTTTCTTCTGGATCACCTACGTCATCCGCCTATCCATCGTGTACGGCTCACTGGCGGTGATGCCCATATTCCTGATCTGGCTGTACGTGGCCTGGACCGTGGTGCTGTTCTCCCTGGAAGTCGCCTTCGTTCACCAGCATCGGCAGCTCGGCTGGCTGGGCAAACGCCTGGAGCAGATCAGTCCGGCCGAGCGATTTCTCTTCGGCCTGGAGATCTACTTTCAGATCGTCGGTCGCTTCTATCGGGGGGAGAGCCCGCCCAGCATCAACCAGATCGCCCGCCGCTTCAGCGCTTCGCTCTCCGATATCTCCTTCTTCGTCGATCTGTTTCACCAGGAGGGTCTGCTGCTCCTGGCCGGAAAGCAAAACGACCAGCTGGTGCCGGCCCGCTCCCTCGACAAGATCCACCTGCAGGAGCTCTTCAGCAGCCTCTTCGGAAATCCCAAGGAAGCGCCCTGGCAGAGTGAAGAGGCCCTCTCCCTGTTCGAATCCGTGTCCGGGGCGGCGGTACGTTCCCTGGGCAAAACCTCGGTGCTGGAGTTCCTGAAATCCAGCCTGGAAGTCCCGACGGAGCAACAGCTTCAGAAGAAAAAGAAATCCCGGCGGGCTACATTGGACACCCTCCTGGACTGGTCAGCGCTTCGCATCTTCAAGAGAAAGACCTGATCACAAGAAGCGGTACAACCCGCGATTGTCCGGGATCGAGCAGCCGGGGTCAATTGCCGTTGCCTTCGCCGCCCTCGGTCAAGAGCTTCTCGATCTCAGCCCTGGGGAAAGCGTACTCGGAGTTGCAGTTGAAGCAGGTTGTGACCACGGGGAAGGGCCCGCTTTCCAGGATCTCCGTCAACTCCTGCGGAGGCAAAGCGGCCATGAAACGTCGGAAGCGGGATTTGCTGCAGTGACACATGAAGGCGATCCGCCGCCTGCCCAGGAGGATCGGAGAGAGGTCGGCGAACTGTTCCTGAAGGAGCTGCTCCACGGGAAGCTGCTCGGCGAAGGAGCGCCCCAGAGACGGCATCTGCCGGAGGATCTTTTCGAGGGTGGCGACCTTACCCTCTTCTGTTCCAGGCATGACCTGGAGGAACAATCCACCGGCCCCAGTGACCTCTCCGTCGGGATCGAACTGGACGCTGAAGGTGAAGGCACTGGGGGTCTGCTCGGACACCTGGTAGTAGTGGGCCAGATCCTCGGCCAGGGTCCCGTGCTCCATCTGCACCTGACCGGTGAACGGCTGTTTGGCCTTCTCTAGAAAACGGGTGACGCTCAAGATCCCCCGATCCAACAGCTCCCGCAGCTCGAAGGACGCGGAGGGCGCGGAGGACGCGAAGGATCGATCCAGGGGGATCGGATTCTCCAGCAGATAGCCCCGTACCTCGCCGAAGGCGTTGGCTTCCACGGATAGGCCTCTGGCCGGTCCGGAACAATCCACCCGGATATTCACCCGATCGGCTCCTTTGAGGTTCGCCGTCATGAGGCTGGCGGCGATGTAGGCGTGGCCCAACAGCAGGGTCTCCATGGGGCCCAGTTCGTGGTTGGCCCGCATCTCATTGACCATGCGGGTTGCGTGCACCAGAGCGCCCCGGATTCCGCCGAAATCGAGAAAAAACGAGTACAGCCGATCCCTGGCACTGGCCTCCAGCTGCTCCCGCAGGTTGTTTCCGTAGGGTTTTTTCTTCTTCACGGATGCCCTGTAAGATACTAACGTCCGAGCCGGGGGGGAAAGGGCAATCCCGGAAAGATTCGGGGAACCCGCTCCCGGTACTCCTGATAGGCCGTGCCGAACTGCTTCACCAGGAGCATCTCTTCGTGGTAGGAGCCGACGATGAAGTAGAGGCTCATGAGGGCAAAGAGGGTGAGCAGGTTCACGCTCATCCTGGGGGACAGCCACATCACCAGCATGCTGGCGAAGTACATGGGATGGCGGCTGAACCGGTACAGCCCGTGGGTCGTCAGGGCGCTCCGATAGGGCGATCGAGCTGCAGAGATCTGTTTGAGCCCGATGAAGTCCAGCGGTTCGGTGCTCATGATGGTCCAGATCAGCAGAACCAGAGAAGCCGCCTGACCCGCCATCATCAGCCAGCGCCAGGGCGGCGGCACGCCGTAGAGGGGGACATCGGGCAGGCACAGCAGCATCAGCAGCAGCGGTATCAGGGTTAGCAGCGCGGTAATCACGAATCCTAGGCGGTACCACCGTCTGGCCGCCTCTCCGAAGATGCGCCCAGCCAGGCGCTTAACCCGCAGGCTGGCCAGGAGGCTGTGAAACAGGGCCCAGCAGAGGAAGTAGATCCCGATGTATAGTGCGCTCATGTCGATTTACCCGTTGATGTGCAGGACTTTCGCCGGGCCGGGGGCGTACCGTGTTCCGCAGCCAGATCCTGAAGTTCCTGTAGCTTGTCCATCGGATCTCCGGTCTTGAGAAAGCTTACGGGGGAACCGTGGTACGGTCAAGATCGGACCGGTTCGGTCGAACCAGGCGGGTCTCCGTGTTGTTCGATCCGGAATTGAACGACCTGATGCGGGAGGGGCCGTATCCCGGTACCCGCACCAGGGTGTACGTGCTGAAGAGGGGTTCTTGTGTATCGCCAGCGGATGTGTACAACTTCCTCTACTGCATCGCAGCGGTGGGCCTGGATTGTTCCGGGTTCGAATATAATGTACAGAGGGCGATCGCCGCGGCTTTGGGGCAGGATCTGGAGGAAGCGACGGCCGTCGCACTCGGGATGGATGCGGAGCGGATCCGGAGGATCATCGGCCTCTGGTTTTTCAATCCCCAGTCATCCTTTTCCGATACCTTCGAGGATCGCATCGAAAACCTCAGACCGGGAGATATAATTCTTTTCCGGGGTCGGGTTCCGGAGAGAGGAATCTGGTTTCGTCATTCCGCGGTAATTCGCTCCGTAGATTTCAATTCCGGGCTGATCCACTACCTTCAGTGCACCGATTGGGCCACAGGGGAACAACGGGGAGTGCACGACTCATGGATCCGATTCGATCCCGCCCATCCCCGGGTCAGCCTGAGCGATCCCTCTCTGGAGTGGCTGCAGAGGATCGAACCTGCCTTTGCCGGCGAGACGCCGCTGCGGTACTGGAAGAACGACGGGCACCGCTGTCGTTCGTATCAGGAAGAGGGGGGAAGCCTGATCGAGGCGGCAGAACCGCGTTTCTACGATAATGTATACGATAACG
>Ga0307426_1001815_pt1 | contig 13719 bp, 8 predicted proteins | sample SalMarWE160340MG_FD_202165 | JGI IMG/M metagenome (GOLD analysis project Ga0307426, IMG submission 202165) | Salt marsh sediment microbial communities from the Plum Island Ecosystem LTER, Massachusetts, United States - WE1603-40 | ecosystem: Environmental > Aquatic > Marine > Intertidal zone >... | reverse complement strand
GCAATTTCAAATCACGACCACCTAACAAGACATCCTTATCATCATTTGCAATCTTTATGTCAGGTTCGACACGCGCATAATCAAAGGCGGGTCTGCATTCCATTTTCATTGATATTTCACCTTTTATTGCATGCACAATACGAATTATCCTACATACATCTTTCTCTTCGCTAATCGGCATAAAATCGGTAATTTCCACGATACCTTCCCTGGATAGAAAGCGTGTAAGAAGGATATTTGTATCAGGCAGGTAAAGCTGATTACGGCGTCCGACATTGGATTCCGGCGCAATGCTGAAATGACCCCCTTTTTCATAGTCCAGAATGCGCGCGAAAATGGAAGGACTGTCAAAATCCGGATAGCAGAAAAAATCTATTGAACCGCTCAGACTCACATGCGCAACAGTGTTCAGATCCCCGATTATCCCATAATCTTCGATAGGTTCATACGGCATGTATTACTATCATCCTTCTATAAAACCATAAACATATTATAGTAAAGAGGGAGTATGTTGCAGACGACATAATAAGAGCCCGGATGTTCTAGCTTCAACTAGAGCTAAATTTAGAAAAACAAAAGGACTTTGTCAACCTTAGGATGGCAAATAACGATGATCCTGGCAGGTCAACGACTAGCAAATAGAAATACACTCTGCAAAACAAACATTTAAAATTAAAGTCGGGGCTCGCAACCGCCTTTCCCGTATCTTTGTCCAAAACAAGCGGGTTATTCCTCATCAGGATTCCGGTGCCGGTAAAATGAAAACAATTAATCCAATTTAATACTATCTTCATATACTCATGGAATTCTTATAAGCCTCTACCTTATCTCCAAGTTTCACTGCTAAACCCCCAAACCCTTTATAGGGTTTGGGGGTTTTTAATATGTCCGGATTTGATCCGGATTAACTTACGTAGAATCATTCATCATTCCGGCAGCGGTATGTTGCCTTCTTTAATGATCTTCTGAGCGCGGGGCGAATCGAGTCGAATAACGTCAGGGCTCATACATCTAACAGGAAGATTTACTTCCAGCGTACGAAGAGATAATGCTTGAAGCCATAAATACAAATGTTGCTATCCATATTAACGGTACGAATAATCCACTTATCGCAGTTGCCAGAGCTAAAGACCATAAAACTAGTGCAATCCAAAACTTACCCCCGCACTGCTTTTGTACTTCACATACATGGAAACATTCAGTACATAATTTTATGTCATTGAGCGTCTAATTGTCAGCATTTAATTTAAATGTCGAGTATGTAACGAGAGATCATTAAAGATTGCCTTAACTGGATTTGCAAATAATCTATATGGCCGCCAATATTTGCAACAAAAATCAACCGAAGCGTCCTGAAATATAATCCTCGGTTTCCTTTCTCTTGGGATTAGTAAAAATGTCGGCTGTGGGGCCGAATTCCACGATCTTGCCAAGGTACATATAGGCGGTGTAGTCCGACACCCTTGCGGCCTGCTGCATGTTATGAGTCACTATAACTATGGTGAATTTCAACTTGAGCTCGTCTATGAGATCCTCTATCTTCGCGGTCGCTATGGGGTCAAGCGCCGAGCACGGCTCGTCCATTAATATCACCTCGGGTTCTATTGCGAGAGCGCGGGCGATACATAGTCGCTGTTGCTGGCCGCCCGAAAGAGCAGTTCCATTCTGCCGGAGCTTATCCTTAACTTCGTCCCACAATGCCGCTTTGCGGAGCGCTTTCTCGACCATGTCGTGAATGTCGTTCCGGCTTGAACTGGTATGGAGCTTTAATCCGTATGCGATATTATCGTAAATACTCATAGGAAACGGGGTAGGTTTCTGAAATATCATGCCTATCCTGTGCCTTAGCTTCATGGATGAGACTCCGGAATCTATTATATTTACGCCATCCATTATAATCTCGCCCTCCGCCCGGAAGCCTTTATACAAAGAATACATGCGATTATAAGCACGGATATGGGTGGACTTGCCGCATCCTGAAGGACCTATGAAGGCGGTCACTTTGTTTTTGGCTATGTCTATATTATTGTTAAAGAGCGCCTGCTTATCGCCGTAGTAGAAATCCAGATTTCGCACAGACAGCTTTATTTCGCCCATTTTGGTAGTCGATCCGTACGTCGTTTTATTGTCCGTACTCTTTTCATCCATTGATACCGGAATGATTGTTTCCGTACTTCTACTTTTCAAGATGCCCTCCTTTTTCCGCCCAGTATGATGCGGGTCAGAATGTTGACCGCAAGAACGGCTATTGTGATCAGGAATGAAGCCCCCCATGCCAGTCTGTGCCAGTCGTTATAAGGACTCATTGCATAATTGAAAATAACGACGGTTAGATTGGCCATTGGTTCATTCATGCTGTGTGTCCAATAAGGACTATTGAGTGCGGTAAATAGAAGCGGGGCCGTCTCTCCCGCGACTCGCGCTACAGCAAGCATGACACCTGTAAATATGCCTGCGCTGGCAGCCTTGTAAATTACGCCTGTCATCATTTTCCAGTACGGCGCGCCCAGAGCAAGGGCGGCTTCGCGCATTTCATTGGGTATAAGCTTTAACATTTCCTCGGTTGTTCGGCTGACCACAGGCAGCATTATTATTGCCAGGGCCACTGCCCCTGCCCACCCCGAAAAATGCTGCATCGGTTTTACAAGTATTAAATAGACAAAAACACCCACTACGATTGAGGGCGCGGAAACGAGAATGTCACAGAGGAACCGCGAGGTCTTGCCCAATACGCCGCCCTTGTCAAACTCGGCAAGGTAAGTACCGGCCAGTATGCCGAATGGGACGGCGATGAGTGCAGCCACAACCGTCATCAGCAGAGTGCCTACTATTGCATTTGCAAGACCGCCGCCGGCCATGCCGGGCGGTGCCGGAATCTGCGTGAAAAACTGCCAGTTGATTGCTGATGCACCTTTAACGGCGACATCCAGCAGTATCCAGCTAAGCATAAAAAGCCCGAGAACGGCGGCGAAGGCTGAAAACGCGAGCACTAAAGCGTTCGTCAGCCGTCTTTTGTTCATCAACGTCAGTCTTTGTGTAATGAAATCCATCAATTACTTCCCTTCTGAGCATGTCGCAGCCAGAGTTGAGCCAGACCCAGCACAATGAACGTGATCAGGAACAATACGAGTCCCAGTTCTATTAACGATGACAGGTAGAGTGTGCCGTCCGCCTCCGTAAATTCATTCGCCAGCGTTGATGCGATGGAATTCCCGGGGGCGAACAGAGACCACGAGAGATGGTACGCGTTTCCGATTACGAAAGTCACCGCCATCGTTTCACCCAGCGCGCGTCCCATGCCTAGGAACACCGCGCCTGCTATACCCTTCATACCGTAAGGAATCATTATGTCCCTTACTACTTCCCAGGTCGTGCATCCCATTCCGTAAGCCGCTTCCTTCAAGGGCTGTGGCACCATCAGGAAGACATCGCGTGAGACCGACGCTATGAACGGCAATATCATGAGTGTGAGCACCAGTCCGGCGGTCAGCATTCCTATTCCAAGCGGGGGACCTGAGAAGAGAGGAATAAATCCTACGTGCGACTCGAGCCATGGCTGAACGTGCGTCGACATGATTGGTGCAAGTACGAACAGTCCCCACATTCCGTACACAATGCTCGGTATCGCCGCCAGCAGTTCGATCGCCGTTCCGAACGGAGCCCTGAGCCAGACGGGTGCCAGCTCCGCCAGGAAGAGAGCGATCCCCAGGCTGAGAGGTATTGCGAATAACAAGGCGAGGAAAGTCGAAATAAGCGTGCCGCATATGGGAATAAGGGCGCCGAAACTTTCCTTTACGGGATTCCAGTCGGTGCTAACCAGAAATGAAAAACCGAACTGCTTGATTGAGGGAAGTGATTGGTACGCAAGCACCGCGATCAGGAGTATGAAGAGAAAGACTATGCCCGCGGCAAATACCAGTGTTATACCACGGAACAGTATGTCTCCCCATATCTTGTGTTTAACTGTTTTCATAACTTTAGGAACCCGGACCAGGTCGTAATATACCTCGGTCAGATAAGCTGCCCGTTTATGTTATAAGTTATAGGATATCATGATGTGCTCCGTATAAATTTTTATTTATCAGAGCACAGTACGCGCTCGGAGGGAGTTATAACACCGTTCCGAAGTCATAAAATTCGGTGTCTGACACTTGCTAAAAAGTACGGGGGACGCAGCTTTCGCCCGTCCCCGCACTGTGAAAATCCTGTTTTTTTATGTCCTGTCATTCCTGTCTATGTACGGGCGGGTTACGGCCATACCGGATTGCCCGATTTATTTTTTATTTCACTATGCCAGGAGTCTTCCACCATTTTTACGACGCTTTCCGGCATCGGCACATAATCCAGCGACATTGCAGCCTCTTCGCCGTTCTTATAAGACCAGTCGAAAAACTTCAAAACCTCTTTAGCCTCCGCGGGATCCTGCTGTTGTTTGTACATGAGTATAAAGGAAGCGCCGGTTATTGGCCACGATTTAGCGCCCGGCTGATCTGTCAGTACCATATAATAGCCTTTTGCGTTAGCCCAGTCGGCGCCAGCTGCGGCAGCCTGGAAATTCTCCGCGGTCGGAGATACGAAATTACCGTCGCGGTTCTTTAACTGAGCCGATGCCATCTTATTCTGAAGCGCATAGGCGTATTCCACATAGCCGATTGACCCGTCGACTCTGCCTACATATGCAGCCACACCTTCATTTCCCTTTCCGCCCACTCCGACCGGCCACTGTACCGCCTTGTCGTTACCTACCTTTTCCTTCCATTCGGGGCTTACTTTGGAGAGATAGTTGGTGAATATCCATGTAGTACCCGATCCGTCCGCCCTGTGCACGACCGTAATATCTTTTTCGGGCAGGGATAAATCCGGGTTAACCTCCGTGATTTTCGGATCGTTCCATTTCGTAATCTTACCCAAGTATATGTCGGCGAGCAGTTCCGGCGTAAGATTTAACTGTCCCGCTTTGACCCCGGTTAAATTTACCACAGGCACAACACCGCCCATGATCATCGGAAACTGCATTAGACCAAACTCATCAAGCTCTTCGGGCTTGAGTGGAGCATCGGATGCGCCGAAATCAACGGTTTTCGCCTTGATCTGCTTGATACCACCGCCGGAGCCGATTGACTGGTAATTGAGTTTGACGCCTGTGTCCTTGTTATACAGGTACGCCCATTTCGAATAGACCGGATAAGGGAATGTCGCCCCTACACCCGTTATTGTTGTTGCTGCATTCGCTGTGAAACAGTAACCCGCCACCGCAACTATTGTGACAAGCAAAACTTTTAATAAATTGCCCATAATGTCATCTCCTTTTTTCATATAACAGCTTACCAAAAGTACACCTTGCAACTGTTAAGATTTTGTTAATATGATATGAATTTGATATGAACCGGCGCCGAATTTGTTCAAAACATTACATTTTCTGCACACCAAGATACTATCATAACTCTATATTTTGCAGATTTTCCAAATCAAGAAATACTAGCGATTACAAGACCTTACAGGATATTAAAAAGGGAACGCTTACTCGTAATGAGCAGGTCGGTAGTTCAAATCTCCTCGTCGTCTTCAATTAATAGAGCCCTTTATCAAGCCGCTTTAAACCTGATATATTTCCAGTGAGCCTCGATTTCCGGTCTTTCCGTACGATACAACAGGAACCATAGCTAATCCTGATTCCTCGGTTGACCGGCGTCTGAGACTTGATTCTCGTCATATATTTCCCAGCCGCCGCCCAGGGACTTATACACGGAAACAAGAGAAGTGCCCAGAAGAGTTTCACTGATCGCTAATTCATTCTGTGCTTCCAGCAGAGTTCTCTCCGCATCCAGCACATCGAGGAAGTTCGTGTAGCCGTTTTCATACCGTAATCTGGCCAGTTTCATCGCCCTTTCACTCTCATCGGCGGAAAGCTTCAGAAAGCGGTATCTTTTCTTTTGCTGATAGTAATCCTCAAGCGCGCCGTCCACTTCCTCTATAGCCGTAAGTACAGTCAGCTGATACTCCGCGAATGCCGCCTGCGTGCGCGCGTCGGCGGCTTTGACGCTTTGATATACCCTTCCCATGTCGAACGCCGACCAGAAAATACTCGGGCCTATGGAGAACGCTCCCGCTCCGCTCTCGAACAGCCCCGAGAACGTGTCGGCCTGAAGCGCCAGGCTTCCCAATAGACTTATTCTGGGAAACAGGTCCGCAGTCGCTATACCTATCGAAGCAGTAAAAGCCGCTAGATTCCGCTCGGCGACTCGTATGTCCGGTCTCCTCTCCATCAGCTCTACAGGCGTGCCGACATTCACCAGCTCCGGTATCTCGGGAAGGGGTTCCGGTTCAGTGAGCTCACTGACGAATGTTTCGGGAAGCTGGCCTGTGAGCACACCGAGCCTGTAGATGACTCTCTTGACCCTGGCCTGTAAAGTCGGGATAGTTGCAAGCGTGTTGTTGAGCTGGGCTCGCGCCCTCGACACATCCAGCTGAGTGCCCCTGCCGCCTTCGAGGAGCGCTATCGTCAGATCCAGCGTTTCCTTCTGATTCTCGGCGTTGCGTTGCGCGACATCGAGCTGGTATTGTGCTCCCCTGAGATCGAAATAATTTCTTGCTACTTCCGCGAGAAGCGAAACGATCACGTCGTGACGTGACGCGATGCGTGACTCGAGCTCCGCGGTGTCGGCTTCGATCGTCCGTCTTATCCGGCCGAGAAAGTCCAGCTCCCAGACGGCGTCGAATCCGGCGTCGTATAATTCAACTTCTCTGTTCGCACCGGAGAATATAGTAGATTCTCCTACTTTCTGCTTCGTATAAGAACCGTTGAAAGGCACGATAGGGGCTAATTCGAATTCCGTCTGAGTACGTAGCGCGCGCGCTTCCAGTATCCGGGCGCTGGCGATCTGAATATCGTAATTTCCTTTCAAGGCGGAGTTTATCAATTTATCGAGCATGGGGTCATTGAACCCGCTCCACCACTCGACTTCCACCGCTTCGGTCGAGATAGACTTTGCGCTTTGATTCTGAAACGACTCGGGCAGCTCGGTATCAGGGGTATGGTAATCCGGCCCTACCATGCAGCCCGTTATTAGAACGAAGAGAATTGTGACCAGAACTATAGTACTGTTTTTCATTGCTTTATACCGCCCTCGCCCTTTTTACGCTCAGTGTATCGCCTGATGACTACATAGAATACCGGCGTTAAAAGCAGGCCGAATATCGTAACACCGAACATACCGCTGAACACGGAGGTTCCGAGCGCCTGGCGCATCTCCGCCCCTGCGCCTGCGGCTAAAACAAGGGGTACGACGCCCAGGATAAAAGCGAACGAGGTCATCAATATCGGACGAAGCCTCACATGGGAAGCCTCAACAACCGCTTCCTCGGGGTTTTTTCCCTCTTCCTGATAATCCTTGGCGAATTCCACTATAAGGATCGCGTTTTTACAGGCCAGCCCCACCAGAACGACGAAGCCTATCTGCGTGAGTATATTGTTGTCGATACCCCTGACCAAAAGTCCTATCAGCGCCGACAGCAGACACATGGGAACGATGAGTATAATCGCGAGCGGGAGCGACCAGCTCTCGTAGAGCGAAGCGAGAATCAGAAATACGAAAAGCACGACGAGCGGGAATACGTAGAGAGAGGTATTTCCCTGCGTGACCTCCTGATAAGCGATGTCCGTCCACTCGTACCCTACCCCGGTCGGGAGTATTTTCTTTGCGAGCTTCTCCATAGCCGATATCCCCTGCCCCGAGCTGAAGCCGGGCTGAGTGGCTCCGTTAATCTCCACCGCCGGGAAAAGGTTATAGCGTACGACGCGGTCGGGTCCCGTCTCGCTGTGAATATCCACGACCGAGCCCAGGGGCACTATGTTGCCGTTGGCGCTGCGGGTCCTGAGCTTGGCAATGTCGTCGGCTTGCTGGCGGTACTGCCCCTCGGCCTGCGCGGTTACCCTGTAAACGCGCCCGAATAGGTTTATATCGTTTACGTATACCGATCCCAGATATACCTGAAGCGTGTCGAATATATTTGTGAGCGGTACGTCGAGTTTCTTGGCCTTGATGCGGTCGACCTCGGCGTATAACTGAGGCGTACCCGTGCTGAAGGTAGTAAATACCCTGGTGAGTCCCGGCTCCTGATTGGCCGCTGCGATGAGAGCATAGGCGGCCTTCTCAAGCTCTCTGAGCCCTACCGCGCCCCTGTCCTGAACCTCCATTTTGAACCCGCCCGAGGTGCCGAGCCCGCGGACCGGAGGCGGCGAAATCACGATGATCCTCGCCTCCTGAATGACGGAAAGTCTCTGGCTCAGGTTGGCTATTATCTCATCGAGCGACGGGCCGTGTTTGGCTCTCTCGTCAAACGGCGTAAGGGGAGTGAATATAACCCCCGCGTCAGAGCTGTTGGAGAACGTGGCGCCCGAGAATCCGGCGAACCCGACCGCGTAATCGATCCCCGGCGTGTCGAGGATGATGTCGGTCGCCCGGGCGACCACGGCGTCGGTGCGCTCGAGCGAAGCCCCGTCGGGAAGCGCGACATCGATGATGAGATATCCCTGGTCCTGGGCTGGAATAAAACCCTTGGGTACATAGGTGAATCCCAGATACGTTAGCCCTATGAGACCGCCGTAGATTATTATGGCAATTGCGCCAAATCGTACGATCTTCCCGACCGAGCGGCTGTAGATCCTGCTTCCCCGCTCGAAGACTGTGTTGAATCCCCCGAACACCTTTTTAAGCACGAGGTTCACGTAAGGGGCGGCAAACCATCCGACTACGGCGCCGGCGACGACGACTGCGGCTCGCACGGCCCAGAGCTGCGCCATGTTACCCGATGTGGCAGCCGCGTCGTAACCGCCTGTCGGAATGTGTATGCCGAGCGCTTGCGCCGCGAGCCTCCAAAGGAGCCAATAGGCCACTCCCCCGAAAATCATTGCGATTCCCACGCGGGGCAGCGGGTCCTGCTTACGGGCTTCCTTGTCGGGCTTTATGAGCTGTACGGCCCTGGCAGGCGCGAGTGTAAGGGCGTTTATGGCCGACAGAATGGTGGACGCCGCGATTGTGAGTGCGAACTGCTTGTAAAACTGCCCGGTAATGCCGGGAAGAAACGCGGTAGGTATGAAAACGGAGCTCAGAACGATGGTTATGGCGAGCACAGGCCCGGTAATCTCTTTCATGGCTCTGAGCGTGGCGTCTCTCGGCTCGTACCCCATGGACATCCAGCGCTTGATGTTCTCCACCACGACGATAGAGTCGTCTACCACGATACCTATAGCGAGTACGAGGCCGAACATGGACAGGTTATTGAGAGAAAAGCCGAACGCGGCCATGACGGCGAACGTGCCGACCAGGGACACGACGGCGTCAATCATGGGCAAAAGCGCAGCCTTCCAGTCCTGAAGAAACACGATGACAACTATGAAGACGAGTATGAATGCGATGAATAGAGTATGATATACCTCGTGAATGGACTCCTGTACGAAAATAGTCGGATTGTATATGATCCTGTATTCGAGACCCTTGGGGAAGTTCTTGCTGACATCCGCCATAGTCTTTTGAATAGCCTCGGCAGTGGCCAGTGCATTTGAGCCCGGGAGCTGAAATATACCTATGGCCTGGGCGGGCTTGCCGTCGAGGTAGCTGTTCCTGCTATAGTCCCTGGCGCCGAGCTCGATCCGGGCCACGTCCTTGAGACGCGTTATGCGTCCGTCCTCCCCGGTCCTGACCACTATGTCCCCGAACTGGTCCTCCTCGACCAGCCTTCCGAGCGTATTAACCGAAAGCTGATAAGCGTTTCCCTGTGGTATGGGCGGCTGGCCTATCACTCCAGCGGCGACTTCGACATTCTGCTCACGCAGCGAATTGACCACATCGCTCACCGTCATGCCCAGCGAATAGAGTTTTTCCGGGTCGAGCCATATCCTCATCGAATATTCGCGCGCACCGAATATGGTGACGTTGCCCACGCCTTTTATTCGGGTAAGCACATCGTATACGTGTATCAAAGCGTAGTTGCTTATATACAGCTGGTCGTAGCGGTTGTCTGGCGAGACCAGGTGGACCACCATGAGCATGTCGGGAGAGCTCTTCCTTACCGTCACGCCGATACGCCTTACTTCCTCTGGCAGGCGCGGCTCGGCCACAGCGACCCTGTTTTCGACCAGCACCTGGGCCTTGTCCACGTCCGTCCCAAGAGCGAAGGTTATCGTGAGCGACATCGCGCCGTCGCTCGTCGACTGAGAGGACATGTATATCATGTCCTCGACGCCGTTTATCTCCTGCTCAAGAGGCGTCGCGACTGTTTCGGATATGGTCTCGGGGGTTGCGCCCGGATAGCTCGCCGAGACCACGATTGTGGGCGGCGTGACCTCGGGATACTGGCTCACCGGCAGGGTGAAATAAGCTATCAAGCCGGCAATTACTATGACGACCGAAAGCACGGTTGCGAATATCGGCCTGTCTACGAAAAATCGCGAGACCACATCAACCTCCGGTTTTGCTCTCGGGTTTTTTGGCTTCTATTCCGGGTGTGAGAAAGTCCTCGTTCGTGACGACTATCTTTTCTTCTTCAGGGTTGACTTTTGTCCCGGGCAGCACCCTCTGAAGACCTTTTACCACCACCCTGTCGCCGGGCATGATACCTTCCTTTATGACCCTGAGCCCGTTAATCAGGGGGCCAAGCACGACTTTCCGGTACTCGGCTGTGTTCTCATCGTTGACCACAAGGACATATTTCTGCGACTGGTCGCTGCCTACAGCCTCGTCGGGCAGAAGCACCGCCTCGTACTTGCCGCTGCCCATTATTTTCATCCGGGCAAAGAGACCCGGGGTAAGCTTGTTGCCGGGATTGGGAAACACACCCCTCATTCTTATCGTCCCTGTTGCCGGATCGAGTCTGTTGTCGACGAAATCCACATAGCCCTTGTGCGGGAATCCCGTTTCGTTTCCGACCTCCATATAGGCGGGATTGTTTTCCTCCTGGCGGGGACTCGGCCTCTTGCCCTCCTCGGCGCGGCGCTTATATTTAAGGTACGACTTCTCGTCCGCCTCAAAGTAGGAGTAAATGGGATCGAGCGACACTATGGTTGTCAGAAGAGTCCCGCCCGTACCTCCGTTAATGAGGTTTCCTTCCGTGACATACTTCCTGCTTATGAGTCCGCTTATCGGGGCCTTCACATGCGTGAACTCAACGTCAAGCTCCGCCTCCTTCACCTGAGCCTTGGCCCGTTCGACCGTAGCGAGGGCAACGCGCTGCTCAGAAGCTCTAGTGTCCGCCTCTTCCTCCGATATGGCTCGCGAGCTCAGCAGGGTTTTTGCGCGGACATAATTGTTCTCCGCTAATTTGAGCCTCGCCTCCGACAGATTAAGTTCGGCCTTTGCCCGGTCGAGCTCGGCCTGATAAGGTCTTGGATCAATCACGAAAAGAAGGTCGCCTTTGTTGACCATCTGGCCGTCTTTGAAATGAATAGACTCAAGGTAACCGCTCACACGCGCCCTCACATCGACCGAATCCACCGCTTCAAGCCTGCCTGTGTACTCGTCCCATTCGATGACTTCTTTGGTTAAGGGTTTGCTCACGGTGACTTTCGGCGGCGGAGGTGCAGGCGGCTTCTCGCTGCTGCAGCTGTAGAACGTTAAAATCAGGGGAACAAAAATGATGAGTATTAGACCGGCTCTCATATTTGTCATGCTATTGACTCTTTTCATCGCGTTTTGGTTACAGTAAGCCTCCAACGATATGACTACAATGACTAGGTTAATTCTAGAGAAATGAAAGTAAGTACTTACTTGCAAAGTACCAGTTAAAATCTGTAAGTCAAGCCTGCCAAAGATATGAATTATCGTTATAAATAGTTCAATAAAAGATACCTGACGATCCCGTACAGCTAATCAATTAATGATTAACCAAACCTTGTCGCAATAAAGACGCGCTCAGATAAGCAGGAATACATGCTTACACGAATTGTCTATATCACACCGGCTACGTATGTGATATGCCGATATCAGGATTTAGAAGTTTTACTTCTATCTTTATTTTATATCAGCGTGTTATGATAGATATCTAAAGTAGTTTATAGTGTTCTTTTACCCGGATTATATGCATAAAAAATACTAAGTTCATATTATGAGCATCTACTCGAATTCAGAACTTGGAGACTTCCGGCTTAATTTTTAAGTCGCTGACAGGAGCCGCTGAGAATAACGGCGGTTGCCCGTTGCATTTTTTTTCCGATCGGCCCTTCGCGGATATCCCGGCTAAAAAGCCGAATACTTCCTTAGTCAATACGGAAAGTAAATTAATTTCACGGGTATTGGAACTATCCAAAGCCGTACAAATCAACAGACGCCAATCCGGTTCAGAGGGAGTTGGCTTATGTTCATTAGTTTAGATATAATATTATATAATATATGTGAACAAATGGAGGGGTATTCATATATTAAGACCGAATCTGTCCGGGCATACCGCAATCTGCCGGATACTTCAGAGCTTGTATATTTAATCGTTTTACGGTTATCAACAGAGTTAGTCCCCCCAAGCATCGTGCTTTTATTTTCTAAATTGTATTTTTGGTGTGACAATACTTAAAACTCGCGACTTCTTGCGGATTGATAAGATGGATAAGAAATCTAAGAGTAAGAGGCAGTCAATAAGCAAAAGAACACAAAGCCTTCCTGATTCCGAAGTGTCCGGAACCAATCTTGAAGTAGACAAGAGGGACACAGTCAAATTGTCCGATTCGACTAAAAAAGAAAGGTACGAATCTATCATCCTTTCAGTAATGAGCAGCGCACACAGGTCAATTGATCTCCAGGAGGTCATGGAAAACGCGATTGACGCGCTCAGGGAAAACATTAAAGCCATCGAGCACCTGGGTATTTATGTAGTCGAGGGAGAACACGCGGTTCTAAGAGCTCAGAGAGGACTTCCGAACTGGTTTTATAAAAAGGTCAGAAGAATTCCCTATCCGAAAGGCTTTATCTGGAGCACCATCATCGAGGGCAAGCCGAGGTACGTACCGGATGTCGATAAAGACGACGTTATCGGAGCGGCCGGCAGGAAATTCGGGACAAAAAGCTATTTATGCGTACCGATTCAGGGTGACGGGAAGACCGTGGGGGTATTAGGGATTGCCTCTCTCGTAAAAGATGCCTTTGATCACGACGAATTAAAACTGCTTGAAATAATCGCGCATCAGATAGAAACAGCGATGAATAACGCACGGCAGGCAGAGGAGTTAAAAAATTTATCTATAGAATTGAGACATAGAAATAAGGACCTGGAGACCGTTAACACTATAAATCAATCCGTTCACAAATTTCATGATCTGGAGCAGGTTTTTCAGACAGCGCTCGATATGACGGAAGGCTTGGGAAACTGTCAAGCCCCCGGAAGACGGTCCACTTTTTAAGTTAGAATTTTCATATATTTCTCTAATGAGTCGGCATAAATTTTTCTTCATATTCCTTGGTTTTATTTACCGATACTATAGTCTGTGGAGCAGGAGGTCTGTATCCAAGTGAGCTGTGAGATCTTACCTCATTGTAGTGTCTTCTCCACTGCTCTATAAGTACTTTAGCTTCCTTCAGGCTGTAAAATATCTCCCTGTTTAGCAGCTCATCCCTGAGCTTCCCATTAAAACTCTCATTGTATCCATTCTCCCATGGTGATCCAGACTCTATATATGCAGTTTTTACCCCAATACTCTCAAACCATCCTCTTAAAGCCTTAGCTGTAAACTCA
>Ga0307426_1001812_pt1 | contig 13725 bp, 11 predicted proteins | sample SalMarWE160340MG_FD_202165 | JGI IMG/M metagenome (GOLD analysis project Ga0307426, IMG submission 202165) | Salt marsh sediment microbial communities from the Plum Island Ecosystem LTER, Massachusetts, United States - WE1603-40 | ecosystem: Environmental > Aquatic > Marine > Intertidal zone >... | reverse complement strand
AAGAATACTGGTCGATTACCGCCCATCTTGAAAGTGATACACCTCCCCCCTTTGCAGCCAAGCTGGTAAAAAAAGACGGGGATAAAATAAAAATTCCGCATGAAAAAGCTGCCGACAAAATTATAGCGGATCTGGACGGGGAAAATTTTATTGTCGATAAAATCCAAAAAAAGACCGTCAAAAAAAATCCTCTGCCCCCCTTTACCACGAGCAAGCTGCAACAGGAAGCCATCCGCAAGCTCAGATTCAGCGCCCGCAAGACCATGATAATTGCCCAGCAACTTTACGAAGGCGTTGATCTGGGTCCGGGAGAACCCGTGGGGTTGATCACCTACATGCGCACCGATTCCACCCGTCTTTCGGCCGAGGCGGCCGCCGAGGCTCAACAACTGATTCTGGAACGCTTCGGCCAAGATTATGCCCTGCCAAAACCACGGTTTTTCAAAAATGCCAGAAAGGTGCAGGACGCGCATGAGGCCATACGCCCGACTTCGGTTTTCAATACACCCGAAACAGTTAAGCCCTATCTTTCGCCGGAGCAGCTGGTCTTGTATCAGCTCATCTGGCAGCGATTCGTGGCTTCCCAGATGGCAGAGGCTTTGATAAATCAGATCTCTTTAGCGATACAAGCCGGCGCCTATCTTTTTACGGCCAGCGGTTCTTCGATAAAATTCCCCGGATTTATGGCACTCTACATGTCGGTGGAAGATGAAATTGCGACTGAAACCGAGCAAAAAAAACCAAAGCTGCCCGAACTTTCGCAGGGAACGGTTCTAAAGCTCAACCAGCTGGAGCCCAAACAACATTTTACTATGCCGCCGCCGCGTTTTTCGGAAGCCTCGCTGGTAAAAGAACTTGAAGAAAACGGCATCGGGCGGCCCAGCACCTATGCCACCATCCTTTCGACCATCCGGGACAAGGGCTATGTAGATCTGATAAAAGGATATTTCAAACCGAATGAACTGGGTTTTATCGTCAATGATCTGCTGGTGCAAAACTTTCCGGAAATATTCGATGTTGAATTTACCGCTAAAATGGAAGAGAATTTAGATCAGGTGGAATCGGAAAAGATCGACTCGCTGCAGGTCTTAAGCCGGTTTTACAGGCCGTTCAAAAAAGATCTGGATTCCGCCTCCGAGGGGATGCTCAGCGTAAAAGGCGTCGGCGTGCCGACCGATCTCAATTGCCCGGAATGCAGTAAACAGTTGCGCATCAAGATCGGAAAAAACGGACACTTTCTGGCCTGCAGCGGTTATCCGGACTGTACCTATTCCAGAGATTATACCCGGGATGAGAAGGGTAATATTCAGCCGGTTGAACTTCCCAAAGAAGAAGTTACGGATAAGGCGTGTGAGAAATGCGGTAAACCCATGGTCATCAAAAGAGGCCGCTACGGTGATTTCCTGGCCTGCAGCGGTTATCCCGAATGCAAAAACAGCCAGTCCTTAAATTCCAGCGGCAACGGCAAAACCATTGGCGTCGCGTGCCCCCAGGATGGCTGCCCGGGTGAAATCGTGGAACGTAGTTCCAAGCGCGGCAAACTTTTTTACGGCTGCAATCGCTATCCGGACTGCGCTTTTGCAACCTGGGACAAGCCGCTCGATCGTGAATGTCCGGTGTGCAGGGCGAAATTTCTGGTTGAAAAAACCACCAAAAAACAGGGAACCTTTGTTACCTGCCTGACGGAGGGCTGCGGCTTCAAAGAAAAAGCTTGACAACCTGTTGGATAGCTGTTACTTCTTGCCAAAATTAAACGTGTGATGTAACTATGTCTAAAGTAATTGCCATTAACAACCTTATTTGCCTTATTCTCGTACTCGCCGGAATTATAATTATCTCCGGCGAGCATAAGGGGCTGGTAATGGCATAACTTCACCTTCTATTAAAACCAAAAAATCCGTTACCAGCCCAGAGCCGGTAACGGATTTTTTTTTGAAAGGAAAACCCTCCATGAAGCTCACCGGCGCACAAATTTTGATGGAAATTCTGAAGGAAGAAGGAGTCGACACAATTTTCGGTTATCCGGGAGGAGCCATCATCGATATTTACGATGAGTTGGCCAAAACAGACATCCACCATGTTCTGGTCCGCCATGAACAGGGTGCTGTGCACGCCGCCGATGGATATGCCAGGGCCGCCGGCCGGGTGGGTGTCTGTCTGGTGACATCAGGTCCCGGCGTCACCAACACCGTAACCGGCATTGCGTCGGCCTATATGGATTCGATCCCGATAGTTATTCTCAGCGGTCAGGTACCGACCGGACTCATCGGCAACGATGCATTTCAGGAAGTGGACATCGTCGGCATCACACGTCCCTGCACCAAGCACAATTACCTGGTAATGTCTATTGACGATCTGGCATCAACGGTTAAGGAAGCTTTTTACCTGGCACGCTCCGGTCGGCCAGGACCCATTCTCGTGGATATACCAAAGGATGTTGCGAAAGCCGAGACGGAATACGTTCCACCCGGTGAGGTGAAACTAAAATCCTATAATCCCACCTACAATCCTAACATGAAGCAGTTAAAGAAAATCATAGGGCTTGTTGAACGCTGTGAAAAACCCATCATTTTTGCCGGTGGCGGGGTCATACTGTCAAAGGCATCCGGCGAACTGACCGAACTGGCCCGCCGCACCCAGATCCCGGTGACGACATCTCTCATGGGTCTCGGGGCGTTTCCGGGCACGGATCCACTGTCGCTGGGAATGATTGGTATGCACGGGACCTATCGCGCCAATATGTGTACATCGGTCTGCGACCTGATTTTGTCCATTGGCGTGCGATTCGATGATCGGGTCACAGGTAAAACGGATGCGTTTGCCTCCCAGGCCGAGATTGTGCACATCGATATCGATCCCACCACAATCCGCCGCAATATACCGGTAACGGTTCCCGTGGTGGGGGATTGCAGGATTAGTTTGCAGCATTTAAACCGGCTGTTAGCTGAAGTCGATCTGGGGGATCTGAATCAAAAAAGAAAAAACTGGTTTGCTCAGATCAATGAATGGAAAAGCACAAGTTCCCTGGTTTACAAACAGGGCAAAGATACCATCAAACCGCAATATGTGGTCGAAAAGCTTTACGAGCTGACAAAGGGTCAGGCCATCATCACCACCGAGGTCGGTCAAAATCAGATGTGGGCCGCTCAGTATTATCTTTATGATCAGCCCAATCATTTTATCACGTCGGGCGGTCTGGGGGCTATGGGGTTTGGACTTCCGGCTGCCATCGGTGCACAGGTGGCATGCCCTGACAAAACGGTGGTGGATATTGCCGGTGATTCCAGCATCCAGATGAATATTCAGGAAATGGCCACCGCCGTCCAGAGCTGTCTGCCGGTGAAAATTGTTATCCTGAACAACGGATACATGGGAATGGTCAGGCAATGGCAGGAGTTATTTTACGATAAACGTTATGTCTGCACTTGCATGGATTGCGCGCCTGATTTTGTAAAACTTGCCGAAGCTTACGGCGCGGTGGGCCTGCGCGCAACAAAACCGGAGGAAGTCGAATCCGTTCTCTCCGAGGGTCTTTCGATTCCAAGGCCGGTTATCATGGAATTTATCGTCGAAAAGGAAGAAGGGGTTTACCCGATGGTACCGGCCGGGGCAGCAATTACCGATATGTTACTGGTTTAGCACGCAACACGCAACGCAAAACAGGAGTAATTTTATGGAAGCAGAAAAGCACATCATGACGATGCTGGTCGACAACCAGCCGGGCGTACTGTCGCGGGTCGTCAGTTTATTCAGCGGCAAAGGCTTTAATATTGAAAGTCTTGTGACAGCCCCGACAATGGACCCTCAGGTTTCTCGAATCACCATATCCACAAAAGCAAACCCTCCGGTCATTGAACAGATCGAAAAGCAATTAAGGAAACTGATCAACATTATTAAACTCCGGGATATGACAGGACCCAAGGCGGTCAAGCGGGAAATGGCTCTGATCTGTGTCAATGCCAAACCGGAGCATCGCGCGGAAATCCTGCGGATTGTGGATATCTTCAGGTGTAAAGTTGTCGATATCGGACTCGAGCATTTCATTATCGAAGTCACCGGTGATGAAGCAAAAATAGAGGCCCTGTTGAATCTTTTAAAACCAATGGGTATCCAAAAGTTAGCCAGAACCGGCCCGTTGGCACTTTACCGGGAGCCAAATTAATCCGCCCTGAAAAATAGGGTTTACTTACATATTGATCGGACCTAATTTTATCCTAACCAATAATGACTAAAAAAAAGAGGTAAACATGGCAAAATTTAATTTTGGCGGCGTAGTTGAAGATATCATTACATCCGAGGAAATCTCTTTGCAAAAAGCCAGGCAGATTCTGGCACATGAAACGGTGGCTGTTTTAGGCTATGGTGTTCAGGGACCGGGGCAGGCTTTGAATCTGAGGGACAACGGCATACGCGTTATCGTCGGCCAGCGCGAAGGCGGAAAAACATGGCAGCGTGCGGTAGAAGACGGCTTTATCCCCGGTGAAACCCTGTTCCCCCTTGAAGAAGCTGCAAAGAAGGCCACCATCGTTCAGAATTTGCTTTCCGACGCCGGGCAGGTTGGCACCTGGCCGCAAATTAAAGAATGTCTGGATGATGGCAATGCGCTCTATTTTTCCCACGGTTTCGGCATCGTTTATAAAGATCAAACCGGCATTATCCCACCGGAAAATGTTGACGTTATAATGGTCGCACCCAAAGGATCCGGCCGCAACGTACGATTGAACTTTCTGGACGGCAGCGGCATCAATTCCAGCTATGCCATATTCCAGGATTACACGGGCCGGGCCAAAGAAAGAACCCTGGCGCTTGGAATTGCCGTGGGTTCCGGCTATCTGTTTCCGACTACCTTTGAAAAAGAAGTACACAGTGACCTGACCGGCGAACGAGGGGTTCTGATGGGATGCCTGGCGGGAGTAATGGAGGCGCAGTACAACCTGTTGCGCAAACATGGTCACAGCCCCAGTGAAGCCTTCAACGAAACCGTGGAAGAATTGACCCAGAGTCTGATCAGGTTGGTGGCCGAAAACGGCATGGACTGGATGTTTTCCAATTGTTCGACAACCGCTCAGCGGGGCGCCCTTGACTGGAGCCCGAGATTCCGCGATGCGGTGGCACCGGTGTTTGATGAGCTTTACGGTAAAGTGCTCTCCGGCGAAGAAACCCGGCGCGTGCTTGAAGCCAACAGCGCGCCGGACTACCGCGAAAAATTGGATAAAGAGCTTACAGCATTAAAAAATTCAGAAATGTGGCAAACCGGTGCAACCGTCCGTTCGTTACGGCCGGAAAATCGCAAAAAGCTATAACCCTAATTGAGCGCTATTTAATCAGTTGGGGCTTGGAGACAGCCATGGAATCGACTCTCTTATACGACACCACCTTGCGAGACGGCACCCAGGGTGAAAATATCACGTTTTCGGCCGAAGAAAAAATTAAGATCACATTACGGCTGGATGATATCGGGATACACTACATCGAAGGTGGATGGCCTGGATCAAACCCAAAAGATATGCAGTTTTTCGATCTGGCCAAACGGGTGAATCTCAAAACAGCCCGTCTCGTCGCCTTTGGCTCTACCCGCAAACCCGGGATTCAGCCCGGCGATGATGCTAATTTGAACGCCCTGCTGGCCGGCGAAACCCCGACGGTCACCATATTCGGTAAAAGCTGGGATCTGCATGTTGAAGAAGTCATGAACAACAGTCTGGCGGAAAATCTGGCCATGATCCGCGATTCCGTTAAGTTTTTAAAATGGAACGGGCGTGAAGTCATCTATGATGCCGAGCATTTTTTTGACGGCTATAAGAACAGCCGTGACTATTGCATGCAAACCCTGCATGCCGCCATCGAAGGCGGAGCGGATTTCGTGGTACTTTGCGATACCAATGGCGGCACGCTGCCTTTTGAGATCGATGCCATCTTTAAAGATGTACGGGAAGCCTTAAATCAAAAAGGGATGGCCGATTCAGAAAAAAAACCACTCAGATTGGGAATTCACACCCACAACGACTGCGGACTGGCGGTAGCAAACTCAATTACCGCCCTGCGGGCCGGTGCTGAAATGGTCCAGGGCACCATCAACGGATACGGTGAGCGATGTGGTAATGCGGATTTAAATTCGCTCATTCCCATCCTGAATTTGAAAATGAACCGGCCCTGCGTGTCCGAAAAAAATCTTAGAAAACTTAAAACACTCTCACGATATGTTAGTGAAACTGCGAATCAGGTCCCCTTGAACAACCGGCCGTTTGTCGGCCAAAGTGCCTTTGCCCATAAAGGCGGCATTCATGTCAGTGCAATTATGAAAGTTCCCAGGGCATACGAGCACGTAGACCCGGAGCTGGTCGGCAATCAAAGGCGCGTACTGGTGTCTGATTTGTCGGGAAAAAGTAATGTGGAGTTCAAAGCGCGGGAACTCGGTGTCGAGTTGGGCAATAACGGATACGACAGCAGCAAAATAGTTGCCGAGATCAAACAGCTGGAGCAGCAGGGATATCAGTTCGACGTAGCGGAAGGTTCGTTTAAAATCCTGATGGAAAAATTCACCGATCAATTTGAACCGTTATTCGAGCTGGAGTCTTTCCGGATAAGTATTGAAAAGGATAAAAATCAGCCGTGTTCGGCCCAGGCCACGATAAAAATATCCGTGGGGGGTAAGCAGGAAATCACGGCCGCCGAAGGCTATGGTCCGGTCAGCGCCCTGGACAATGCATTGCGCAAAGCCCTGGGCAGATTTTACCCGGATCTTGATACCATGAGTTTGGTTGACTTCAAGGTTCGTGTTATTGACGGCAGCCGGGGCACCGCAGCCAAAGTTCGGGTTTTTATCGAATCCCGTGATCAGGATCAAATTTGGAATACCGTTGGAGTTTCCGAAGATATCATCGAGGCCAGCTGGCATGCCCTGGCCGACAGCTTTCAATACAAACTGGCCAGCGAAAAAAAAATTCGCACCCGGCAAATTCACGAGCAGGAGGAACTGCCGCTATTTACGAGGTGAAAAAGCCACGGCCGGATAATCGCCCGACATTCTCAGCTTTATTTCAGAACTTCGTTTTTCAAAGGCACCATCCGAAGGAGAAAAACCGTGATTAAAAAGGAAGGTATAAATGCCGCAGGAATTGCTCCCCACCGCGTCCTGCGGCCCATGCTCCTGAGTTTTGGTTAATTCCCCAAATCGTTAAGTTGCCCGGCAGGAAAAATGATATGGGCCGCTTTACTATTCAACCGATCATCTAAAGAACCAATCAACCAAAAACGAGGAGTACAACCATGAGTGACCGCGTAATCATATTCGATACCACATTAAGAGACGGTGAGCAGTCTCCGGGGGCCAGCATGAATGCCGCCGAAAAGTTGAGGCTTGCCACCCAGCTGGAAAAACTGGGTGTAGACGTGATTGAAGCCGGCTTTCCGGCCGCTTCCGAGGGTGATCTGGATGCAGTTTCCCGGATCGCCGCCAAGCTAGACAAATCGGAAGTTGCCGCTTTGGCACGTACTTCAAAAGATGATATTGACCGGGCCTGGCAGGCAATCAGCCATGCTACCCGACCAAGAATTCACACGTTTATTGCCACCTCGGACATCCACCTGGATTACAAGTTGAAAATGACCCGGGATGAGGTCGTCAAAACCGCTGTGGAAGCTGTTAAGTACGCCAAATCCTTCACCGACAATATTGAGTTTTCATCAGAAGACGGATCACGCAGCGACCGCGACTTTTTGTGCCGTATATTCGAAGCGGCCATTGAAGCCGGCGCTACGACCATCAATTTGCCGGACACAGTGGGTTATGCCGTGCCGGAAGAATTTTCGGAACTGGTCGGCTACGTGATCAGCCATACGTCCAACATTCGCAAAGCCGTGCTCAGCGTTCACTGCCACAATGACCTGGGGCTGGCAACCGCCAACACCATTGCCGCCATCAAGGCCGGTGCCCGTCAGGCGGAAGTAACCATCAACGGCATCGGGGAGCGAGCCGGCAACACGTCGCTGGAGGAAGTTGTCATGGCCTTGCACACGCGCCAGAATATTCTTCCGGCCACCACCGGTATTCACACCCAGTTTATCCATCCAACCAGCCGATTGGTCAGTATGATCACCGGCATTTTGGTGCAGCCGAACAAAGCCATTGTGGGTGCCAACGCCTTTGCCCATGAAGCCGGCATTCATCAGGACGGTGTTCTCAAAAATCCCATGACCTATGAGATTATGAAACCGGAAACCATCGGTCTAAGTACCAACAAACTCGTTCTGGGCAAGCATTCCGGCAGACACGCGCTGCGCTCGCATCTGAAGGATTTAGGCTATGATCTTGCGGACGAGGAACTGAATCTCGTTTTTGCAAAGTTCAAAGAATTGGCCGACAAGAAAAAACATATTGTGGATGAAGACCTGGAAGTGATTGTAACCGAAGGTATTTTGCGCACCGCGGATATCTTCCGGCTTGAGTATCTGCATGTGATCGCCGGTACAACCGTGCTTCCGATGGCCAGTGTCAAGCTTCAAATAAACGGGAGATCCGTGCAAAGCGCCGGTTACGGCAACGGCCCCATTGATGCCGCTTACAACACCATCTCCAAAATCACCGGTACCGAGTCCGAATTGCTGCGGTTTTCCATCAGCGCCCTGACCGGCGGCACCGACGCTCAGGGTGAAGTAACGGTACGTCTGAAGGAAAACGGACTGGTCGCACTGGGAAAAGGCGCTGATCCGGATATTATTACGGCCAGTGCCAAGGCGTATGTCAACGGGCTCAACCGATTGGAATATTTAAAAACCCATCCCATCAAGGAAACCTCGCCGGTTTAAATGACAGGAGTAATGGGGTACAGGAGTGTTGGAGTATTGGAAGTGAAAATCCAGGCTGGGGAAAAATAGTTTTTCCATTACTCCACTACTCCCCCACCCCATCACTCCAACTTTTATATTTCCAGCGTCCCAATCACATCTGTTATTTTAGCAATGTTTTTCTCGATCAGGAATTTTTCAATTCCGTCGATTATATCGGTGGTCGCCTGCGGATTGACAAAATTGGCGGTGCCCACCTGTATGGCCGTGGCGCCGGCAATAAAAAATTCCAGCGCATCTTCGGCCGACATGATCCCTCCAATGCCGATAATGGGAACCGCGGTGGCCTGAGCCACCTGCCAGACCATACGCAAGGCTATGGGTTTGATGGCGGGTCCGGACAGTCCGCCGGTAATGTTCGCCAGCCTCGGACGCCGGGCGTTAATATCAATCGCCATAGCGGTCAGGGTGTTGATCAGCGAGAGGCCGTCTGCACCTGCATCCTCCACCGCGCGGGCAATTACAGTGATGTCGGTGACATTCGGCGACAATTTTACGATCAGCAATTTGGTGGTCTGTTTGCGAACCGCCCGGATGACGCTGAACGCGGCTTGCGGGTCAACACCGAATGCCATCCCGCCGGCTTTCACATTGGGACAGGAGATGTTCACTTCAATAGCGGCAATGGCCCCAACTTCCTCGATGCGAGCCGCCAGCTGCACATAGTCCTCTTCGCGCTTACCATAGATATTGACAATGATCGGCGGTTTAAGCGTTTGCAGAAAAGGCAGTTTTCCCGCCACGAAGGCCTCGATCCCCACATTTTCAAGACCGATGGCATTCAGCATGCCACATGGGGTTTCATAAATCCGCGGCGGCGGGTTGCCTTTGGCGGGCTGCAGGGAAAGGCCTTTGACGATGATCCCGCCAAGTCGGTTCAGGTCAACGAGCTGTTCATATTCCTTGGCATAGCCAAAAGTGCCGGATGCCGTCAGCACGGGGTTTTGGAGTTCCAGCCCGGCGATATTTACCTTTAGATCCGATTTTTGGGACATGAGAGGTTTATTTCCATTTTTGTTGAATCATCGATCTTAAAATAAGACTCATTTAATTTGAATTCGCGTTATTGACCCCGCCAAATTTGGAAACTATATCATCGTGGTCTTAATTTGCAAATTCCAAGTTCTCTGATTTATTGTCCAAGCGCTTCTTAATTGCCTTTACCTTGGCCTCCAGGTTCAGCAGATAGGCGGCCTCGATTTGCTTGGGTTCTTTGATAGGATCGTATTCAATGGGCTTAATCCGCGCTATAACTTTCTGCACATCACCGCCTTCTTCCATCAGGGATCTCTCGACCAGGTTTAAAAAATGCCGGCAATGAGTCATTGATTTCTTAATATAATGTTTCGCGTCCTGGCCGTTAAGCGCCTGGCGGTGCCCCAGACATAAGACGTCATATTCCACTTCGCTTAACCGGCTCATGGATTCGTAATACTGATCAAAATCCACCAGCGCTTCAGAGACAATATAGCCGGTGGCATCCGGTATTCCGGCGGCTTCGGAGCATAGCAACACTTTTTTCTGAGGGATGAAATAGCTCAGGCAATCCCGGGTATGGCCTGGTGTTTCAATTACCTGAACCGTTAAGTCGCGGGACAATTCGATGAAATCCCCTTCTTTTAACGTCACGTTAACCTCAAAAGGTTCAAACCGATCGAACTCGGCCAATTCTATTCCGATGCTTTTGGCCATCTGTTCAGCAGCATGAGTTAATTCCCCGATCAGAGTAATGGCGTTGGGGCGGCCGAGCACCTTTTTGACTCTTTCGGAAGCCGCCACTTTAAGCGCCGGAAAAGATTTTTTAAGCACAGCAACCGATCCGCAATGGTCAAAATGAGAATGACTCAAAAAACAAAAGTGAAGATCGCGGGTGCCTATAATCTTTCTTATTCCATCAGTATATATTCTGCCGAGAAACGCCAGCCCGGCATCAAAAATGGCGGGTTTTTCACCGTCAAGCAGATACACCGGCATTGCGGGTGTGCCCACCATGTATAAATCATCAATAATTTTACCCGTATTATTAATGATCATGAAGCAGTCTTTCTATTACTAAGGCTTAAATCTTAAAAAACGAACCAACTTTATAAATATTATGTTGTATTTACAGATAGATATTGAATTCTGGTTTCTTGCTACCGATTATTCGGAAGTCGGAATCCAGTCCTCTAAAATTCATTGCCAAAACAGAATCATCGGAGGTATGTATAGAATATCTGTGATCCGATGGCAAGGCGTTGTTTGCTATAAGGGTTTAGATAGCTGAGATCGTTTGAAATCGTCCCGATGAAATTCGCTTCGCTGATACTGCGTATATTTCATGGGATAAATTTGGATCGTTGAGATAGTTAAGATCCTATTGATTGTTCAATTGCGGAAAAAATTGATTCCTTTACCCCTTGAGCTTACAGCTTTGAGCTTTTAGCCTTAAAGGTTTAATTAAAGACGATTTTAAATTAAAAAAAATGGCCGGCACATTTAAAAAACCAAAAGCGGTTGCTCTAGTTTCAACCCCCTGGCCCCTTTACAACCGTCCTTCGATTCAGCTGGGTGTTCTCAAAGCCTATCTCCAATTAAAGCATCCGGAGGTACGGGTTGACGCCCGGCATTTTTATCTGAAACTGGCCGAATCTCTGGGCTACAAGCTCTATCAGCAGATCTCAGAGCGCACCTGGCTGGCGGAAAGCATCTATGCCGCCCTGCTCTTTCCCGAGCGTTTTGAAGCAATTGAAACGTTGTTTAATCGTGAACTGAGCTCGAAGCACAAATTAAAGGAAGCCGGATTAAAAGAAATTGCGACCCAGGTAAAAACGATAGCCGCAGCCTGCATCAGAAGCCTGCACTGGGATGACTACATGCTGGCCGGTTTTTCGGTTTCTCTCTGCCAGCTCACGTCCACCCTGTATTTTATCAGACGCATCAAACAAAAGTTTCCCGATCTTATCATTGTCATTGGCGGTTCGACTTTTTCAGACACAGCCGCAGGGAAATTTTTTGAATCATTTCCTGAAGTTGACATTCTGATAAACGGCGAGGGCGAGCTGCCTTTGAGTCAATTGGTCGGCTGTTTGAAAGCGTCCTTCAATCTGGCTGATTTGCCCCCCATCAGGGGAGTTAAGACGCCAAAATCCGTTGAGAACGACGCTGATAGTGCTACCTTCAATCAGATGGGCAATCTGAACCAACTTCCGCTGCCGGACTATAAGGATTATTTTGCTTTGCTCACATCATTTGGTCCGGAAAAGGCGTTTTTCCCTGTTCTGCCGGTTGAAACATCGCGTGGCTGCTGGTGGCAGAAAACGATCCCAGCCGGCAAAACAACACCGAAAATGCCGGGACGCGCCGCAGGCTGCGCCTTTTGCAATCTGAACCTCCAGTGGCAGGGATATCGCCACAAAGATCCGGCCCGCGCGGCAAATGAAATCGATCAACTGACCGGCAGGCACCAGACGCTTGCGGTGTCCATCGTGGATAATGTGCTGCCAAGGAAATCTTCCGGGGAACTTTTCAAAAAAGTAGGCCACTTGAAAAAGGATCTGCATATGTTTGCCGAGATCCGGGCCAACACGCCGGCCTCGGAGCTGGAAATCATGAGGGACGCCGGAATGCAGGAGCTACAAATCGGCATAGAAGCACTCAGCACGTCCCTGCTGCAAAAGCTTCACAAAGGCACCAGTGCCATCCAGAATCTTGAAATCATGCGAAACTGTGAAGCACTGGGTATCTTAAACCGTTCAAATCTGATTCTTCAATTCCCGGCAAGCGATGAACAGGATGTTGCCGAAACACTGCGCAATCTTGAATTCGCCCTACCCTTTCGCCCGCTTCAAACCGTGAACTTCTGGCTGGGTCTGGGAAGTCCGGTGTGGCAAAATCCGGCGGCCTATGGGGTTAAAGCGGTTTTTAACCATCCCAATTGGTCCCGCTTATTCCCACTTCGAATTTTTAGGTCCAATGTGTTTATGATCCAGGCCTACCGCGGTGATCAGGGCTTTCAGAAAAAAATCTGGCAACCTGTCAAAAAAAAGGTCGCCTCCTGGCAAAAAACTTATGCCGGACTCCAACGGGGACCGGCAGTGTCACCCATTTTGAGTTTTCGCGATGGCCGCGACTTTTTAATCATAAAGCAGCGGCAGTATCAGGCCGATTCGATAGAACACCGTCTGGTTGGAACATCCAGGTTGATCTATCTTTTTTGTATGCAGCATCGGTCTCTCAAACGTATTCGCAGTCAATTTCCGGCGTTTGCGGAAGACAAAATCGTTGCATTTATAAAAATGATGCTCGATAAGAAGTTGATGTTTGAAGAAAAGGAAAATTATCTGAGTCTTGCAGTACCGGTGAAATCAAAGAAATGAGAAGCTGGGAAGCTGAGAAGGTGAGAAGATAAAATGAGCGCTGCGCGGGTTGAATACATTAATTTCTAAAAATCAAAGGAGGCAAAATGGCTGATTTGTCAAAACTGGATCAAATTTTTCATATCATTATGAAACGAATGGTCGAAACCGGTCAGGCGCCGCACTATACCGAAATTGCGGCTTATCTGGATGTGCCCATCGAGGAAGGCCGTCGGGCATTGCATGCGCTTTTTGAAGCAGGTATTCCGGGCTGGTTGTTTCCCAATACCGATCTTATCGTTTCCTTTGCACCGTTTAACAATCTTCCCACCCAGTATCGCGTCACTGTTGGTGGTGAGCAAAAATGGTTCGCCCAGTGAGGGTTCGAAGCGCTGGCGGTCTGCTGGCTGTTTCCTGGCAAAGACGTTCAGATCGATACCCCCTGTCTGGATTGCGGACGGAAGATCAAAATAACAATGCGGGATGGAAAAGTCCTCAATGCCGAGCCTGCGGGATTGATAGGCTACGTGGCGGTGCCGTT
>Ga0307426_1001806_pt1 | contig 13758 bp, 8 predicted proteins | sample SalMarWE160340MG_FD_202165 | JGI IMG/M metagenome (GOLD analysis project Ga0307426, IMG submission 202165) | Salt marsh sediment microbial communities from the Plum Island Ecosystem LTER, Massachusetts, United States - WE1603-40 | ecosystem: Environmental > Aquatic > Marine > Intertidal zone >... | reverse complement strand
GTCGATGACCAGCATGAGGTCGTTCGCATGCTGCGCTCGAGTCTCGAGCTGTCGGGCCGCACTTGCTCGGTGATCGACGTCAACTCCGGCGAGGAGGCGCTCATCGAGTTGACCCGGGGGCCGATCCATTTACTCATCACGGACCTGCGCTTGCCGGGGATATCCGGGATCGATTTACTGCAGCGCTACAGGCAGCTCCATCCCTACGCCCGCAGCATCGTCATCACCGGACAGCCGACGAAGGAGTTGAAATCACGGGCGGAAGAACTGGGTGTCGTCGCCTTCTTCCAGAAGCCGATTGGGACCAGCTACTTCCTCGAAGCCGTGGATCGGGCGCTGGAAAGTTTCCGGGGGGAGGAAGAATCGATGGGACTTCAAAAAGGGAAATCCGAGGTCGAGAATATTCTCAACCAGGTTTTACATACGCTCAGCGCAGATTTGACCTTGTTGATCGACGCGCATGGGGAAATCATCGCGCAAGCCGGAGAGAATGATGTACCCGATCTTGAAACGACGTTGATGTCGATCAGCAATGCCTTCAATGCAGGCCAGAAGACATCGGCGCTGTTGGGGTCGAGTTTTCCGGGGAGCATCCAATATTTCGATGGCGATACGCACGATCTCTATCTCGCCAGCGTGGGAACCGCCCATGCCCTCGTCATCATCCTGCGCAGCGGACAAGAAACCGTAAAGATGGGTGCGATCGTGCATTACGGCAAGCGAGCCGCCGCGGCATTGCTGGAATACTTTACCCCTGGCGGCAAGGCGGCTTCAAACCAGCAGCCTGCGAGCGTGCAGCATGCACTCGAGTGGAAGGAATTCAAAGTCGATGAAACGCACCCCGGAATCGAACGCGACAGCCAGGATTGGACGGGATCCAAGCTCAAGGTCAAATCGGATGATGCCTTGAAAGACGATGCAGAGAGTTATTGGCGCAAAATGGCGGACGATACATCCGAGTACGAGGTGGCGGATGAGGACATATTGACCTTTCGAGAGGCTCGCGAGCGCGGTCTGATGACGAATGACCCCGAAACGATCGAGTGATCACCTGTGTCATCCTGTTGGATCGCGGCATTTGGGGTGTTGGACATCGGAAGCGTGTGTTACAATTTGCAGCGCTTAAGCCGAACGGTCGAACGTTGGGGCGTGGTGCAATGGCAGCACACCGGACTTTGAATCCGTGGATCCAGGTTCGAGTCCTGGCGCCCCATCTCAGATTGTGATAAAAGACTTAACCCCTGTGCAAGACGATAAACCTCCATCCTATAAATCCTACCCGTACCTCAGGCAACGAGCCTCGAGTGGAAGAAGTCATTATCCTGGTAAGCAGCGTGGATGTTTGCAGTTCGCGTCCAACGCCTACCGCAATCCAACCGGCTATCGAGGAGGTGATCATGGTTTGTGATGCCGTAATCTTGGCTGCAGGTTTGGGCACGCGTATGAAATCAGATACGCCCAAAGTACTCCACATGCTGGGAGAACGCCCAATCCTCTCCTGGGTCGTGGATTTCTGCAGGGCGGCAACGCAGAATGCCCCGACTGTGGTCGTCGGTCCGGACGCCGACGAGATACGAAACCAGATGGCACCGGATGTGCGTTACGTGGTGCAGGAGAAAAGATTGGGCACCGGCCATGCCACATTGCAGGCGAGAGATGCACTGCAAAAGAGGGCGGATCTCATTTTGATCGTCAACGCGGACCTACCTTTAATCGAAGTGGATACGTTGAAACGGTTGATTTCCGTCCAGGAAGACAACAGCGGCCCGTTGTCGATACTGACCGCCAGAACCTCAGAGGCTCGCGGTTTTGGGCGGATACTGCGTTCGGCTGATGGCCGTATCCTGGGTATTATCGAACAGGCGCAGGCCACGCCGGAGCAGCTTGCGATCGAGGAGTTGAATGTGGGCGCATACGTCGTCCGAGCAGCATGGTTGTGGGATCATCTTCCCGGTTTGCCGCTTTCCCCAAAGGGAGAGTACTATCTCACGGACCTGGTGATGCTGGCGGCGAAAGCGGAGCAGCCAGTGGGCAGTACGGAGGTGGGAGATCTGAGTGAGGTCATCGGCATCAACAACCGCCTGCATCTGGCGGAGGCAGAAGCGGCGCTGCGCAGCCGGATCAATCGACGTTGGATGCTCGCGGGGGTGACGCTCGTCGATCCGCAAACCGTGTACATCGGCCCGGACGTCGATATCGGGAACGATACGCTCATTTTGCCCAACACGCATTTACAGGGAAACACGGTGGTCGGCAGTCGCTGCCGTCTGGGACCGAACACGATCCTGCGCGACACCGCCATCGGCGACGATTGCGAGGTGACCGCCTCGGTGCTGGAAGGCGCTGTGCTGGAAGATGACGTAGACGTCGGGCCTTTCGCTCATTTGCGCAGCGGCGCCCGGCTGTGCCGCGGCGTTCACATGGGGAATTTCGGTGAGCTCAAGAACAGCACCCTGAATGCGGGTGTGAAAATGGGACATTTCTCGTATATCGGGGACACGACGGTCGGAGAGAACACGAACATAGGCGCGGGGACGATCACCTGCAATTACGACGGCGAACGAAAGTATCCGACGGAAATCGGCGCCGAGGCTTTCATCGGCAGTGATACGATGTTGGTCGCGCCGGTAAAGATCGGCGCGAAAGCCCGTACGGGCGCCGGTTCGGTGGTAACGCGGGACGTTCCAGACGGCGCCGTGGCTGTCGGTGTTCCTGCGCGCGTCGTGCGAAAGCCGGATAAAGGGGAATAACATGCTCGTGGGTACGTTGGTCTTTGTCGCGCTCTTTCTTTTCGAGGCGCTCGTCGCCCTGGTTCGCGCCTCGTTCGTCAACAGCCATCACGCCAAGCTCCGAGCGTTGATGGAGAACGGCGTTCGGCGAGCCGCACTCGCCGTGCGCGTTGCGGAAGAAGCCAGACGACTCATTCTCACTTTTGCCATCGCTCTAAACATCAGCAGACTTGCGGTAATTGGCGTCGCGTTGGTCGTCTATGGGCTTCCGCTGCACGATCGAGGCCTGACGCCTTTGATTTCAATCGGCAGCATTCTGCTCGGCGTAGGGATACTGATGGGGTTGTTGGAATTTCTGGTGGACAACCTGGCTTTACGCAATCCCGAGCGCTGGGCGGTACGCTTGAGCGCCGTCGCTTACGCCGTTCGCATCATCATGGCGCCGCTGAGCTGGCTGATGTCGCGCTTCGCCATGAGAATCGACGGACATGCTGAAGAGCGCTCCTATCCACTGGTTACCGAAGAGGAGATCATGACGCTGGTGGATGCTGGGGAAGAGGACGGTGTCATCGAAGAAGAAGAAAAGGCGATGATCTACTCGATCTTTCAACTCGCCGACACCCTGGTCCGCGAGGTGATGGTGCCCAGGATCGACATGCTGGCATTCGAGCGCGAGACGTCACTCGTCGAAGCCACCGAATCGTTGTTACGCACCGGCTTCTCCCGCGCGCCCGTGTTTGCAGAAACCATCGATAACATCGTTGGATTGCTTTATGCGAAGGACATCCTCGCGGCATGGAAGGAGGGCGGTCAGCACGAGACCGTCCACAACCTCTGCCGGGAAGCCTATTTCGTCCCTGAAGCAAAGCGTGTGGACGATCTGCTTACGGAGATGCAGGTAAAACAGGTTCACATGGCCATCGTGGTGGATGAGTACGGCGGAACCGCAGGATTGGTTACCATCGAGGATTTGGTCGAGGAAATCGTCGGGGAAATCCGCGACGAATACGATTATGCGGAGGAGCTGCCATTCCAGAAACTGCAGGAAGGTGAGTTCCTCTTCAGCGGCCGCATCGATCTCGATGATGTCAACTTGATGACGGAAGCGCAGTTGCCCAAGGAGACGAGCGAAACGCTCGGTGGATTCATCTACAGCCGCCTGGGGAAAGTGCCGGTGAAAGGGGAGGTCGTAGAGGCCGGTGGATTAAAGCTGGTTGTGGAAGAGGTGAGCGGTCGACGAATTCGTAAAATTCGCGCCCGCCGATCGAAACCGCGTGTACCGGAGACGGAAGATGACAATCACGAAGACACAGCGGAGTGAATTGATTCAAGAAGCGATCGAGGCTCGGCGAGGTGCGTATGCACCCTATTCTGGTTATGCCGTGGGAGCCGCGCTGTTGACCGTTTCGGGCAAAATCTACCGCGGGGCGAACGTGGAAAACGCAGCCTACCCAACGAGCATGTGCGCCGAGCGGGTAGCCCTCTTCAACGCAGTGTCCGAGGGGGAACGCCAATTTGCGGCCATCGCAGTCGCCACGGAGAACGGAGGTTTTCCCTGCGGTTCGTGCCGGCAGGCGCTGTCCGAGTTCGGATTGGATATGCGCGTGATTGTAGTCGATGGCGGGGGAATGCTGAACGCCGAACTCGGACTCGAGGAACTTCTGCCTCGCGCTTTTGGACCGGACGATTTCAAAGATCTATAAACGTTGAATTCGGGATCGCGGAGCAGGGCCGCTGCCTTCGTCGAAAGGAATCGTCTCACCACTGTGCATGTCCACACGCATCGCTTGACCGCCGAAGCCGTGGCGCATGTCGTTGGCGCGCACGATGACGTAATCGGCTGCCTCGGGCATGGAGATCACTTCCGAGCGAATAAAGGTTTCCGTTCCGTGTCCGTGCAGTAGCTCCCGCCTGCCAGCAAATTTACCTGTGCATCTTCGACCTGCCGCCAGTCGGCGAAGTCCGGAGCTTCGCAAACCCATTATTACGGAGTCTCGCAGCCGCTTGTGGGCATGCCCGGCCTGACCGACTATTGGTAATAATCGTATACCTCGTCCGTGACTTCAAAAAACGAATAGGGCTTGCTGTACTGCGAGTAGAAAACCCGATCCGGCAGGAGTTCGAGCGATGCGCCGAAGTAGGTGTCGAAGATCACGCGGAACGAATTGACCGGTGTGATGGTTGGGTACAGCACTTCATCACCCCCGTGCGGCAGATAATAGGCGTTGAAAATGGAAAGGCGTTCGTGCGTGTAGGGCAAGATGTCCGTCTCGGCTTTCGGCCCATGGTCGCCTTGAATGACGATGATGGGCGGTGTTTCGGATTTGGCGAGAATAGCGTCGATGACCTGGATCATACGATCGTTGACGAACATCAATTGCTCGCGATAGCCGTCGATCCAACTCTCCAATTCCTCCGGCCTGTATTCGCCGTAGCCGAAACCCAGAGAGAACGGCGCGTTGGTGGTCACCGGATTTCCGTAGCGATCAAAAACGAACGGGGGATGGGGCGCAATGATGTGGGCGAAGACGAAATGCGGTCCTTCGAGATCGGGAACATCCATCAGGTGTTCGAAGGCATTCAACGTGCGCGCCCGGCGCACCTCATAGGGGTAGCGCAGTTCCTTGATGAAACTGGGCAGGACGATCAAACCGTCGGTGATGATCCTCCCCGCGGAATCGTATACCAGCATGCTTTCGAAGGGCGTCACTGCACTCAAACTGACGATCTCGTCCATGGTGCCCGCGCTGTAGTAGACGTCCGCATCCTGGAGATCGGTGCCGGCAAGTCCGGTGGGGAATGCCACGGTTTTGTAGCCGATGGCTTCGAGAGCCGTGCGGACCCTGCTGTGTTTCAGCAGACTCCACAGTACATCGCGGCTCTTGTCCTTCGGGTCGAGATCCGGGATCATGTCCTGAATGTAGTCCATGTTGGTGGAGGATGTGATGGAGAGGCTCGTTTGAGCGTAATTCGGGCGGCTGTAGTCGCCGATGTAGAAACCTCGCTCGCGGAGTTTATCGAGAAACGGGGTATTGTCGTAGTTGAATATTTCTTGAAGGATGTCCGCACGCCCATAGGCGTCCAGGATGATGTAATACACGTCGGGCGGTTCTTCTCCGGGGGAAAGCTGAAGTTGGATCACCGGGCGCGTGTGGATCGTATCTGCCGTCGCACGACCCGAGGCCGACTCGATCTGGTACTGCACGATGGTGAAGATGGGCAAGATGAGTGCGGCGATAGAAGTAATGTTGAGCGCATTGTTCAGGGACCGCAGATTCGACCGGCTGCGTACGACGAAAATGATGGTGAGGATGAAGAGCAGAGCCCAAGTGGGAATCATGTAGCGGTGACGTCCGATCGCCGCCAGGTGCTCCGATTTTTTCAGCAGTTCGTAGATGTGGCCGTAGGAGAAAAACAGGAGAACGGCGGCGGTTACGATCAGGCCGGCCTTCAACCAATCTTTCGTCAGCCAGCGGGCGACGAGCAGCAGAATCAGCGCGGCGAGCAAGGCGACGACGAGCGGGCGGAGTGCGTCCTGGGGCGCCGCCCACTCGATGTTGTAGGCCAGAAGTGCGAGTATGGGATAACCGGCAAACAAGAAGGTGTGGAGTACGAGATTGCGTTTCATCTGATTGGGGTCCTGGATACTACCTTCCTTAGGATTGAGTTCGATCATGGGGATTGTACCCCAACGGTGCAGGAATTCCACGTATAGATGGGGCGCTGGTATAATCGCACCATGTCAGCGCGAGATCGTGTTTATCGAACGGAAGCAGTCGTCGTGCGACGCCAGAATCTCGGCGAAGCCGACCGTTTGCTGACCTTGTTCTCGTTCGATCACGGCAAGATCAAGGCGATCGCCAAAGGAATCCGGCGGCCACAATCTCGAAAAGCCGGGCACCTCGAACCGTTCACCCAGGTGGCATTGATGTTGGCCAAAGGCCGCGAACTCGACATCATCACCCAGGCGGAGGCGATCGAGTTGTTCCCGCATTTGCGGCAGGACCTGGTTCTATTGAGCCAGGCGGCATATGTTGTGGAATTGTTGGATCGTTTTACCGTCGAGCGCGACCGCAATCGCTCGCTCTATCGGCTTTTAGTGAACACGCTGGAACGCTTGGAAGCCGGTGCAGACCCGGATGCCGTGCTGCGTTTCTACGAACTTCGCCTGCTCGACCTCACGGGATACAAACCCGAGCTGTTTCACTGTGTGGAATGTGAGTTGGAGGTAAAACCGGAAGACCAGTACTTTTCCTTTTCGTCCGGCGGAATCTTATGCCCGGTTTGCGGCCCCGGCAGGGAGCGAGCCCGGCCGGTTTCCCTCGCGGCCTTGAAGGTCCTCCGGCATTACCAGCGCAACACGTTTGCCTCCGCCTCCACGGTCCGCATTCGAGCGATAACTTATCGGGAGATCGAATCCTTGATGGAAGATTATCTATCTTTTGTCTTGGAACGAAAACTCAACAGTCCGGCATTCATACGACGCGTGCGTCGTACGATTCGCGATCAACCAGAACCCAACACCATCACAGAATAGCGAGGAACCGAATTTGGACGACAAATCAGGCACGACCCTGCAAAACGTAATCCTACGCCTGCAGGAGTTTTGGGCGAATCAAGGTTGTGTCATCTGGCAACCCTACCACACCGAGGTCGGGGCGGGAACGATGAACCCGGCCACATTCCTGCGGGTGCTCGGCCCGGAATCGTGGTGGGTGGCCTACGTCGAGCCGTCGATCCGGCCAGCGGACGGCCGTTACGGCGAAAATCCCAACCGCTGGCAGCACTATTACCAGTTTCAGGTGATCTTGAAACCGGATCCCGGCGATCCCATCGAGCGCTATCTCCAATCTCTCGTCGCCCTGGGTATCAAACCGGAGGAGCACGACATCCGCTTCGTTGAGGACAACTGGATTTCACCCGCGCTCGGGGCCTGGGGGTTGGGTTGGGAAGTGTGGCTGGACGGCCAGGAAATCACGCAATACACCTATTTCCAACAGGCCGGTGGACAGACGTTAGATCCGGTTTCGGTGGAAATCACCTACGGCCTCGAACGTATCGTGCTGGCACTGCAAGACGTGGACAGTTTCGTCGAGATCCAGTGGAACGACCGGGTCACCTACGGTGAACTCAATCTTACCGCCGAGCAGGAGCACAGCCGCTACAACTTCGAAGCGGCGAACGTCGAACGCCTGCGCCTGCTGTACGACGAATTCGAAGCCGAAGCGCAAGCCTGTTTGGCGAAAGGGATGGTCTTTCCGGCGCACGATTACATCTTGAAATGCTCGCACACCTTCAATTTACTGGACGCGCGCGGCGCCATCGGCGTGACGGAGCGCGCCGCGCTTTTCGGCCGCATGCGGGACCTGGCCCGTCAGGTGGCGGACGCCTACGTCGAACGGCGGGAAGCATTGGGCTTCCCCCTGCGCGACCGCTGGAGTTCTCCGCAGCCACAATTGGACGACTCGCAGGACGGCAGCCCTGCGCCCGATACACCGGCGGACTTTCTCCTGGAAATCGGAACCGAGGAGCTGCCGGCGCAGGATCTGGATAACGCCATCGACCAATTGAACACCTCCATGCAGGAGATGCTCGAAGAAGGGCGTCTGGCGCATGAGGGTGTGAAAGTCAGCGGTACCCCGCGGCGTCTGGTGGCCCACGTGAGGAAGTTGGCGCCCAGCCAGGCCGACCGGGTGTCATTGGTGAAGGGCCCGCCGGCGGAACGTGCCTTCGACGAGCAGGGTAAACCCACCAGGGTCGCAGAAGGGTTCGCACGCAGTAAAAACGTGGCCGTGGAGGACCTCGATGTGCGGGATATCGATGGCGGCCGCTACGTGGTGGTGGAAGTGCGCGAAGCGGGAGTGTCGGTGGATGAAGTGCTGACCGAAACCCTGCCGGCGACGATCTCGGGCCTGCGCTTTGAAAAATCGATGCGCTGGAATCAAAGCGGCGTCGCCTTTTCACGGCCCATCCGCTGGCTGCTGGCGCTGCACGGAGAGCATCGCGTGCCGTTCGAGTACGCCGGATTGACCAGCGGCCGCCAGACGCGTACCATGCGTTTCGACGATCCGGAGCAAGTTTCGGTTAAAGATGTAAAGACCTATTTTAAGACGCTCGACTCGCACGGAATCATCCTGGATGGCGCAGCGCGCGCAGAAGAAATTCTCGAGCAGGCGTCTCGATTGGCGAAACAGGCAGGGGGTGAACTCCAGACGGATGCGGACCTGCTGGCTGAAGTCGCCAATCTGGTAGAAAAACCCACTGCGCTGCGGGGGGAGTTTGCCAAGAAATTCTTGGAATTGCCCACATCGGTGTTGATATCCGTGATGAGGAAGCACCAACGCTATTTTCCGGTCGAAAAGGATGGAGAGCTTCTGCCCTATTTCATCGCCGTCCGTAACGGCGGCGAGGAACATCTCGAAGTCGTCACCCGGGGCAACGAACAGGTGATACGCGCCCGTTTTGCCGATGCGGATTACTTCTTCCGCCGTGATCTGGAGCGGCCGCTGGAAGACTATATTCCCCGGCTGTCGACGTTGACCTTTCAAGCCGATCTCGGATCGATGCTGGATAAAACCCGGCGGATCGAACGCCTCACGGAAATGCTCGCAGATAATTTGGACCTGAGCGCACAGGCGCGCAAAGCTGCGACCCGAGCGGCCCATCTCGCCAAAGCCGACCTGGCGACTTTGATGGTGATCGAGATGACTTCCTTGCAAGGCGAAATGGGACGGGTGTATGCGCTGCGCGGCGGTGAGCCGCCGGAAGTAGCCCAGGCGATCCGCGAGCATTATCTGCCCCGTTTCCAGGGCGACCGGATGCCTGAATCCGATCCCGGCTATGTGGTCGGTCTGGCCGATCGCCTCGATAGTCTGATGGGATTGTTTGCGGCGGGGATTCAACCCAGCGGTGCCAGCGACCCCTTCGCCATGCGCAGAACTGCGATCGGGTTGGTACAGTTATTGATTTCGAAGCGCATCCGTTTCAACTTGACCGAGGCGCTGGAGATGGCCGCCGCTGGACTGCCGTTGACGGAACCAAAAATGCATATTTCGGAATGCCTGGCGTTTATCGTTGCCAGATTGCAGACGCTGCTTCTCAGTGATGATGCTGCGTATGATGCCGTCGAAGCGGTTCTGGCTGCACAGGGGCAAGACCCTGCGGGCGCGGTCTCTGCACTCGAAGAACTCAACCCGTATCGCCAGCGGAAGAATTGGGACGAGATTCTGCAGGCGTATGCGCGCTGCGTTCGCATTACACGCGACGAGACGGCGATCTATCCGCTAGATCCGGCGCAACTCGTGGAACCGGCGGAGAAAGGATTGTTCGAGCGGCTTGAAAAGGCCGAGAAGACTTCCCGGCAACCGGGATCGGTCGACGATTTCTTCGAAACCTTCATTCCATTGATCCCGTCCATCACCACATTTTTCGATGAGGTATTGGTCATGGCCGAGGACGAAAAATTGCGCCGCAACCGCCTCGGCTTGCTGCAGCGCATCGTGGCTTTGGCCGGCGGCGTTTTGGACCTCTCCAAACTCGAAGGATTCTAGCACCCCTCAACGATCCGGATACAATACGTATATACGGATTTGCTTGAAAGCGAGTCAGACGCTATAATTCCCGCCCATCCCTTTTGGCAGGATCATTTAAACGACGGAGCACGATGTCTGTAATCGATGAAGTCAAAGAGCGTATCGACATTCTCGATGTGATCGGAGAGACGGTTAAACTCCGTAAATCGGGCAAGAACTACACGGGGTTCTGCCCGTTCCATGCCAACACCCGGACGCCGGCGTTCGCCGTTTTCGCCGACAGCGGTACGTGGCGCTGTTTTGGGGCGTGCAATGAAGGCGGGGACGTTTTCAGCTTTTTAATGAAGAAGGAAGGCTGGGATTTTGCAGAGACGCTGCGGTATCTTGCCGAGCGCGCGGGAGTCGAACTCAAACCCCAGACGCCGGCGCAGCAGGAAGCGGAAGAAGCCCACGAACGACTGCGCACGATTGTGGAATCCGCCGCCGTCTTTTTTCGGCACGCACTCAACGAGACCGCAGAGGGCGAGCAAGTCTTGCAATATTTGCTGGATCGTGGGTTGAAGCGCGAGACCCTGGAGCGATTTGAAATCGGCATGGCACCTGCAGGATGGGAAAGATGTGTCGCCTATTTAAAGGAAAAAGGGTACGAAGATCAAGAGCTGCTGGATGCCGGCGTGGTTTCCGAGCGGGATAGCGGCGGCATTTTCGACCGCTTTCGCAACCGGATCATGATCCCCATCCGTGACTCGCGGGGGAGGATGGCGGGATTCGGTGCGAGGGTAATCGATCCCGACGACGTGCCCAAATACCTGAATTCCCCCCAAACCGTGTTGTTCGATAAAGGACGCCTGTTGTACGGCCTGGACAAAGCCCGTAAAGCGATCCGCATGCAGGATCAAGCGGTAATCGTCGAGGGCTACATGGACGTCATCGGGCTGCACCAAGCGGGCTTTGAAAACGCGGTTTCGCCGATGGGAACCGCTGTGTCGGAGTACCAACTGCGCACTCTGAAGCGTTACAGTCGGCGCATTGTGTTGGCCATGGATGCGGATCTGGCCGGGAGTCAGGCTACGCTGCGCGGCCTTTCGGTTGCGCGCGAGGCGCTCGATCGGGAACCCGATCCGGTTTTCGATGCGCGCGGACTGGTACGGCACGAGGGTCGCCTGGATGCTGAAATCCGTGTGCTCACCCTGCCGCAGGGCGTCGATCCGGACGAGGTCGTGGCGGAAGACGCCGACGCCTGGCGTGGGATGCTGGATCGTGCGCAGACCGTGGTGGAGTACGTGCTCGAAGTGATGACGCGCGATCGTGATGTGGACGACCCGAAAGCGAAATCCGATATCGCCCGCCAGGTGCTGCCCTTGATCGAAGACGTCGCCGATCCTGTCGAACGTGAGGCGTATCGGCAGATGCTCGCGCGGCAGTTACGAGTCGATGAACGGGCGCTGCTGCGTTGGCAACCGCAGATTGCCCGGCGTGGGGGCCGCGCAGCGCGGTCGCGAGCGGAGCTTGCGCAGCCACTGCCGGACGTGCGGCGTGATTCACCGTTGGAAGGATTTTGCCTGGGGGTTCTCCTGAACGATCCCGAACTGCTGTATCGTGTCGATCGTCAACTGCAGATGATCGAGCTGACCCGGCTCGATGCTCAGGATTTCTCGAGCTCCGAAAGTCGTGTGATCTTCGAAGCTCTGCGTACTGCACTTGCACAAGATGACATGGAACCGGCGGACCATTGGAGAAAGTCTTTGGCGCTGTCCATTTCCGAGAAGGCCGAAGAGTATGTATCCGGCGTTGCGGACCTCGATATGTCTCGGGCAAACGTCTTGGAAGCCGTCGTTGCCCATTTCTTGCGGCTGCGAAAGCGGAATCTGGAAGAGCAATTGACCCAGCTTCGCTTTCAACTCCAAGCGATGCAGGATGCGGAAGACCAAGACGAAGTGGAAAAGGATTTATGGCACTACACCCGAGTCGTGCAGGATATCGCCACGCAGAAAGATCGTCTCGACCGCGCGATGACACAGCAACGAGGCGCTTCACAAGCCATGCTCATGACCCAAGGACGGTGATCGATATGAGTGAAGCGAAAAGATCTAAAGAGGAAGAAAACGTAGACGATACTTTCGATTCTGAAGATGAAGTAGAAACGGATCCCAATGATGCCGTCGACGTCGTCGGTGGCCAATCCATAGACGTGGAACCGGACATTCCGAAAGAGGGTTCCATGGGAGAGGGCCAGGGCGATGACATCGTCGAGATCAGCCCTGCTCCCATCTCCGTTGAGCTGGGTGACGACCCTGTGCGATTGTATCTGAAAGAAATCGGACGCGTCGAGCTTTTGTCTTCCGATGAGGAATTGTGGCTCGCCGTGCGCATGAACGCCGCGCGCCGGTTGGAAGTACTGCGCACCGGCAGAGCTTCGCGCAAGAATACCAACGACTCTTCAATTGCCGTTCAACTCAACATTATCGACGACATGCGCACGGCATGGAAGCGCGTTGTGGAGGACGCGGAGCGATTGGAATCCCCGGAGCCGGAGTTTCCCAAGATCCTGGAGGAAGCACGCAAATTGCGCGGACCGTGGGATGGGCTGAGTGAATCCTACCTGCGGAATTGGCTGAACAACGAACTCTGGGGAACCGATCCTGCCTGGGAGCAGGTGGCGCACAATGCGATCGAAGTCTTCATGGCGTTGTACATGCTGCCGGCGGATATTCAGGAGCGCCTGGCGAAACGTTTCAGCGAGGGCAAGAAAATGCCCACGGCACGCACGTTCAAGCGATGGCTGAAAAACATCGAGAGTATGAATCATGACGAATGGCAGGTCATGGAATTGGCCGGGGAAGCCAAGGCGGCTTTGATTCGCGCCAATTTGCGCCTCGTGGTCAGCGTAGCCAAACGCTACATGGGCCGCGGCATCGCCTTTCTGGATCTGATCCAGGAGGGCAACATTGGTTTGCTGCGTGCGGTGGAAAAATTCGACCCCGCCAAAGGGTATAAGTTCAGCACCTACGCGACCTGGTGGATTCGCCAGGCCATCAGCCGCGCCATCGCGGATCAGGCGCGCACCATCCGCATCCCGGTGCACATGGTCGAAACCATCAACCGCATGATGCGCGTGAAGCTGCGCCTCACGCAGGACCTGGGGCGCGAGCCGACCTCCGAAGAGTTGGCCCTGGAAATGGAACTGCTCGAGCCGGAGGAGATCGAAGCCATCCGCTCGCGCGCAGAAGATGAACCATTGGACGCGACCCTGGCCAGGAAGTGGCACCGCGCCGCTGCCAAGGTGCGCGGCATCATCCGCATCGCCCAGGAGCCCATGTCACTCGAACGGCCGGTTGGGGATGAGGAATCCAGCCAGCTTGGCGATTTCATCGAAGACGAAACCATGCCCGAGCCGGTGGATGCGGCGGCGCTGGGTTTGTTGAAGGAGCAGGTGCAGAGTGCACTGTCGGTGCTCACCGAACGGGAACGCCAGGTATTGGAGATGCGTTTTGGGT
>Ga0307426_1001803_pt1 | contig 13767 bp, 4 predicted proteins | sample SalMarWE160340MG_FD_202165 | JGI IMG/M metagenome (GOLD analysis project Ga0307426, IMG submission 202165) | Salt marsh sediment microbial communities from the Plum Island Ecosystem LTER, Massachusetts, United States - WE1603-40 | ecosystem: Environmental > Aquatic > Marine > Intertidal zone >... | reverse complement strand
CCTAGTCATGTCATGGCCCATGATGGCGTCCGGTTTAAAATTTTTGGATGCGCTGTTTGAGAGCATCTCGGCGGTGACGACCACGGGCCTGACGACGACGGCCACGGTCGAAAATAAAACCGCCGCTTTCCTGTTTACCCGCGCCTGGATGCAGTGGATTGGCGGGCTCGGAATTGTGGTGCTCTCTCTGGCGATGATGATTCAGCCGGGATTAGCGGCCAAACGCCTGGGCGACATGGAGGATTACGAAGATGATCTGGTCGGAGGCACCCGGGTGCACGCCCGACGCGTTCTCATTGTATACACTGCTCTGACGGCTGTCGGTTTGCTCTCATTGGGACTGCTGGGTACCGGCTGGTTCGAAGCGGTTGTCTATTCCCTGGCTGCGGTTTCCACCGGCGGTTTCTCGCCGCATGATGCCAGTCTGGGCGGTATGGCGAGCTATTGGGCGCAGGCTGCGATAATTTTATTGTGCATGGCCGGCGGCATTTCTCTGGTTTCATATCACCGCACGTTCCGTGACGGCTGGCGGGCAATGGCGCGCGATCCTCAGCTGCAAGGATTTTTAGCCGTCAGTCTGCTGATGACGCTGCTCTTGACTTATTTCCTATGGACCGGTGGCGGTTTGAATTGGTCTGAGGCGCTGCGCCATGGAACCTTAAATGCGCTGTCGGCCCAGTCCACTGCCGGATTTGTCTCCTTAAACATCGCGGATATCGATGCCGGATCAAAACTCGTGCTGATTTTTGCCATGGTTTTGGGCGGCTGCATCGGTTCGACGGCGGGCGGGATCAAAATATTGCGGCTGCTGATTTTACTGCGTCTGTTCCATCTGCTGCTCCAGCGTGCGGGAATGCCCAAAAACGCCGTCGTAGAAGCGCGACTGAGCGGGCGCCGTCTCGAAACAGATGAAATTCAGAATGCATTATGTCTCGTACTTGTTTTTATCATCTTTATTGCGCTTTCCTGGCTGGCGTTTGTTGCCATGGGCCACGACCCGCTTGATTCTCTGTTTGAGGTGGTTTCGGCCATCGGTACGGTCGGGCTTTCGGCCGGAATCACAGGGCCGGCGCTTCATCCAGTTTTGAAGGCGGTTTTGTGTGCCGATATGCTCTTAGGACGCCTGGAAATTATTGCCTGGCTGATACTGCTGTCTCCAAGGACATGGATTGGAAAGAGATTGGAAGAATAAATATGAGAACCGTATTTTCAGGGGCCAGTCCCATAACGATTATGGTCGCTAAGATACTCAGCGATCAGGGGCACGAAGTCATCATCATCGAGCTGGAAAAAGATAAGATTGATAAGCTCTCCGATAAACTGGACTGCAGCTTTCTGCATGGAGACGCTGCGAAACCGACCATTCTCAGCCAGGTTGATCCGAAAGACTGTGATTTTCTGTTTTGCCTGACCGACAGCGACCAGGCGAATATCATCACGGCCCTTCTGGGGCGCTCGATGGGCTTTAAGCGGGTCGTAACCAGCATCGAAGACGTGGAGCTGGAAAACCTGTGCAGCGAGCTCGGACTTGAAGATACCATTATCCCGGCGCGCACGATGAGCCAACACCTGGTGAATATGGTTCGCGGACTCGATGATGTCGAACTTTCCACTTTGTTAAAGTATGACGCCCGATTTTTCACGTTTGTGGCCGGCAAAGAGGAAGCCGGCAGCGCCGACGATCTGGATCTGCCGGATGAAGCCCACGTCGTATTCTACTATCGCGATGAAAAGTTTCACTTTGCCGATGGGGACAGCAAAATTAAAAAAGGTGACGAGATTGTGATTCTGACCCACAGCAAAAACCTGCCGAAGTTAGGGGAGCGCTGGAATCCGCAGCAGGTCGACAAGAATTGATACAAATCCGGCTTAAGACGACATCCAGCGGTTCGCAGTTGTGCACACCATACTGATGCTCCAATTTTATGTAATCTTGTTGATCCATTGTTCCTGCTGCGCGTTATTGATCTTTTTTGGTCTCTAAATTTTTATTTCTTGGCCTTTGACTCAAGTAACCTGGAAAATTACCGATAAAAAAGATGATTAATTTATCAGAAGTTGACGCTGTAATTACAAATAAGCTGGATTCCATCATGATCAATTAGACAAATTGATTTGAGATATAAGAATGGGTCCAAGCCTGAGTTGACAAGCCGGCAATGTTTAGATATAAATGCGCAAATTGCCGATTCGATTACCTGAACCTGAGCCCCGCTGCTTGAAAGCGAAACCAGTTTAAAACCGATGCCTGAATTCAAAAAACGCTCCGCTACCCTGGCGATGGTCCTGATCCAACTGATGATTTTCGGCCTGGCGTTGACTGCGCCCGCCGCTGCCTTCCGCTTGCCGGCCCAAGCTGCTTTGGATTCACCGCAAATCTCCCAGGCCGGATACCTTTTAACACCTGCGTCCAACGTGCCACTGACGGTCGTCGAGGGCAGAATTGGTCGACAACCCGTCTATAACTTACTTGTGGCCTGTGGTATTGCCCCTTCAGAGGTGCTGTCTCTGACGCGATCGTTCAAAGGCCTATTTGATTTTCGCAACGCGCGGCCCAAAGATAAATATAAGGTTTGCCTGACACCTCAAAAAAAACTGCAGAAACTGACCTATAAAACGGGCCTTACCGATCAATATGTTGCCGTCAGAACCGATAACGGTGACTTCCACACCTATCACCAGGAAATTTCGCTGGAAAAAGAAATCATCGCCAAAAGCTTTACCATTGAAAGTTCCCTCTTTCAGGCCGTAACCGGACAGCAGGAGAGCAGCCGCCTGGCGACCGACTTTGCCGACATCTTTTCCTGGGATATCGATTTCTACCTTTTTCCGCGCAAGGGCGACACCATCCGGATGCTCTATGAAAAATATACCCTTAAGGGAGACTTTGTAAAATACGGCAGGATCCTTGCGGCAGAATACATCGGGCGCAGCAATAAATTCTCGGCGTTTTATTTCGACGACGGCCGCGAAGCAGGCTATTATGATGAAAATGGCGTTCCTTTGCGCAAGATGTTCATGCGCGTTCCTGTCAAATTCGGCCTGTGCACCTCTTCCTATTCGGCAAGACGCTTCCACCCCATCTCGAAAAAATACAAGCGCCACACGGGCATCGATTACAGCGCCGCCTACGGCACGCCCATCTTTGCCACCGCGAGCGGCACAGTGGAGTATGCCGGTTGGCGTGGTGGCTACGGAAAACTGGTGATCGTCCGCCATCCCAACGGCTACGTCACCTATTACGGCCACTGCAGCCGTCTGCTGGTCAAAAAGGGCGCCTATGTGAAACAAGGAGACACCATCGCCGAAGTCGGCCGGACCGGCGACGCCACCGGTCCCCATGTGCATTACGAAATACGCATCAACGGCAAACCGGTGAATCCCAGCAGCCTGAAAACTACCAAGGCCCCCTCCCTACCCCCCGATCAACGGCTCAGGTTTGAGCATATTGTGCAGCAGCGCCTGCTGATGGTGCAGGATCAAATGCTTTCTGAAAACCAACAGACTGAAGATAGCGCGACAGAATTCCGTTAGATTCCCCTTCCCAACTCGATCAACCGATCAACTATCCCCCACCCCGCAACCCGCTCCACATCCAGCATCCTACTTCACCGTAAAGCGTATCTGCGAGGTTTCCTGAAATTGTCCGGTTTGATCGAGCGCTATACGGGCCTTGACCGAATGGGCACCACGCTGCAACGGCCACAGGTATTCTCCGGCAGGTGTGGTTGCCGCCAGCTTCCCGTCGATATACCAGTCCACTTTTCTTTTGGTAATCAGGTTGGCCAGTCTGAAAACAAATGCCTCCTGATCGTCGGCAATTCGCGGGTCCATGGCCAACTGCAGCCCGGGGGTGGGATGCTGCAGATATACCGGCTGCGCCTCACGGGGTCGAACACTGCGGGATTTGGGTTCGGTTCCGGGAACAAACCACTCGCTGATGCCGGAGCAGCTGCCGTCGGCCGGCAATCCGCTGTCACGGCAGATTTCCATTTTTACCAGCCGCGGGCTCAAATACAGCGGACGCGTGTCCTGGTTCCGATTGAGCTCCGCAAACACGGATCGCAATATCAGCGCCGGACCGTTGGACCCGGTGATACCGTCGGTGGCCTGGTGGTTCAGGTTGCCGATCCAAACCCCGACCGTGAACCGGGAATTATAACCGACGGCCCAGGCATCCCGGTAATCGCTGGAGGTTCCGGTTTTAACGGCGGTTTGAACCGGAAACCGCAGCAGGCTGCCGTTGCCGAACTCCAACCGGCGGGCTTCCGGATCCGAAAGAATGCTGCCGATCAGCGATGCAGTTTCGGCTGAAAAGATTCGGCGCGCGCCTTGCTGCCGGGGTGGTTCATCCATCAAATATTTCAAAGGTCGGTAGGTTCCCTGTCCGGCCAGCACCGTATAGGCCCGCACGAGTTCCAGCAGCGTGATTTCGCCGTTGCCCAGCGCCAGACCGTCGCCGTAAAAATTCGGGTGCTGCTGCAGGCTGCGGATATCCAGTTCATGCAGGCAATTGAGAAACGTATCGACGCCCGCAAACTGGATGGCACGCACCGCCGGTATGTTCAGTGAATTGCCGAGCGCCTCCCGCACCCTCAACGGTCCGTAATGCGTGCGGCTGTAGTTATGATAGGAGTGCAGACCGCGGCCGACGGCCTCGGCCAAGGGTTGATCATCCACCAGGGTGGCCGCGGTCCAGCCTTTTTCCAGCGCCAGAGCATATAGCAGCGGTTTCAGGGTTGAGCCCGGCTGGCGGGGCGTGGTGACCGCATCAATCCAGCTTGCCGAAACATCAGCCAGATAGCTGCCGCTGTTTACCCAGGCCAGCACCTCATTGCGCTGATGGTCTATGATCAATACCGCCCCGTTTCCGGCGCCCCGCTTTTTTATATCTTTTAGCCGATTGTCCAGGATGGTTTGAACGATGAACTGCAGGCCGGAATCAAGCGTGGTGCGCAGACGAGCGGTATCTTGTAAATCCGCCGGCGTTAATATTTGAAAGAGGTGGTGAACGAAGTGGTCGGCCTGCACGGGAAGATGGGCAGTTTTGATCTCAAGCGCATCGGTGCTGATCATCGCATAGCGTTCTGGATCGATAATCCCGTCTTTCAGCAGACGATTTGCAAGTTCGGCAATCGGACGTGCCAGGTCATCTGGCCTGCTGCGCACATCCAGGCGGGCCGGCGCCCGGACCATCACCACCAGGGCCAGCATTTCTTTAGTGCTCAGCGTGTCCGGATCGCGATCAAAAAAATAACGGGCCGCCTGCACCACACCCCGGCGACGGCCGGCATATGGAACCTGATTGAGGTAAAACTCCAGGATTTCGCTTTTGGAAAATGATGCTTCAAGCCGGCCGGCCTCGATCCCCTCCAGCCAGCGGGACCAGAGGGTGCGCGGCCGCGGATGCCACATGCGAACCACCTGCTCGCTGATGGTGCTTGCGCCCCTTACCGATCGAAGCGCTTTTATATTTTGCCAGAGTGCATGCAGGCGTGCCAGCCAGTCGACGCCGCCATGCTCAAAGAACCGCTGATCCTCGGACGCTACGAAAGCCTGCCGGATAAAATCGGGAATATCGTGCAACGGCACATCGTCGTGGATGTTCCAGCGGTTCTGATAGGTGACCGTCAGAGGAACATAATTGCGATCGATGATCTGTACTTTTCGCAGATGCGTATTAACCAGGGCCAGTGAATCCGGCAGCGGCCGCAGATCGGCATGGGTTTTCCAAAACAAGCCCCCTGTAATCAACACCACCGCCGACAATAAAGCCGCGGCCGGTCTTCTGCTTATGGCGAGTTTTAAATCCATGCTTGTTTTGTTTGTTGAGTTGATTGAGTTTATTGAGTTGACTGGGTTGAATAAGTTGATGGGGTTGATTGAGTTGATTGGATCTATTTAATGAACTTCTCAACATAGTCAACTTAATCGACTATTTACCCTTACACGCCCTATGCCCTTTGCTCTAAACGCCATGCCCAGTCCTCAAATCATTTCCGCCTTCCGAATTCCGAATTCCCCATTCCGAATTCCCCATTCCGACTTCCGCATTCCGACTTCCGCATTCATTCCCTTCTAACCGTCAGTACCGCCGGCACCCCCTGCCCGTAAACGTTGGGATCATACATTTCCTCGGCATGTACCGGCATCACGACAAACTCACCCGGTGCAATGGCCTGGGCCGTGTAGGATAGATGATAATTGCCGGCCGGCAGGTACTCGGAGTAGAAACGTGCGGCATTGTGCCGCAGTTCCTGATGATAAAAGCTCCAGCGGGAAACACCGTAGGAAGACCAGTCGCTGTAGCGAAACCACCAGGATCCTCCGGCAGGTTGAAACTCGCCTTTGTCGGCGTCCACCGTGGAAGCCGTTGCCAGTTGGCGATTCACCGGTTCCAGACCGCCGGGTACGGGATCGTCGACCACCACAAAATTTCTGGCAGCGGGCAGGGACACGAAAAGATCCACCCGCACCAGGTCGCCGCGCTTGAGCGGCATGGGGCTTTTTAACAATTCCCATTGACCGTCCCGTTCCAGGCTGTACTCCCGATGAATTTCGATGCCCGCATTGACCGGATCCGTTTTCAGAGTCCGGGGGGCATACGCCAGGCGGACACTGTAGTAAAGGCGGCCCTGCCCTTCCCGCTCCAGCCGAATGGTGGCCTCACGTCCCGGGTCATTGGCGTCTATGGGTCTTTTGAATTCTACGGGGTCATCCCGCACATCGCTGAATTGCGCCCGGCCCATAACCTGCGCATCAGACAGCGCGCGGATGGTCATCGCCGGTTTTTCGTTCTCATACACCCGGCTGTAGTCAACCAGCGCATTCATGCAAAACATGTTTTCCTGGGTGTTTTCCCAGTGATCGCGATTTTTGCGGCTCTGGGTGATATCGCGCACGAGTTTAAAGGGAATGCCGCCAACCAGCGGTTGACCCGGAGAGGTACGTCCGTAAGCCGTCAGGGCGCTTAGGATCGCACCGTTGGTCCGCAGGGCGGAAGCCAGGATACGGGTGTAGCTGTCGTCAATGACTTCGCTGAAAACAAACTTCCCGCCGGATTGATCGGCATGGGCCAGAATCAGGTTGCAAACCTCGGCCCGGATGTTTTCCGATCCGGCCACGCCTAATGCCGCCAGTAGAAAGTGCGCCTTGCCGAAAAGACTCATCTGCGGCACATGGGGCCGAAAGCGCTGCAGATCGGACAGACTGATTTTGCCATGCTCGACAAGGGCCGCCAATGCAACGGCCCGCACCGTGGAGGCCATACCTTTGGAATAAAAGGTCGGCACCAGATCGCGGCGCAACAAGGTGAAAAGATATTCATGCAGTTTTTGCTCCACCGGTGCCGGAATTTCGTACCCGCTCCTGCGCAGCCAGTTGAAGGCCAGCGCCGTGTAGGCACTCAGGTAAGGGCTGACATAGCGATCCTCCGGTATGTAATATGTCATCCCCCCGTTGGGTGCCTGGTAAGCGGCAGCCCGCTCCAGCATGGACCGGGGCAGGTCCGCGCTGCCCTGCCAGCTGAAGTCGCCGGCCATATATGCTTTGAGATTGTTGTAATGGGAGGCCATCACGCCTTGGGTAAGCACCTGCTCCCAGCAAATATACGGGTAGTCGCGCAGGTACCTGAAAGCGCCCTCGAGGTCGCCAATGACCGATGGTGCCAGCACCACGCTCACGCCGCCGACATCGTCCCGGATGGCGGGTGGAAATTGAATCCGTTGCGAGACGGATTCCGCGGTCGTTGATCCATAGGCGGCGGCCGTCTCCAGGCGATGCCGCTTTTGGACGACCAGGGTGTGGGCCACCGCGTCCTGGTCCAGGTCGTCACCGCCGCGGGCCACAAATTTTATCTGCCCGTCCGCCACGGTCTTCAGCGGCAGCCAGACCGTGACGCGTTTAAACGGCGCCACCTCCAGCGTTCGGCTGGCCTCCCGGACTTTTTGGCCGTTATTCGTCTCGATCACCCCCTCGGCGGTGATGGTTACGGTCAGCTTTCTTTTTTGGGATGTGCGATTCATGACACTGAAGCCGGCCTCAAAGCTGTCGCCCTCGGTGACCTGGTTGGGCATCACCGGACGAATTTCAGTGGGTCGATTGACCTTGAAGCGGCCCTCTCCCAGCCCCATCCGGTCATCGGGCGTCGCTGCCATGGCCAGCACCCGCCAGCCGGTCAGATTGTCCGGCACGTCAAATTCAATGGTCGCCCGGCCCCGGGCATCCGTTTTAATGGACGGATTCCAGTAGCTGACAAATTTAAACACCGACCGCAGGCTGATATCCAGCCCGCCGCCCCCGCCGGCGCTGGCTCCTTTTTTCTCAAATTTCTGCCGGCCCACCAGCCGCAAGAGTAAACTGTAGTTTGCCAGATCGAGCCCGTCGACCGTGTAAAAGCCTTTATAGGGATCAAAGTAATCCCGCCCCTGAGCCAGCAGATCAAAGACCGCCTCATCCAGCACGGTCACCGCCAATTCGATGGGTTCATGGTTGACGACATGCCGCGCAGCGGCTTTCAGATTCACCTTCACACACTCCCGGGGTTTGTAGGTATCGCGCTGGGGCTCGACCTGCACCTGAATCTCCTTGTAGGGGTCAACAACCGGCACTTTGACATAGCCCATCCGAAAAGCCGGCTTGCCCAGATCCACCTGGTTGTCCGACGGCGGTGTTTCAACCCGCGGGGACATGACGACCACCGACAGGAAAAATCCAGGCAAATAATCCTGCTGTACCTCAAATTCAATGATGGGGGTGGCGCTGTCCAGGGTCTGAAGCCGGCTTTGCAGGATCCCGTAGCGTTCGACGGTTACCAGCGCCCGGGCACCGGGAAAGGGATTTTTGACCAGATAGCGGGCTGTGTCCCCCACGCGGTATGACGGTTTTTCCGCAATGATCTCCAGACTGTTGTCCGGACTTTCCTCCCACAGGACCCTTCCTTTGCCGACCACCCATTGATAGATTTCCGTGCTGTGCGGTCGACTGCGGGTATCCTGCACCATGCCGGTAATCCGATGGGAACCGGGATCCCGGGGTGTAAAGGTGCATGGCACCGGTTCCGGGGCCGATCGCAGTTCGCATCGGGCCACTTCGACCCATTGATGGGTGTAGTGGGTGAGATAGGCATTGCCGGCACCTTTGACCCGGGCCGCGCTGGTTTCGCGGCGCTCGACCTTGACCTGCACGGACACACCGGCCTGGGGATTGCCCCGGGCGTCCACCACCAGCACTTCGACGGCGGCAGGCTCGTCTTCGTTCATAACCCACCCCATACGGCGCAGCCCGACGTAACGGTCGCGGGCGGCATAGTCGGCTGCGGCCCGGCCCGTAATATACTTGCCGCGGTCATCTCTCACCGCGCTTTCCACAACCAGCCTGCCGTAGAGGATATTACTTTCGCCAAGAGTGAAGCGGGTGGTCAGATTGCCCTGGTTGTCGACGGCATTCTCAGTTTGATAAACAGTCTGCCGGGAGGGTGCACCCGGCACATAGGTGCTGAACATAAATCCGCGGGCGGCCGGATCTTCCGAGCTGAAGGCGCGGCTTTCCAGCGTGGCTGTAACGCGGCTGCCGGCATCCGTATAAGGACCGCCGGCATGCAGCCTGGCCTGCGTGGTCACCTCAACCGGATCCCCCGGCTGAAAATGTCCGGCATTCAGATCGGTGGTCACTTTAAAGGGCGCCGGGGTAAAATCACTGACCAGCACCCGCATGGGCTCCCATCCGGCTTCTGAAAATCCGGCCTTCAGCTGAAAGCGATACCAGCCCACGGCCCCGTTTTCCGCCACGGTAAATTCACCGTCATGGGCGCCGAATTCCGATAAGGTTAAATCGGCAACCGTGTGAACGGTTTTACCGGTGGGGTCGATGACTTCGAGTGAATAGCCTTCCGGGGGCGCCGGCACGAAGGTTTTATTATCCTGGTTGCGCACGTAGAGCTTGTATTGAATCGTATCCCCGGCTTTATAAACGCCCTGGGCCGTGGTGCCCCAGGTGTGAATATGGCCGTAGCGCGGCTGCAGGCGGGGAGATACCGAATAGCGCGAGGCCCGATAGGTATCGACCTGAAAGTGGTGATCCAACGGCAACAGGGCTAGATCATCTTTTTTTGCGACTTGCACAAACAACCGGGAATCGTCCATATTATATGAATTGATAAATTTTAAATCGGGATCGAATTTCCGGGTGCCGGCCAGCATGGCTACGCCGTCGGGGTTGGTTGATGCAGCGGTCAGAATCGCCGGCGACGGCGGCAGCGCGGAATAGGTGTCGCGGTAAATCTTAACGGCGGCGTCGGCGACGGGTTGTCCCGTTTTATAGTCCGTCACCCACACCAGGGTGTTGAAATGGCCGATTTTTACATGCACGCTGAAAGGGGTTACCTGAGCAAAAAACCAGCGTTCCCAAAAATGCTTCGACACCGCGGGGCTGGTATCCACGGTTCCCTGGACCACGCCGGATTGACCGTCGAGCATGTCACGGACCCCCAAAGGGATTCTGAAGGCAACATCTTCGGCCGCAGGAATACGGATTTCATGCTTTTGGCGGGTTTGCCTGCCTGTGGTCGTCAGGCGGTCATAGACCACCGAGGCCCTGTCGAGGTTGGTCACCACCAGGGGCACCTCGGTATCCACGTCCTTTTCCAGCACGGCTCTGGGATGAGTCAGGGTAAAATCCGGCGGCCGGTGATCGGTGGCAAACTGCATATCAGCGGGAGCCTGCAGGCGGCGCCCGAATTCATCCTGAAATTGATCAGGGTCGCTGTGCAGGGAATATATTTGATAGGCCTGCAATACTTCCGGCAGCCAGACGTGATACTTGCGTCCCTGTTTGTGGGGTGAACGCAGTCGGGAGTAGCCCCGATAATTGGCCCAGGGATCATAATCGGTTCGGCCGCCGGCCAGGTCCGGCGTGATGGTCAGATGGTCTTTGACCTCATCTTCGATGACCGGCGCACTGAAAACCAGCGCAACCCGTCCTAATGGATTGCAGCGCGGCTGATTCTCCTGCCCGGCTCCGGCCGGGACAATGGTAACCTTTTTGCCCGCATTGTCGCTGCACTCAACGCCTTCGAAAGCAAATTCCGGAAACGTGGCAAAGGCCACCAGCACACGGTTTTCCGCACCCTGTTCCGGTCCGAGGTAAGAAACCAGGCCCGGCTCCACCTTCAACTGCGCCGCGGTGTCCAGGGGAAGCTCCTCGGCGGGCGATACCAGCCAGACCCGCCGCGCTTCGGCAGCCGGATTTGACTCGGATGGGCCCTGCTTATCGCCGGTTGGATCCGATGTTTTTTTATTGCCGGGGAGTAAAGAGAGCTTTTCTCCCGGCAAAGGAAGGATAAAAGACGGTTGCTTGTCATCGGGATCCGGTTCGACCTTCAGGCTGAAGCGCCGCTGATTTTTTGCCGCGATCGTTATGTAAACATGCTCGACCACGGACACCCGGGATACCGGCTGGTTAAACGTCATGCGAATCAAAGGCATGCCGGGAGCCTGCCATGTTTTAAACCAGGCGTGCCGCACTTTCGGACGCTCGGTGACAAAACTGTGGGCCACGGGTTTTGCCAGGGTCGCGCCGTCCTCGGATTGGATGCCCGGATTGACAACGATATCATAGCGGGTAGCGGGCGCTAAGGCCGATTTCTCGTCCAGCTGACAGGCCAGCGCACTGGTATTCAGCCAGCGCCATTGACAGTTCAGCGCGGGAGAGATGGTGATGGGAATTTCAGATGTCCGACGTTCCATGCGCCCCACCGGCACAACCGCCCGATTAAACTGAAAAACGATTTGTCGACCGGGCGGCACATCCCGGCCGGTCGGCGTTATGCGCACAATGCTCAACGCAGCCGGCTCTGCTGCAAAACTTCCGGCGGCGGTTAAAATCAAAACAGCGCAGGTGAATAGAATCGTAAGGCATGCAAGTGAGAAAGTACAAAGACGACGCATGGTTATTTCTCCTCTAAAAACATCGAACCGATAGTCAATTTGTTATCGATGTTTTGGCTTCTTGAATGCGCTGGAGATCTTCCCGGGCCCATTTTCGAGGTGAGTAATGATTGGGGGGGGTTTTCTCGGTATCTATTTGCAGGCAACGCCCAAACGCCTGCGCGGCGGAAAAAGCCTCTCCATGCAGCCAGTGGTTTAACCCGATAACATATTCTGCCGAAACTTTCCAATCCGGAGAATCGCCCATCTGTTGTCGGAAAGTTTCTTCGGTTAAGGTACCAATGAGATATTTTGCCTGCAAGGAAAAAAATTTAAACTCTTCAAATTGATTCACAACATATTCCCAGCAGGTCGCAGCACCGGCGGCATCATTTAAAAACCTGGCCCTTGTTATGCCGGCCATCATGGCGGCAGTGACCCTGATGAGTTTATCTACCTGCCGGGAGCGCATGATAAAATCATAGAGACCGACGGCTTCCTCATAGTTTCCCAGCTCCGTGAAGCGATCGGCCAACAGCATGGAGGGCCGGTATCTTCGGGTTTTATCCACTGCTTCCTTCAAAAAAGCGATTTCAGCCCGGGTATTGCCCAGACGGCGCTGGACATCCGCCATCAACAATAATGCATCAACGTTGACCGGCGATAGCTTGAGGCTGGCGGCCAGGAGCGCTTCGGCGGTCTTCGCTTGACCGGCTTTGATTTTAAGACGGGCGATTGCATTAAATACTTGGGGAAATTGGGGTTCGCGCTGCAGCGCTTTATTTAAATATTCCAGCGCCCGCTCATCCAGCCCCTGCCGGGCAAACATACGTCCCAGCCGGTAGGCTGAATCCGGGTCCCAGGGAAAGTCCTGCATGGATTTTTGGTAGGCGCGGATGGCGTCATCGAGACGGCCGGTTTCTTCATAATGATTGCCGATAAAAAAATCATGCCGCGCTGATTTGCGGGCGGCCAGATTTGGCCAGTCCGGCCAGCAAATCAGGCATAAAACGGCGCAGACGGGAATCCACCTGTACAGCGCCCGCCTATTTCCGGTTTTAAACCATTGATAAAAATACCACAGGGCCAGGGCCGCAAACACCGTCAACAGAACAGCCGGCGGCAAACGATAGCGGTCGGACACTTTGAAGGGGATAATGGATAAAATGACGGCAACCGTAACGATAATAAGCAGATTCCGGTTTTGAGTGGATCGGCGGCATAGAAACAGACCCAGCACACCGAACGGTCCAACCAGCCAAAAGCCGGACCAGGGCAATGAGAGAAACCAGGAGTAATTGCGGTAAGCCGCCACATCGAATTCTTGACTCCACTCGCGGGCGTTCATGAAAATGATGACACGCCGCAAAAAGTTATACGCCACGCCGCCGGTGTCGCGCAGTAAAACATCCTCCAGCTTTTTATTCCAGAATTTTTCGACTTCCGGCTCGGTTAATGCGCCGGCCCGCTCCGGCAGATACATGTATTTTTCAAAAAGAATGCCGACCGGCGGATGCAGCCCTTTGAATTCAGGTGCCAAGCCGGAATACAGGCTCCAGGTCGCCTGGGCGCGCAACATCGGTGCACCGGTTAAATAATAATTTCGCGCAACGATAGGTCCAATAAACAAAACCGTCCCGCAGGTAAACAGAGCTGCTGTCTTTAGCGCCGCCGTTTTTCGACGCCGATTTTGCCAAATCAGCCAGCCACAAATGCACGGCAGTGCCAGAAACAAATTGGCCCGAACCCCGGCGGATAACGCAAAGGTAAAACCGGCGGCAAGAATGGCCCAATATCGACGTGAACGCCGGACCAGGCACCAAAGAGTGAGGCTGAAGAAGAA
>Ga0307426_1001802_pt1 | contig 13768 bp, 11 predicted proteins | sample SalMarWE160340MG_FD_202165 | JGI IMG/M metagenome (GOLD analysis project Ga0307426, IMG submission 202165) | Salt marsh sediment microbial communities from the Plum Island Ecosystem LTER, Massachusetts, United States - WE1603-40 | ecosystem: Environmental > Aquatic > Marine > Intertidal zone >... | reverse complement strand
TCGGTTTATTGCCAGATTCCGAAAGATATCTTCGCCGAATATGGTGTTATGAAGAAGTTTTATGTTCAGAAACTCAAGGGGAAAAACATCAAGGGAATTCGTTATATATTCAGGGGTCATGATCAGGGGGGCTGCAATCCTTTTTTTGCGGTATCTTTTCCCCAGAGGCGCCAGAAGTTCAAGAAACTTCAAATCCATTTCCGTGAGGACAACTACCGAATTGACGTCTGATTTACCCGGCACAAAATCTTCTGTCAAAGCACTTCCGGTAATAGTTATGGAATGAATATTATCTTTATAGCTGTTTAATATTTCATCCTGAAACGGTTTAAATCTTTCAATGATCACATCTTTAATATTCAGATCAATCATAAATACCTCCTGGTTCATGTTGATGGCTTCGTAAAAAGTCCAACTTCTGCGTTGTGCTGCATTCCTCGTCACTGCGACGTACTATAAGTACGTTCCCTCCGGGAGCGGCGGATAGCCGATTCCGCGGAATTTGCGCGCCTTGAATTTGGAACTTTTTACTTTGCCATCAAAATATGACTTTTTACGAGACCGTCAATGTTCACAAGGGAAATAAAACAGACGTTTTATAAAACCGTCGCGTTCAGTCCTTCAATTGCCGCTAGGTTTCGGGCAGAGGTTTTTGTTTGCCGAGTTTGAATTCCTTGGTACGGATGATGTTTTCACGATCTAATATCCGGTTTTTAAGCGACTCACTGTGTGAGTGTATTCGTGAACCTTAAAGATAAACAGCAAATCAACCTATGTTTTGATGACTCGATTTCTCTAAATCGTCAATCCATTTTCTGATACGCTCTTTTCCATAGGCTTTTTCCCAGGCCGCAAGAATGACATCCACCGGTATATCCGCATAGATCCCATGAAACTCCAGATATTCCATGAACGCCTTTTTTTCCATATTATAGGCCTGAAAAATAGAATCTTCGCGTCCGTTAAATTCAAGCGGGATCACGTTATGTTTGTTACACAGTTCCACATTAAACGCAGGGGTTGCTTTAACCCATTTTCCGTCCAGATAAAACTCCGTAAATCCATGATAGACAAACAGATCAAAACCTAAAAATTCAATAAGCTTAGGGGTGGCCAAATGATTGCGGACCGTTGCAAAACCTACCCGGGACGGGATGCTGCACGCTCTTCCAAGAGCGCATAGAAGCGAAACCTTGCTGATACAAAACCCCCGTCCGCTTTTAAGTATATTGCTCGCACGATAATGTTCGGGAAGATAGAACGGATAATACGGGTCATACCAGATATCATCCCGAACCGCGTAATAGAGTTTTACGGCCTTTTCAACGGGGTCTTCACCGGCATGACGGACCGTATCAAATGCATATTCGATAATTGTCTTATGATCACTGTCAATGATTGCCGTAGGGCCAAGATATTTTTTGTCCATATGATCCATTAGACCGGATTTTTCAAAAGCGGGTCGAGTTGAGTTAAGATTCGCTCAGACCCTGCATGACTTACTCATCCGGTCGATTTGAGAAAGTCAGATTCAACACGGTATCTATTTGTTCACTTACAGGATTCATGGATATGGGTTGGAAGTGTTCGATCTGTTGTTTCACTTTTTCAAATGCGTTGCGGGTTATTTTCTCAGGACCTGCAGCTAACCGAACACATCCCTGGAACAGAAAAAAACTTAAAAACAGGGTGATGCCGATGGTTAAAAATGCATGCACAAAGAAGTCCGAGGAAAGATAGTCGCCGGTAAAGTAGTTTCGCCCGGTTATCCAGCCCACATGGCCCAGGATACCGATCGCCGGCAGGTTGAAAACAATTTGCAGCAAAAATCCGCTCATGATTTCTGAAGACCTCTCTATTTCGCTGTCCAGCGAATCTCTCCAGAGGGTGTTAAAATTCCGGTCCAGGATATCCGTGTCCGGAAGAACATCTTTAATCCTTCGAACGGATTTGTCAAACCGGCCGTTAACAAGAGATTCCGCAATGTCCGGCCATTCTTTGGAAATGGAAAGACGGTAATCCCGCATGGCAGCATCCACGTTATGGCTTTTGCCGGTTTCAGCCACTGACGCCCGTGATTCCTTAAAATGGATAAACGAAGAAACCATGCCCGCCAACTGGCGAAAAGGGTTGCCGAATCTGAACATTGCCGCAATACCGGTGCCGAAAATCAAAATGCGCGCCCATATGGCGATGAGCCACCCCATCGGCCCCAGCCACCGGTTGGCCAGTCTTTGATACAGCAGGACATTAACGCCGGAGCGCTGTCTGGAGTTGTTATCTTTAAACGCAAAAAGGGCATCCTTTACCGCCTTTGCTTCCGCCTTATGGATATTCTCTCTGGCAGCCTCAAGTTTTTCCAGGTCTTTTTCAACTTCACCCCGTGTTTCTTCAAAAATGTAATTCCTCAGGCTTTCGGCATTTTCCAGCCGCCTGTCGATTACGAAGCCCGGACGATTGAAGGTGCCGAAAATCATCTGCCGGAGCGCTTCAAACTGATCAAAATCATGCAGAGGATCTGCTGTCGGGTCCCATCCGGGATGGCGCAAGTGTCGACGTGCGGAAATACACAGCACCGTTTGAACCGGTCTTTCCCAGGCATTTTTAATAAATTCTAAAAATTCCGGCAGTATCTTTTCTTTAAGCTCGTTTTCGTCCCGACGGTCACATTTGTTAATGACGACCACAAGAGAATCCCCGCCGAAAAAGCGCACATAAGATGCCAGAAAATCCACATGGTCTCTTCTTTTAGGATTTTCCGAATCAAAAACGCAGATGAGCATGTCTGATAGCGCTATGGCCTTATGCACCATGGGAATCTGCTTTTCATATTCGTTGCTGTCCGTATCCGGTGTGTCAATCAGGATCACGTGATCCAGGGATGCCGCCACATGGCTTGATCGCGTCTCAACATTCTCTGTACCCAGCACTTGACTCAAATGGCCGGCATCGCTCTTTTCCCGGCAAAAAACAACGATATTTCGGGTAGTGGGACGCAGATTTCCCGCCTCGGACAAGCCGTCCACTTCCGCCAGAGCATTCAGGAGCGTGGATTTGCCGGAACCGCACGGGCCGATCAGGGTAACCACGAGTTTACGTTCAAAACGTTCCTCAAGATCCGTGATCATGCGAAGCACCTGGTCGCACTGTTTTTTTAGCGCCGCACCGGGCTGCCACATGGGTGCCTGGTTCATGAGATCCCCGAGCATCCTCACATCATTTTTATACCCTTCAATCCTGCCGAGTGCTCTTATCGATCCGGTCTGCCGGTTTGAAATCGTCATAATGTCATCGCCTTTTTACACGCTTCAATGTTGGCTTGTATCTGATTTATCAAAGTATCCGCCTCATCCTCGGCATCTTTTGCCGCCCGAATTATCCCCCCGGTAATCTCCTGTTCGAAAAGATTCTTTACCTCTTTAAGTTTGTTGTTTAACCATGTCCGGACAATGGGACCGAGCATGTCATCGAGCTGTTTCTGATCAGCCCTTTTGAGACCCGTGGTGGCGGGAATTGCCACAAGGGCATACAGGTCATGCAGTCCGAACAGTCCGGTGAGCTTGACCTTGATTCCCACGGCGCCCACGGGATCGCCGGTTGAAAGAATATACGTTACCGCCACGGTGGCCGGAACCACGTTCAAAAAGGCGGAAAACGTCTCCCGGATCTTGGACCACATTCCCATTTTTCTTCGGAAGTTTTTTGCCAGATCTTTAAGCTCCTGTTCGATTCCTTGCGACAAATCCATAATCACATCCCGGCGTGACAGAATAGACTCCAGCACCGATTTCCAGTCCCTGTTCCGCAATTTTTCCTGCTCCTGAAAAACAACCGGGTGCGCCGAAACAAAGACTGTTAAAGACACTTTTTTTTCCGTGGTCTCAATGTGGGGATTTTGATCGTTTTTCAGACCCTTGTCTGCTCTGATCCGTTCGACGGCATCGATCATTTGCCGGATCACCGGATCTTCCAGATTGGCGGAAACCGAAATTTCAGGATTCACCGTTTTGTAATGCATATGGTTTAGTGCATTTACAAGATCCTCTTCAACTATGTCGGTAAATTCTTGTTGAGTCTCTATTTTTTTAGTTCCGGAAAGCATATCTTTTACCTTTTTTGAAGTATCTAATAACACTTTAAAGGGAAGCTCAACCACTCTGCCCGTTTTGCGCATTGCTCGGACAAAAGAAGGATCTGTTCGCATCCAGATCTCAACAAAACGTTTTACCACCCGGTCCATGGGAAAATGCTTCAAGGCTTCATGCACGCAATGACTCTGGGCTGTCTGCAGGGCATCCAGATAAAGGCGCAGTTCATTACGGGAAATTTCCGCATGTTCCAGAAAATCTCCGGCCATGATCAGCACATCCTTTACTATCGAAGATAAAAGTTCCAGTCTTAATTCTCGGGAATCCATGGACTTAAGGGCGGTTATAAACGAAGGATCTGTTTTGCGCACCGGATGCAAAACCATGAATCGTTTGCCAGCAGCCACGGAGTTATCCTCATCCGCACGATAAATTCCCAGTACGTACCGGTCGGCATCATTACCATACAAGTTTCGGGCAACGGTCATGGCGTGTTCGCAAACCTCTTCTGTTTCAAAGCTGGGATAAACTCGGTAGACCAAAAAGCATTTTCTCATTCCGATGCCCGTAAGCATTTCCGAAATAAAATCGGTATTTTCACGGTTGTTATAGTTGGAATTGGTGAAAACATATATCAGGATATCGGATGATTCCAGAGCCTTTAACGTAATATCCCGGTTAACGTAAGTGCCTTTGGCTCCGGTATCAAAATCCGGTGTATCCATCAGTACCAGATTTTGAGGAACGGCGTCGCTCAGAACATAGAGGGGGTGGCCGGAAACGGTGAGATCCTTTATGTCTTTCAGGGGATCGGGCAAACACCCGAACGGCTCAAACAGGGCGGAAAGACTGTTTGGCCGATTGAAAATTTCCCGGTGCACGGAAGCCAGTACCCGGCGGTTAAGCCCTGCACTGCCGCCCACCGGCGAAATGCGTTCCCCTACCAAGGAGTTGAACAGACTCGATTTCCCTGAAGAACCGCCGCCGCAGATGGTTGCCATAATGGGAAAATCAAAAGAAAGCCGGGTAAGCAGTTTGCCGTCAACAATCCGGGTCCATGCGGCAATATCCTTGTCTCGACCGAGCCCGAGCCTTTCTTGGACATCGGGAATACACCTTCTTAATATTTTGAGGGCATGGGTTATGTTTTGTTTATAAAGAGTTTCCATAGCGATTATTCCTAAGATAACATATTTTTCTCCACAAAGGAATGCAGTAATTATGCAGACGGACCCGTTTTGTTATCACAACGGGTGATTCTAAAAAATGAGTAAAGTTTTTTGAAAAAGACAAGTTTGCAATAATTACCCTGTGACACACCCTTATGTTTATCAATAGGCGAATGCCGATAAAAGACAAAATAAAACAGTAGATTATCCTTGTAATCGACCAAAAGGAACAGCAATTTTCTCAAGCTTCGGAGCAATATTGCTGAAACCGTAAAAACAACTTTACTATAAAAGAAAGAAGGCATACATATATACAGGTATCGGGTCCAAAAGCGGATGATTATCAGGAGCAATTGATGCAAGTAGAAGTGGCATGTTATTCCGGATACCGGGGTGAAGAGACGCCCCGGCGTATCTGGCTGGGTGATAGAAAAATTGAGGTCAAAGAAATTCAAGATCGATGGCTGGCTCCGAACCACCGCTATTTTAAGGTTCTGGGAGACGATAATGCGATTTACATTCTACGTCACGACTCGGAATCCTGGAATTGGGACCTGACGTTTTACAAGCGAAAAGAATAACTGCAAATAATTATTCCATGTAACACAAGTCATTATCTTGCTGAAGTAGCCTTTGGTGACAGTCGCTTTTTTTGTGCCGGTCAATCCATTTAACAGGTTGACCGCTTTCCTTTTATGTTCCTCGGGCAGATATCCATTTCTTACCTCAAATCTGACATTTGTTGTGATTGAGGGCCTCTCATAAAAATCGTTCTTTTCAAAGCCCGACACTTCTTTCCAAACTTAAAAGCCGACGTCAACGAGTGTTGATTACATATATATGCTACTCTAAACACCCATGGAAAATCAAAGGTCAAATCCTGTAAAATGAATTCGTCCCTATTGAAAAACAAAATTTGGGGTCTGCTTTTGACTCTTTATTGTATAAATATAAGGATATTATGCAATATATAGGGAAGTGGTATGAGTGTACAGGTTGACATTTCATTATAATTGGTTTAGTTTATTGGTTTTAAACGGAAATTCGGACAACATATATAGTGAGGAATATGCCATCGAAATTATTACAACAACAAAAATGATGCGATCGCGCTCCGATCGGATGCGTCGTCAGTTTAAAACTATTGTTTTCATCCCAACAATGGGATTTCTCCATGAAGGCCATCTGTCTTTGATTAAAGAAGGCCACAGGCATGGAGATGACATGGTCGTGAGCATTTTTGTCAACCCCACACAGTTCGGCCCCGGAGAAGATTTGAAGTCTTACCCCAGGAATCTTGAAAGGGATCTGGTGCTGTTACAAAAAGAAGGGGTAGACGCAGTATTTACCCCTGATGCCAAGGAAATTTACGGCAAGGAATTTCAGACCTATGTAACCCTGGAAAAACTGCCGAATTACCTCTGTGGCGTCTCCAGACCCATACACTTCAGGGGTGTTGCAACGATTGTTGCCAAGCTGTTCAATTCGGTTAAACCCCATGTGGCCGTTTTCGGCCGGAAGGATTACCAGCAGCTTATTGTCGTTCGTCAGATGGTTCGTGATCTCGACTTCGGCATAGAAATAATCGGTGCTCCCACGGTTAGGGAGCCGGACGGACTGGCCATGAGCTCGCGCAATACTTATCTTACCCCCGAACAGCGGATTAGCGCCCTTTGCCTATACAAATCATTGCAAAAAGCAAAGGAACTTATTAAGAGTGGAATACAAGATGCGGCGACTATTATTGATGCGGCAACAGAGCTGATACAATCATGTCCCGAAACCGATATCGATTATATTGCCATTTGTGATACGGAAACACTTGTTGATGTCCGGACGATCACTGGACCGGTGCAAATGCTCCTGGCCGTGCAAGTCGGAAAAGCCCGCCTGATTGACAATATGTTGCTGAATCCATAGACAATAAAGTAACCATTTAATGCACCGGAACTTATTAAAAAATGCACAAAATTTACTTTTTGAAACTTAAATAAGGAGATGCTTTATGGGTAACGAACAATTCTTTTTTACCTCCGAATCGGTGACCGAAGGCCATCCGGACAAGGTTGCAGATGCGATATCGGATTCCATTCTCGACGCAATTATGGAGCAAGACAAAGCCTGCAGGGTTGCCTGTGAAACTCTTGTAACCACCGGCCTGGCTTTTATTGCCGGTGAAATTACAACCAGTTGTTATGTGGATATGCCTGAGATAATACGAAATACAATCCGTGAAATCGGATACCATTCATCCCAGATGGGGTTCGACTGGCAGACCTGTTCGGTTATTACCAGTATTGATCACCAATCTCCGGATATCGCTCAAGGGGTGAATATCGGTCAAGGACTTTTCAAAGATCAGGGTGCCGGAGATCAGGGGCTTATGTTTGGGTTTGCCACCGATGAAACACCTGAATTGATGCCCATGCCGATTATGTTCGCCCATAAATTATGCCAGCGTCTTGCCACGGTTCGAAAAAACGGGGCCCTTGATTTCTTAAGGCCTGACGGCAAATCCCAGGTGACCATCGAATATGAAAACGGCACTCCGAAACGGGTTGATACCGTTGTTATTGCCGCCCAGCACAAACCGCATGTTACTTACGATGAGTTGAAAGAAGCGATCGTAGAAGAAGTTATAAAAAAAGTAATCCCCAAGAAGCTAACGGACGGTGACACCCGATACTTTATAAATGCCACCGGCAAGTTTGTGATTGGCGGTCCCATGGGAGACTGCGGGGTTACGGGACGAAAAATCATTGTTGATACCTATGGAGGCCAGGGGAGTCACGGCGGCGGATGTTTTTCAGGGAAAGATCCTTCCAAGGTCGATCGAAGCGCTTCATACATGGCCAGACATATCGCAAAAAATATTGTTGCCGCCGGCCTTGCAAAAAAATGTGAATTGCAAGTCGCCTATGCCATAGGCGTGGCACAACCTGTTTCCGTGATGGTAGATCTTATGGGCACCGGTGTAATCCCCAAACATCGGGTAAAAGAAATTATCAAAGAAATCTTTGATTTAAGACCCGCAGCAATCATTGAATATCTGGACCTGCTGCGGCCAATCTATTGTAAAACTTCAGCTTACGGGCACTTTGGCCGGAATGAACCTGAATTCACGTGGGAAAAAACCAATATGGTGGATGTTATCAGGGAAAAAGCAGGGCTTTAGGAATTGAAGATTGTCGATTAATGATTAATAAGAACGACGGAAATGACCAAATTTTCAACCACTCAACCAGTTAACTGCTTGACGAAGCCTGAAGGAGATGAATAATCCATGGAATATGATATTAAAGATGTAAAACTGGCCGGGGAAGGTCAGCTGCGGGTCGAATGGGCCAATCAGAGCATGCCGGTCCTAAACAATATAAAGAAAAGGTTTGCAAAGGAAAAGCCCCTAAAAGGTAAACGCATCGCCGCCTGTCTTCATGTTACCACCGAAACCGCCTCTTTGATGCAGACATTAAAAGCCGGCGGTGCCAAGCTTGCTCTTTGTGCCTCCAACCCTCTGAGTACACAGGATGATGTGGCGGCTTCCCTTGTAACCCATGATAAAATTTCTGTTTTTGCCATCAAAGGTGAAGACAACAAAACCTATTACAAGCATATTCATTCAGCAATAGACATCGAACCTCATTATACCATGGATGACGGCGCCGATCTGGTTTCCACAATTCATTCGGAGCGCCGGGAACTCATTGAGAGCGTAAAAGGAGGTACGGAGGAAACCACCACCGGAATCATTCGACTCAGAAGTATGGCGGCAGACGGAGTCTTGCAATACCCGATCATCGCTGTAAATGACGCCCGGACCAAACATTTTTTTGATAATCGTTACGGTACCGGTCAAAGCACTATGGACGGTATCATTCGGGCCACGAATCGCTTGATCGCAGGGTCCAATTTTGTGGTCTGCGGTTATGGATGGTGCGGCAAGGGTCTTGCGATGAGAGCGTGCGGAATGGGAGCAAATGTTATTGTAACCGAAGTCGATCCCACAACTGCTCTTGAAGCGGTTATGGACGGATTTATGGTAATGCCGATCCGGCAGGCGGCGAGAATCGGTGATTTCTTCTGTACGGTTACCGGGAACATCAATGTGATACGCAAAGAACATTTCGAGATCATGAAAGACGGCGCTATTGTAGCCAATTCCGGTCATTTTAATGTTGAACTCGATCTCGGGGGGCTCAAAAGCATAACAAAAGCCCACAGGATAATAAGGCCCTTTGTTGAAGAATATATGCTGGAAAACGGCAAGCGGATTAATGTTCTGGGTGATGGGAGACTGATAAATCTTGCGGCCGCCGAGGGACATCCGTCAAGTGTTATGGATATGAGTTTTGCCAATCAGGCGTTGAGTATCGAATATATGGTAAAAAGTAAAAAGAAACTTGAAAAGGATGTCTATCCGGTGCCCGAGGAAATAGACAGGGCCATCGCCAAAGAAAAGCTGGCTTCCATGAACGTTAAAATTGACAAACTTACCGCTGAGCAGAAAAAATACTTGGCCTCATGGAGTATGGGAACATAATGGATTGTCGGTTGAAGGTTGTGGATCGAGGAATAAATAAAAACAGACCTCTTTTGGGTCGGCTTTTTACTCCACCACAATTATGACGCGGCATTTTTTCATAAAGGAAAGATTCTCAGAAGCGCTTCGAAGCCGGCGAGCATCCATATTGCTGATTATAACGTCGGAATGTTCGACACCTTCTGTCCTCAATCCTTTTACCGTCAAAGGATTGTCTCCAACCCTCTGATTACTCTGAGCTGCTGCAAGGTCCTTTGAATACCCACTCATTCCTTGCTGTACGGCATATTCACGGCTGACAAAAGCGGATCCATAAACTTCACGTGCATTTTCGTCGAGTATCTTTGGGGCCATGACAGGCTTTGTTCCAAGGCCCCTGGTATCAACAACCAATCCGGTAAAAACAGAGGGTGAATTCTTAACAGGCGCCATGGTTCTGATCGATTCCAACGGCCTGATTTCCTCTGGAAGAACAAGCTGGGCAAATCCACCTCTCAGGTTTATTTCCATTGTAACTTCTACGGTCCCGTCTGAAAAATATTCTTTTTTTACAACCTCGGCACGTTTAACCATACTCTCTATTTTAGACATAATGATATCATTTTTGCCCTCATAATCTCCGACAAGAATGGTACCGTCAATTCTGATCCCTTTCGCAACTTCAAGGAGTTTTCGGCAGGCATCCAGCCTTGCATTTTTTAAAGCCGTTGAACGTGCCTTGACATGGTCGGGAAGCTTATTATGAAGAACACCGATCCCCTTTGCTTGTATGACTCCCCTGCTCCAATTGATGATTCCTTCTGCATTCTGCTCAACAACCTCCTGACTCGGATATTCATTACAATAACCAACAGCAGGAATTAGCAGCAGAAACATAAGTGCCAAAGTAAACGCCGGCTGATTTTTCATAGGTACTCCCCTGGCCTATTTCTTTTAACTATAGATTTTTCAGAATAACATTTCGTTTCAGCGCCCGATCAATCGGAATATATTTTTAAGAATCCTATAATAACAATGATTTAATCACCTGGTTTTGTCAATAGAAATTGACGATCTCGTAAAAAGTTGTTTTTTTAGTTTTTACCAACCCATCAAAATTATCCGGTTTCTACGAGTTCGGCAGATAATAATTTTTTATAGTGTTCAATCCGGGATAGAGCGTCTTTTTCGGTCGAAACTTGTTTAATGGATTCACGGAATCTGCTGCTGTGACGCAATCCCTTGACAAACCACCCGAGCCGGCTGCGCATCATACGCATCGCCCGCTGCTCTCCAAAGAATATTACAGAAGATCTAAGATATTGAGCCATAACTTCAAAGCGCTGGGATGGATCAGGCAATGAGGCTTTATTATCCCGGAGTAGCTCAAGCACCTGAGAAAAAATCCAGGGGTTGCCGATGGCCGCTCTGCCGATCATGACGGCATCGCACCCGGTTTGATTTTGCATCTTCAACACATCTTCAGGCCTTATGATATCCCCGTTCCCTATTACAGGGATTGAAGCAGTATTTTTAATAGCGGCAATCAGGGACCAGTCAGCCTTGCCCCGGAACCCCTGAGTCGCCGTTCGTGGATGCACTGTAATCGCGTCCACACCGCATGCTTGAGCGATTTCAGTTATTTTTAAGGCCTGGTCCCCGGAACTGTCCCATCCGGTTCTTATTTTTATGGTCAACGGAATTTTTACCGTTCTACGGATAGCCCGAAGAATTTTTTCGACCTTTTGGGGCTCTTTCATAAGGGCCGCACCTGAACCGGTTTTTAGCACTTTTTTTACCGCACAGCCAAGGTTGATGTCCAGGATATCAGCCCCTGAGGATTCAACTATGGTTGCGGCTTCCGCCATAAGCAAACGATCCGAACCGAATATCTGAACCGACAACGGTTTCTCTGCGGGCCGGCTCTCGAGCAATTCATGTGTCTTGACCGAGTTATGAACCAGACCGTTGGAACTGATCATTTCCGAGCAGACCAGCGCACAACCCGCTTCTTTGGCCAGCAAACGGAACGGCAGATTAGTGATACCGGCAAGTGGAGCTAATACGGTAATATTATCAAGTTGAACGGAACCTATTTTCATCTTTTCGACAACTTTTTTGGGGAAGTCGGATTCGCATAGCAAAACAGGCAATTGTGATAGCATGGGTGCAGGTGGTAAGATCCTATATCCACCGACACCATGCATCCGCATCCGTGTTTTACCCTCTGGCCGGTATCTTTTTTAAAGCTAAGATTGCCCCCGAAAATTTTAACTAAAAGATCGTTGGGAATACATGAACTTTTTTTTATGTTTGAATCTGAGGGCAAAGCGTTGAGTACGTCTTTTTCACAACAGGTATAAAGATCAATATTTTTTTCAGAAAGTTCTTTTTCCATTTTCACAAGAATTGCTTTTTTTGTTTTCAACGGCGGATCCACAAACGAAAATCCGGGCAGGTCGGTGATCCGTTTTTGAATTTTCGGGTAATGGTCCATGAAGCTTGTGATACATCTTGTAACACCGCATTGGCAAGCCCCGGCTGCAATCAGATGAAAATCATTCAAATTGTCCTGAACTTCTTTTTCATGAAATTTAAAAAAACAGATGGGATCAAATCTCCAGTTAATTGCTCCGGCGTCAAAATCCCGGCAAAGCTGCTTTAGTTGATCAAGACGTTGGTTTAGCGGCAGCACACGAGGTTCAAGCAAGGACGAATTCGAGTTTATGGTAAAATTAAAAAAAAGATTATATCCCATGGAAAAAAGCTTTTGGCCGAATCCGCCCTTGATGAAGGGGCCAAAATTTTTTGACCAGAATACAAGGGTGTGAACATTGTCGGGAGTTGCGGTTATTCTGGACTTTTGCCGGTTATATGGGTTGACAACCTCAAAAAAACCCTTCCGTATCTGATTGATGAACCAATCCATGTAAAATGCCGGAATATCGGTCCGTCTGGAGGCGGAAATAACGATTTGGGTCGATGGTTTCATTAAAAAAGTTTACCCTTATTTTTTCTTCAGATCTAATAATGATATCACCTTTCCGTTATCCGGTCTTTCAGGTTTTTTTTGTTTATCTCCGGAGGGATCAGGCTCTTTGGGGCAAACTACCGGCTCCAGACGGACCCTCTTGCCGCCCATGGTAAACTCCTGACCGTCAATATAAATATCCCGCAAGATCCAGGTTGCTACCTGAAGGGGTAGCTGTAGCATAAGTATTTTGACATGATACCAATCTTTTTTTACATCAGGAGAAATATCTTCTATTCTGGCGAATGATATGGGTTGATCTTCAAGGTATATAAGTACAACGTCATTTTTTTTTGCCATAATGCTGCCCTTTCTAAAAACCCGATACAATGTTATTCACTGGTTACATTCACAGTCCTTCCGGCTCAAAAAATAAGTTAGCGATTATTAGGTAATGGGCGGGGGAATCGAGGCGATTCTATCCGGCCGCGGCATGGGGGCCGCGGCGCTTTTTGAAATGTGCGGATAGAGTAATTGTCTAAAATAGGTTTCGTTATAGCCAGTTTCAAAACGCCCCCTTTTGCCCAATCTCTGCGTCAGGCTCAAATTTTAACCCGCCACCGAACTTTGGCGGGTTAATCCTCAAAATACTCCAGGTATTCCTGTGGTTAAAATTTTCGCCTTCCTTGACCTTGGACAAAATTGAACATTTTGAAACTGGCTCGTGTAAATGAAATTATGAGTTTTTTAAGTATATAATCCTCTGACAATTGGGGCAAAACTTCAAGCTGTCGCCAAGAAAAAGTTCATTATACAACTGGGGAGGAAGATTCACATTACATCCATGACATAGAGCATCCTTTACCGGTACCACCGCAAGTCCTCCGAAATTTTGTTTCTTTACCACCAAATACTTTTTCATTAATTCCGGATCTATCATACAGGTTACTTTCTCCCGGTCTTCATCAAGTTTCGAAAGCTTTATCCTGCCCTGTTCCGATTCCTGTTTTATGATCTCTTT
>Ga0307426_1001801_pt1 | contig 13768 bp, 9 predicted proteins | sample SalMarWE160340MG_FD_202165 | JGI IMG/M metagenome (GOLD analysis project Ga0307426, IMG submission 202165) | Salt marsh sediment microbial communities from the Plum Island Ecosystem LTER, Massachusetts, United States - WE1603-40 | ecosystem: Environmental > Aquatic > Marine > Intertidal zone >... | reverse complement strand
AGCCCGTCCACAGAGACAGGTTCACCTGAAGTTGCAGGGGTACTCGTCTCACCGCCTGTCTCGGGAGGTGTGTCGCTCATCGCCGCCGAAGACGTCTCTGTCGGCGAAGCCGCAGGCATGTTGCAGGCTGCAAGCAAAAACACGATCGAGGCCAAAACTGCCATGGCCTGCAAGTTCCGTCCAGTCATGGATGCTTTCTCCTCCACGATTTAGTTGAGACAAGCGGCTTCATCCACCAGCCGCGTTCGAAAGGGACACAGAGTCAATTGGGCCGCGTCGAGGCCGAAACCAGGCGCACACGCCCGCGACTCGGGTTCGAATTAGAATTGAAAATCCCAGCCAAAATTGACGTTTCCGGTCGTGGCGCCCGGGTTCACCGTCACGTTGATGCGTGCCCAATTGCCGGTCACATCCGGATGGGACCACGTCCCGGGAACGAGGGCGCTTTCATTCCCCACGACAGAGATGGACACGCAGTAATTTCCCGGCGCCAATCCCGTGAAGCTGAACGCACCACTGCCGTTGGTGGTCGTCGTCGGCAAACCGGTGGACGGGCAAGAGCCCGCGCCGAGTTGGACGATCACATTGGGGATGCCCTGTTCTCCTGCTTCGTAGATCCCGTTAGCCCAGTAAACAATCCCGTCGGTTTCACATCCCGGCGGTGGAGGCTCCGGGGTGTCCGGCGTCAGGTTCGGGGGATTGCACTCGTCGTCCCAGACGATGCCCGAAATCCCTCCAGGCGCCGGTGTGGGAGTCGGCGGAGAAATCAGAACGGGCAGCTCATTCAGGTCGAAGCTGTAAGCCAGCAAATTTTCCGCGATCCAGCATTGATTCGGCTCGGTTGCGAGTTTGACGGACAGCCACGAATTGTCGTCCAGACGGCCTTTCGCTTCCGCCTGCTCATCTTCGAGCAGGAAACCGTATTGATCGAAAATCGCCATCGGACCCGTGCGGCAGTTGGCGTTCATGCGCGCTGTCACGATATACCCTTCCGCCGTTGGAGTGGCCGTCAGCGGCGGCGGATCCGGAAGAAATTGATGGTCCCAACCGAAATCGGCGCCGGTTTCGTGCTGGTCCGCCGCGAGCGTCAGCGTGACCTCCTCCGGGTTGGCGCCGTGAACGGGATAGGTCCAGTCGCCGGGAACCAGGATCGCATCGTTTCCGTCGGAGAGCGCGTCCACGCTGACGCAGTACGTCCCTGCGGATAAACCACCGAACGAGTAGCTCCCGTTGACATCCGTCACGGCCGTCGCCAAACCACTGGACGGACAAGCGCCATTCCCCAGGTGTAAGGTTATCGCTTCGATTCCCGGTTCGCCGGGTTCATAAACGCCGTTCGCTTCAAGCCCCTCGACCGGTCCGGCGTCGATGCAGCCTTCCGGCAGGGGATCGCCCGGGGGAATCGAAGCATACGGCACGGCGCACAGGTCGTGGAAAATGTCCCCACTGATCGAGGCGTCCGCATTGCATGCGCCGCTCACATCCACGTTGAATTCATGGGTCTCGGAATATTCGCCGCGGACGCCATCGACGATCGGTGCAACTCGCCAGAAGTAGGTTGTACAATCCAGCAGTTCGATCGTTGAGGTCCAACCCGGGTATGGACCGTCCGTCGTATCGCTAAGTATCACTTCAGCGAAAGTCGAATCCAGGGCCAGGTCGATCGAGAACTCCTGCGGTTCACAACCACCTTGCGAATTTTCCCATTCGAACAACGGCGTGAGGCTGTTCAGGGTCACCCCATTCTCTGGCGATTGCAGCGTTACGTAGGGGAAATCTTCCCGCGGACACTGTTCGGGAGTCGCGGTGGGGATCCCGCAGGCGGCTAAGAGTCCGGCCGCAATCGCAAGAGTCAGTCCGCATAACTTCCAATTTGAGCGTGTCATTTTCTTCTCCTGCACATTCGGGAGTGTGCCATCCGTTTCCAGATTCGATTGACATACGACAAATTGACGCACATTTACATCTTACCCGATTACTCGCCTGCGCTGTATGAGCCGCGCTGAACGCTGCCCGAGACGTAAAAGCGTGTAACGACTCCGAAAACAACCACGGACGGTTAATAAACGGCAGAGAATATCTTCAGCGTATGGTGCTTGCTTTCGCCAGCGTTTCCGGCCGTATCGTAGGCACGCGCGTAATAGAACAAATTTCCAGGTGGGTAAGGACCGCCGGAATACACACAACTGGTCGTATTCTGACAGACGGCGACTTGCACTGGGTTGTTCGATCCAACCGGGTAGACCCAGATTTCGATGCGTTCGATCTCACCGTCGTCTTGTGCCTGCGCCGTAAACTTGACAACGTCGTCCGATGCCGGTCGTGTAGAACCGCTAGGGCTGTGGCTGATGGAAACTGACGGCGGCGTCGTGTCGTCGGGCGTGGAAGTCGGCGGCGGAATGATGATCGGAACGGCACTCGTATCCCCGCTGACGGTCACCAGGCCGTCCCAGACCCAGCAGTGGCCGTAGCCATCCTGCCGCTCGATCCACCACCAGGTCCATTCGGCGTTGCGTCCGTCGATCGGCGCCGATTGATCTTCCAGCAGATAACCAACGACGTCGTAATCCGACGACGGGCCGAAGCGGCAGTTACAATTTTCGTTCCCCGTGGCGACCGGCGGACCGAGCGTGGCCGTAGTGGTCTGCGTCGCCGTATTATCAAGCGTGGGAGACGCCGTCACCGCAAGCGGTTCGTCCTCGACGATGGAATCCTGCGCTGCACCAGGAGTCGGGGTATCGCTTGCTTCCGAATCCGATGCTTCAGATGGCAGCGGAGCCAACGGTGACGGAGGATGGGGCGACAAGAGGAGCGAAGTCAGTACGACGCCGCCGATAATGATCGCGGACGCCAGCATAAAAGCGCCCGTTTTCATCATCCAACCCCAGCCTGAAATCGTGTTCCACCAGCCGGCGGAAGATCCGCCTCCGCCCATGCCTCCGGCGCCTCCGCCTGGCGGGGAGCTGCTTCCAGCGTGGGGTCCGCCCTGCCCGCCAGCACCGCCCGGTGTGGGCACCGTTTCGATGCCCAGTTGATCGAACACTTTCGTGATCCAGGCTTGCGAAGGCATAATGGGCGCCAATCCCGCGATCAATACACCGACCTTCTTGAGATCTTCCTCCGTCTGGCGGCACTGCGGACAGCTCTTGATGTGCGCCTCTATGGCCGCCCGCTGCTGCTCGTCGAGTTCTCCATCGTGAAAGGCAGAGAGCAGATCGCCCAACACACGACAGCGTTCGACTCCAGCTTCCAGCGAGAGGCGCATTCCATGTTGTTCGCGGAAGCGCATGCGAGCGCGATGGACCAACTGCCGTGCATTGGCATAGGTGCATTCCAGCGCCTGGGATACTTCCGTATAACTCTGCCCGTTGAATTCTCGCAGGATGAGCGCCTGACGATAAACCGTCGGCATGGCATCCAATGTGCTCCATACCGCCTGACGCGCCTCGTTGCGCTGTACGCCGCGTTCGGAGGGTCGTTTCGTAATCGGTGCTTCTGCCATCATCGTTGGTTCTTCAAGATCGACGAATCTTCGGTTTCGACGCAGATAATCCACCGCCAGGTTGCTTGCGATGCGAAAGACCCAAGATTTGAAATCCCAGGGTGGACCGAGCTGTCCAATTCGCTCGTGAGCACGGATGAAAGCATCCTGTGTCACATCCTCTGCCGCCTGGCGGTCCCCAAGCATGTGGTATACGTAGTTCAACACTAGCTGGTGCAGCTGGCTGAAGAGCGTTGCAAACGCATCGTCTTCACCCTGCTGGGCTCGTTGAACCAACGCTACGTCATCGCGCCCAGGTACCTTCACGTTTTCCTCTGACAACCTTCTCCTCTACAACGGTAAGAACGGGGGATTTGTGACAGCGATTCCTGTAACTATATTTTAGACTATAGCATGATTTCGCCCTGAAAAGTGTACCCCATCCAGAAGAATCCCCCACTGTAAACATAAATGGATTCGGTGGAATGGAGCCTGCAGAAATTTATAAAATGCTGTATGGTAACGGCAAAGCCCGAGCGTGAGCCGGAGTCTTCCCTCGCTGCAATTACAGCACTCCAACCTGAGTCACCTTCCCAAAACGTGTCTCCAGACGGTATGATAAGAAGGAAGGAATACGCAGGATCAAATTGAGATGAAGCCAATAGACGTGAAACATCGGGTTCTGATTTTCATCTCTGTCGTTTCGCTGACAATCTGTGGTTTTGCATTTGGTGACTCGTCTTCTTCCGCAGAATGGACTGCGATCATCGAGGGGATCGACTATCGGGAGTTTCGGCTTCCCGGTCCAAATCGAGCCTTTGTTGCCCGCATGGATCGATCAAATCCGAACCTCATTCTGGACAGCAGTATTGCACAAGGAAGGCTTTCTGGCGGTATGGAAACAGTCAGCCTGATGGCCAATCGGTACGAGCAATCCATCAACGCCTGGGCTCCACCGCCTGACCAATCCTTCCCAAACATCTTTCCGCTCAGCCAGCCAGCCAAACCGACGAAACCCGTTTACGAGCCATGGGGATCACGAAACGATGTTGTAATCGCTATCAACGGAACCTTCTACTACATGGACACCGGCGTTACGATCGGCGGTTTCGTCCACTCTGGTTGGTATGACAAACCTTTCGGAAATCTGGGAGGCGGCAGTGGTTTCGCCTGGCAACAGGATCGCTCTGCATTCATCGGTGAATGTGTCTATCACCCATATAATAAACAACGCATCACAAATCTTTCGACAGAGAGAACCTTATATTACGATACGATCAATTTCGCCCGAGAAGGCCAAGACCTCGTCATTTACACACCACAATTCGATCGGGACAGCCAACGAGAAGGCGAGATTACAGAAATCCTGGTCGAACTCACCCGCACCCTCGGTATCCGCCCTTACCCAGATATGACCGTCGGAATCGTGCGGCAAGTAAGCGATGCCGAAGGTCCTGTTCCAATTCCTTTCGATCACATTGTGATATCTGCGCACCAAGAGAACAACAGACGGAAATTACGAGAGAACTTTCATGTCGGCGACAAGATCGGCATCTCGATAGACGTAGTGTCCCTGAAAGAAGACTGCGAGGAACCATTACCACTTAATTGGGCAAACACGTATGCCAGTATCGGTGGCAGCTTCTTTTTCCTGAAGGACGGTGAAATTCCAAGCTTTGACAATCCAGGAGCGACACTGCGTCATCCGCGCACAGCAATCTGTTACAACACCGACTACATCTATTTCGTTGTCGTTGACGGCCGGCAGCAGAACTACAGTATCGGAATGACGATCGATGAACTCGCTCAATTCTGCAGAGATGATCTCGCAGCTACCTGGGGAATCAATCAGGACGGAGGGGGTTCATCCACGATGTGGATCCAGGGGCAGATTGTGAATTCGCCATCGGATGGAGCTGAAAGACCTGTGGCCAACGGGATGATGATGATCCTCGTAGAGCCGATGGAGCGTTCGGATGCCTTCCAAGTCAATGATGTAGTGGAAACCAGCGAAGCGAGTAAGTTATGGCTGGGACCGGGCACCAATTTCGCCGTCCACTCATCCGTGCCGGAAGGCGCAACCGGGACGATCATACCGCACATGAACGATCTGAACGGCGTATACGCCAAGGGTACGTATTGGTGGAAGGTCGATTTCGGTTCGAAGGTTGGCTGGCTGCCGGAGGAAACGATCATTCTGGTCAGTCGTCCCGAGTCCATCATCGCCTTCCGGTTCGCACCCGGCGCTTCTTTAACCGCAACCGATTCGAATTTCTAGCGGCCCAAACGGATTCCGCTCAACGCAGCATACCATCCGGATTCAACCATGGAATTTCCCCCGAGTTCGCTTCAATCGGACCCGGAGCTGCCAGGGCGGATCGGGATATGCTTCAGCGGATGACTGCCCCGAAGGCGAGGAACGCTTCACAATGCGGACAGATGATAATCTGTTTCTGCCGCATTATCCCCATGCCCTTCTTCTTGATCCACACTTTGTCCAATTTTGCTTTGCAGAACGGGCACTTGGGCAAAACGTCCTGCGGTGCTCTTTCGTATCGAACTTCCACAACATGCTCTCCTTGAACGAAATCTCCCGGTATCGAGTAAGATGCCGATTTACAGATCCGATTGTAACCCCAGAAGCCACGACAGTGCACAGGCGGAAGAGCGCCTAAAACCAAACCCGTTTACCTGACACGTCTACATTAAACACCGTAGGTGGATGCGACAATACAAAATCCTGATCGACCACGCTTGCATTGATGAACTTCGTATGCACATTCGCTGTGATCCCATAGCCTTCGTGGATATGTCCAAAAACATGAACCAGTGGTTGAAATCGCTCGACGAACTCCAGGAGATCCTGGCACCCCACGCGGCTGCCGTGAACGGTCAGATCCCCGTGACCGTACGGCGGGCCATGTGTGATCAGCACCTGCGCGTCTTCCGGGATCAATTCCCATTTTGCCCGAATTTCGGCGCCGCGCTGCAGGTTGAAAGCCCAATCATGAAACCAGGGCTGCCAGGGACTGCCGTAGAATCGGACGCCATCCACCAGGCATGAGGCATCCTGAAGGTAAACACAATTTGAGAGAATGGCCGCGCTGCCCTGGGGGTCACGTTCGATGGCGAAATCGTGGTTGCCGGCGATGACGATCTTGATTCGATGCGGCAGGCTGCCCAGAAAATCGTTGAAATCCGCAAGGTCCGTTTCCCTTCCGTATGCGCTGATGTCCCCGGCGTGAATGAAAATATCTCCGTCGGGTATCGTCAAGTCATGATGATAACCATGTGTGTCGGCCACAGCAACGATTTTCAGTGACATGATCCGATTCCCCTTATGCGATAATCTCTGTCGATAGACAGGCGCCTTCGTACGCAAAATCGGTCGATTAAATCATATCCCGCCTGCAGAGTTCTATTGCCAGCAGACGTAAAAACGGCCAGCATCCCTACGATCAAGGATATCAGATGGGCTCGCCAGCCTTCTACGCAGCCCTGAGAGCGTTTTACAGGAGGGGGGAATCCCCTAATCAATTTAGGGGCAATCTCTCTGTAATTTCATGCTACATTCCATATACTGCTAAAGACAACTTTAAAAGTCTTACGCCTTTTCAATCATCAAACCCTAGGTTGTCGTTGTATCCACCGAGCCGGTGGAATACTGGAGGAGGAGGGACCACCTATCGAGTTCTGTGACGCTTGGACAAAGTCATCCGCCCTCACGCACGGAGAGCGCACGAGTACGGAATACCAAATCTACAATTCACAGAATACCTCCCGATATTTTGAAAATACGTACGCGTATCGTCTCAAGCCAAAATAATCGTCTTTTTAGATCATCGATACCATCCGAAATTCGAAACTCGAACAAGCAGGAGGTGAATCCGGACGAGAAGTACGAACCAAATTGCACGTCGATTGTACAACCAAGAAAAAAATAGGAGGAAAGATGCGCCGCTTATCATTACGTTACGTTGTTTTGGCTCTCTTGATCGTGTTAGTCGCTGGCATGCTCTTTGGCTGCGCGAAGAAAGCAACTGAAGCCCCTGCAGCGCAAGAGCCTGCAGCGCAAGAACCTGCAGCGGAAGAACCTGCAGCGGAAGAACCTGCAGCGCAAGAACCTGCAGCCCCAGGCACGACTAAAATCGGCCTTTCGTTCTCCGACTTCGCCACAGAGCGTTGGAGCACGGAAGAGGCTCTGATGCGCGGGCTGCTGGAGGACAAGGGCTACGAGGTCCTGACCGCGGAAGCAAGCCATGACGTCAAGCTGCAGAACGATCAGATCGACAACATGGTCGCACAAGGCGTGAAGGTCATTATCGTCGTTGCAGAAGATGGAGACGCCATCGTAACCTCGGTTGATAAAGCAGCCGATGCTGGCGTCGCCGTCATCGCCTACGACCGCCTGATCAAAACCCCCAAGATCGCAGCCTACATCTCCTTCAACAACGTTGAAGTTGGCCGGCAGCAGGCATTGGGTGTGATGTCCGCCCTCAACATCGAGGAATGGGACGTGAACGCCAACGGCCCCGCGAGAATCGTGAAACTCGGCGGCAGCCCCACCGACAACAACGCCATCCTCTTCCGCCAGGGTCAAGATGAAATTCTTAATCCCTACGAAGAAGCCGGCAAGATCGAAATCGTTGCCGATCAATGGGTGGACAACTGGGATGCAGCCAATGCGCTGGCCCTGATGGAGAACATCCTCACCGCCACCGGAAACGAAATCGACGGTGTCGTCGCATCGAATGACGGGACCGCACTTGGTGCACTGCAGGCCATGGCTGCACAGGGTCTGGCAGGCAATGTGCCGATCTCGGGCCAGGACGCCACGGCAGACGGCTGCAACAGCATCGTCAAGGGCGAACTCACCGTGTCGATTCTCAAGGACGTACGTGACCTGGGACCGCTCGCCGTCAATCTGGCGGATGCGTTCGCCAAGGGCGAAACGCCTGAGGGCCTGACTTCGTACACCCTGGCAGAACTGACCCTGGACGACAGCCTGGTAGGCGAAGTCAACTGCGCCTTCCTGGATGTCTATCAGGTGAATGCCGACAACGTTTACGACCTGGTGGTTGTCTCTGGATTCCAGAGCTACGATGATGTCTATCGCGACATCCCCGAAGATCAACGACCGCCACGCCCGTAATATGTGACTGTTCGTAAGTTCCCGGCTCTCTTTGGGCAACCAAAGGGAGCCGGGGTATAATCACCTCAATTTCAACCTGAAAAGTCCAACGAAAAAATTTGACGAAGGCGCGCAAAGTGAAAAACGATATTATTCTAGATTTCCAACACGTAACCAAAAAATTTCCGGGTGTTGTTGCGCTCGACGATGTCACTTTACAGGTCGAGCGGGGGGAAATCCACGGTCTCTGCGGAGAAAACGGCGCGGGGAAGTCCACTTTGATGAAGATTCTTTCCGGCGTCCACCCCTTCGGCACGTACGAAGGATCGATTCTCTACGAAGGCAAGGAACTCAAGCTGGAGAATCGCGCCATCCGGCGGGCAAGCGAGGCGGGAATCGCCATCGTCTATCAGGAGTTGACCCTCGTGTCGAGCATGACCGTGGGTGAAAACGTCTACCTGGGGAAAGAACCCAGAGAAAACGGCTTCATCAACTGGAATAAACTCTACTCCGATACCCAGAAGGTTCTGAATAAATACAATCTCGACGTCGAACCCCAGGCGATCGTCGGAAACCTCGGCGTCGGCAAACAACAGATGGTGGAAATCGCCAAGGCTCTCGCCGTAGATGCGAACGTACTTATTTTGGACGAACCCACGAGCGCGCTCACGGAAGCGGAAATCAATCAATTAATGGAAATCATCCGCTCATTGAAAGCTCACGGCGTTACCTGCATTTATATCTCCCACAAACTCGAAGAATTCTTCCGCATTGCCGACTGCATGACCATCCTGCGCGATGGAAAAGTCGTCGACACGCTGCCGACGAAGGAGTTGAGCCACGAACAGCTGGTCAAGATGATGGTCGGCCGCGAGATGCACAAGCGCTTCCCACCCAGTAAGCGCAAACCCGGCAAAGTCATCATGGAAGTGGAAGATCTGCATGCCCAGGATCCGAACGACCCCAATCGAACGGTGCTCAACGGCGTTACCTTCGATTTGCGGCGCGGGGAAATTCTGGGAATCGCCGGTCTGATGGGATCAGGGCGCACAGAGTTGGCCATGACCCTGTTCGGTGAGTACGGCAAGATCACCCAGGGTCATATTTTCCTGGACGGTGAAGAGATCCAGCCCCACTCTGCCAGCGCTGCGATTCAAAAGGGCCTGAGCTTGGTCCCGGAAGACCGCAAAGGGTACGGTCTGATCCTGATCCAATCCGTGCGCAGGAACATCTCCTTACCCAACCTGAGTCAATTTTCCTCTTTCATGCGCATCGACCGCCTGGCGGAACTTCGGGCGACGATGCAGCAATCCAAGAGCCTGGATATTAAGGCGCCCAGCCTGGAAGTTCCCGTCAACACCTTGTCCGGCGGCAACCAGCAGAAAGTCGTGATTTCGAAGTGGCTGATGTCGAAACCGAAAGTGCTCATCATGGACGATCCCTGCCGGGGCATCGACGTCGGTGCGAAATTTGAGATTTACAAACTGATGACCGAACTGGCCGAGAAGGGGGTTTCGATCATCATGACTTCCAGCGAATTGGAGGAAGTACTGGGCATGTGCGACCGGGTGCTGGTCATGTACGAAGGGCGCTCGAACGGCTTGCTCGACATCTCCGAAGCCAGCCAGGAACGTATCATGGCACTAGCAACCGGCATCGCAGAAAGTGAGCCGGCGAAATAACATAAGGGGGGAGCAATCCAATCACAACCTTGAAGAAGGAATAGCAAATGAACCTACCTAACGAACTCGTACAGCAATTTCGGCGGAACATCCAAACCTACAGCATCATTATTGCGCTAATCGTTATCTGGGGGTTTTTCGGAGTGCTGAGTGAAGGCGCGTACCTGCAGCCCCAGAACTTCTCGAACCTGTTCCGCCAAATGACGGTGACTTCATTCCTCGCCATCGGTATGGTCTTGGTGATCGTTACCGGAAACATCGATCTATCGGTAGGGAAAGCCGCAGGATTCATATCCGTGATGGTGGCGCACCACCAATACCGAGTATGGCATGCATTAATCCCGGATCAGCCGTTGTTGGCAGCCGCATTGTCGGTTGTTCTCGGCATCGGTCTGGGTATTCTGTGGGGCATTATCCAAGGATATATCATTTCGTATCAAGGCATCCCGGCATTCATCGTCACGCTCGGTGGACTCTTCGTCATGCGTGGCGCGATCCTGCTGCGAACGGAAGGCAAGACCATCCCCGCGAATCAACCTTTTTTCAAAACGATCGCTCAGGGTTACATTGATCCAAAGTACAGCTGGATTATCGCCGGAGTGGTGATCTTATTTCTAATATTCAACATGTTCCGCAGCCGAAGGAAGAAGCGTGAGTATGGCTTCGAGCAGTCCAGCTTCGCCATGGATCTGTCGATGACCTTCTTCTTCTCTTTACTCGTGGCTTTGTATGTGTACATCGTCAATAAGTACCAGGGTTTTCAAATCCCTGTCCTGTTGCTGGCAATCGCCGCCGTCATTCTGGCTTACGTTTCCAACAACTCGCGATTCGGACGGTATGCCTATGCAATCGGCGGCAACCGCGAAGCGGCCCGGCTTTCCGGCATCAACATCCGAAAAAGCGTATTTCAGGTTTTTGTGTTGATGGGCTTTCTGACCGGTATTGCTGGCATCGTGCTGGCTTCGTACGTCGGTTATGGAACGATCGCTGCAGGTGAAGGCTACGAATTGGATGCCATCGCAGCCGCCATCCTTGGAGGCACCTCCCCGCTGGGTGGTGAGGGCACCATATTCGGCGCCCTGGTCGGCGCGTTGATCATGTCCAGTCTGACCAACGGCCTGCAAATCATGAACGTAGCCCCTGGATGGCAGCAGCTGGTTAAGGGCCTCGTTCTCGTTCTGGCGGTATTCGCGGATGCGAGACTGAAAAGGAATCGGTAGACCGTTCAGGACATTCATTGAGTAACAGAAGAGCTTCCCTCTAGTGAGCGACTCCGCGTCAGGCCTTGAACGCGGAGTCGCTATTTTCTTCACCTTTTTGATCTTTCACCACGCGAGTAAGCTTAGTCGTCATCCGTTTCCGGCGCTTCCCAGCCGATGGTGTCCCATTCATGCGGGATGCCTTTTTCATCCAAGAGCGCCTCGTATTCCTTCAAATTTTCTGCCGTGATGACATCCACGCCGGTATCGATGACGCCGTCGACCACCCCCATTTGCGTCATGGCCGCCGCTTCACCCTGCGCAGCGATGAGATAGATCAACTGTACCGATTTGTAGCCCATATCGAATTCCCTTTGAGCCACCGTGGCGTTGATCACACCCTCCTTGATCCCGTTGATGATGTCCGTCGTGGCGTCGAAGCACACCAACTTCGTCAAACTCACACGATCGGCTTCCTTGATCGCCGTCGCCCACGCAGGGCCGTTGTAGGCATATACCCCAAAGGCACCGGCCAAATCCGGGTGCGCAGAAAGCACGGAATTTGCCAATTCCAGCGCTTGCGCCGCGTCTTCCCTGTCGGTGACGGGCTCGAGCACAACGATCCCTTGGCCTACGGCATCCAAGAAACCTTGCGTCCGCTGCAACGAGTTCAATGCCGTGTCCGAACCGCGGCTGATTCCCACAACCCCGCCGTTGGGCAGCAGCTGCGTCATCGTTTTTCCCGCTTCGAGGCCGGCGGTGTAGTTATCCGTGCCGATATAAACCAGTGAGATAGAGCCTTCAATGGGAGGCGTGTCCAGCGTCGTAACGATGATTCCCGCTGCTTCCGCTTGCCTCATCACCGGCTCCAACGCGCTGGGATCCGAGGGAGCGATGGCAATACCGGTGACGCCCTGGGCGATGTAGGTTTCCATCGTCTGAATCTGGGATGCGACGTCCTCCACCGGTGTCACGAAGAAAATCGCCTGATCGGAACCCAAACCGAGGTCGGCAGCGGCCGCCATTACACCCTTCTCGACATTACTCCAATAGGGATGCACCGATTTACCGATCACCACCACCGTGAAATCATCCCCTGACGAGGCGCCAATTCTGTCTCTCAGCACGGAGCATGATGAAGCCACGATGCTCAGAAGCACCCCAATAACTAGAGCAATGCGCAAGGTTTTCATATCGCTCCTTCCTTCGCGCCCGGTCCGTGATTGTACTATTTGAGGAACCTGCTGTGGAGTCTACAACGAGATGGATTTCAACGCTCGCAGTGCTGCGTCTGCAATGTCATTCATCGAGATAGGCGGAGTAGTCGTCCCTGGCACCGATCATGTAAGCCACCACTCGTTCACGAAACGCATGGATGTCCTCTTGAATGCGCCGGTCACACACTTTCCGTCCGTGACGCAAAACCATCACGCGATCGCCGACCTGATGGATATCCTCCAGCCGATGGCTGATAATGATGATCGAACAACCCTGAGATTTCAGCTGGCGGATTAGTTCGAGCACCTTTCCCACAGAGATGACGTTCAGAGCCGCGGTTGGCTCATCCATGATGATGATCCTGGCATCGAAAGCCGTCACACGACTGATGGCGACCGCCTGCCGTTGACCCCCCGATAAGTGTTTGACCTTCAAACTTACGCAATCGATGTCGATCCTGAGGTCCTCGATCAGACGCAATGATTCCAGTTCCATCGTGCGTTTGTCGAGCAGCCGAACGGGACCAAATCCCCAGCGGATATATTCACGCCCCAGGAACATGTTCGCCGCCACATCCAGATTGTCTACCAATGCAAAATCCTGATAGACCATCTCAATGCCCAACGAACGCGAGTCTTCCGGATTCCCGAACCACACCTGGCGGCCATCGATAAATATTTGCCCTCCGTCGGGAATGTGCGCGCCGCTGAGCACCTTCATCAATGTGGATTTACCGGCCGCATTATCGCCCACAAGGCCAAGGACCTCTCCGCGTCCCAGGGTCAAATCAACGCCGCGAAGCGCCTGGATGGCCCCGAAACTCTTGCGAATATCGTGCATCTCGACGCGTGCAACCGTATTATCCACGGGAGTCGCTCCTCAGTTCGTGCTGCGCCTGCGCCGCCACATATCGTAAGTAACAGCGATCACCAGCACGGCACCCAAGACGGTCTCCTGTACGTATGGAGACATATTGACGATGACCATGCCGTTGAACATGACCCCCATGATGGCTGCGCCGAGGATTGCCCCGGTTATCGTCCCTTCACCCCCTCGC
>Ga0307426_1001799_pt1 | contig 13784 bp, 13 predicted proteins | sample SalMarWE160340MG_FD_202165 | JGI IMG/M metagenome (GOLD analysis project Ga0307426, IMG submission 202165) | Salt marsh sediment microbial communities from the Plum Island Ecosystem LTER, Massachusetts, United States - WE1603-40 | ecosystem: Environmental > Aquatic > Marine > Intertidal zone >... | reverse complement strand
ATGTCGTCGAGCTCGCCGCCTGGAAAGATGTAGCGCATGATCGCGCGTTGCTCCGGCCGGCTGCCGAGCCGCCGTTGCCGCCGCTTGGCGCGCCGCGAGATGGCGTGGTTGAGAAACAGGCCCTCGTTGGCAAGCAGTCCACTCACCTTGGTGAGATAGGCCGGGATGTTGGCGAGCCCGATATGCTCATACATGCCGATCGAGGCGATCTTGTCGTAGGTGCCGTCGAGCTCGGCATAGTCTCGGAGCTCGACCGTAACCTTGTCGCTTAAGCCTGCTTCCTCAATCCGCTCGCGCGCGAGGTCGAGCTGCGTCTCCGACATGGTGACTCCATGGGCGCTGACGCCATGATGCTGCGCGGCGTAGCAGATCAGCCCACCCCAGCCGCAGCCGATGTCGAGCAGACGGTCGCCGGGCTTTAGCCGCAGCTTGCGGCAGATCATTTCCAGCTTGTCTTGTTGTGCTTGGTCGAGCCCGCCGGTCCAGGCGGTGAAATAGGCGCAGGAATATTGCATGTGGGGATCGAGAAACAGGCGATAGAAGTCGTTGGAGACGTCATAGTGGAACTGAACGAAGTCGCGGTTCTCGGCCCCACCTCGCGCGCGTCCCGTCTCGTCGCCGCGATAATCGCGCGAGCGGCCCGGCCGGTCCGGCGCCGCAAACAGGAACGGCAGCAATAGCCGCACCACCCGAAGCTTGCCGAGATGCTTGAGCCGCTTCCGCGTGCTCGTCTGCTGCAACTGCTGCCCGAGATCGATCAGCGTGCCGCCTTCGAGCCCGATGCGGCCCTTGGCATAGAGACGCACCAGCCGGTCGAGCGTCGGCCAGCGCAGCATCGACGCCACGACCCCCGGGCCGGCGATGGTTAGCGCGAGCGGGCTGGTGACGCTTCGCCCAAGCGGCACCAGGCTGCCGTCCCAAAGCTTGACCGAGGCGTCGAGATCGAGCGCGGCCGCGATCTCCGTAATCAGGCGGCGCGCCGCAGCAAGCTGCCTCGCTGCCTTCGTCTCCCCGACCTTGGCATCCATCGCCGCCTCTTTGCCCCCTGCCGGGCGACCTATGCACGGACACTGCCGGCCCACAAGCTTGCGTCCGTTGGGAATGATCGCGGCGCTAAGAGCCGGTGAACCAGCGGCCGAGCCTGGTCCACATCGAGTCATCAGAATCGGAATCTGACGAGTCCTTGCGACGCGGCCGCTTGGCGGGGCCTCCGCTTCCTCCCGGAAGGCCATCGACATAACGCCCGTAGACCCAGCCATTTTCCGCGGTCGTTGGGTTCGTCACCTGCACCCAGCGGCGCTTGCGGCCGATGACCTTGAGCTTGGTTCCCTCCGGGACGACGCCGATGATCTTCGACGATGACGATGGACCATCGCGGAGATTGACGTATTCCGACGGCTTGATCCAGGTGCCGTCATCCTTCTCAGTCGTGGCGGGGGTGCCGACGGTCGCCGGCGCGGCCGAAGGCGATGGCGCGGCTTCGCTAGGGGCCACAACGGCGGCTGTGGCCTCAGTAGGCTTCGCCGCGGACGGCGCGGCGGCGGCGTCAGGTGGAGCCGCACCGGGAACGGCAAGCTGTGGCGACGCCGGCTCCGGCTCTGCCACAGTGTCGGCGACGCCCACCGCGCTCTCGGAAGCCGGTGGCGGCGAGGTCGCGGCGGGATTGGCCGCCACCTTCAGCGCCGTCTCGGCACCCGCCAGCACCTCACCGTCAGGAGCGACCAGTTGCACGCGGACCTTGGTCTCGCCGGCAAAGTCGTCGGCGACGACGAGATGCAAGTCGCCGATCTCGTCCGCTTTCAAATTCCATTCCGTCGCGCCATAGGGACGTCCGTTCGAGATGGATGTGCCTGGCGGCAGCCCGCTAACGGCAATGGTGCTCCGCACCGGCACCCCGTCGGTGCCGTCCAGCTCAAGCGGAAACGCGACATCGTCGCCCGCTTTCACCTCGAGCGTCGTTGGCGCGGTGAGCACGGGACCAACCTTCTCGGCCGGCGGCGGCGAAAAGCGCACATTGTCGGTCATGGGTAAGTTGGGGGGAGCCGCAGCTTCGACCGCGGGCGCGGGCTCCGACCAATAGGTCCGCGCCGCGGGAAACCACAGCAAGGCGATCACTGTCAGGTTGGGGAGCAGCGCCAACAGGATGAGACCGGCGATCAGGGACCGCGGCCAGGCGAACGGCCCCGTTAGCGAGCGGAGGAGCGGGGTGTAGTCCTCAAGCTTTGCATCGGCTGGAGGGGCCGCGGTGTCGCGCGGCGAAAAGCGATGCGCAATCCGTCCCGATAGCGGACGAATACCGGGCCTGGGCTCCTGTTCCTTCGCCGCCGGGCTTGCCAGGCGTTGCGCTATGGGGCGTCTCGGCAACAGCGACTCGCCTCATTCACAAAATTAAGCCCGCCAGCTAAGACGACACGTTCGCCAGCGAACCCGCCGCCATCCCCCAGCGTAGTGAAGAGCCTGAAAGCGGCGGGGAAGAGGCGGCGACTTGGCTAATTTGCCCCATCGATGGCCAATCTGCGGCCGAGAGGAGATTTGAGCCAACGATGCCCCTGAAAGTCATCGGTGCCGGATTTGGACGGACGGGAACCATGTCCCTGAAGCTCGCGCTGGAACAGCTCGGCTTCGGCCCCTGCTACCATATGGCCGAGGTCATGACGCGCCCGGGCCACGACACCATGTGGCTCGCGCTGGCAAAGGGCGAGGCGTCGGATTGGCGCCCGATCCTCGAAGGCTTCAATTCTACCGTCGATTGGCCGACCACCTATTTCTGGCGCCGGCTCGCCGCCGACAATCCCGACGCCAAGATCATCCTCACGCTACGCGATCCTGAAGCCTGGTACCGGAGCGCCGCCGCCACGATCTTCGGGCGCATGCTCGAATTCGAGACACTTCGTGCCGGGGACGGTGCTGAGGCCATCGACCCCGCGCGCCGGCGCCATATGGAGATGGTCAACACCATCATCGTCGAGAACACATTCGGCGGTTCCCTCGACAAGGAAAACGCCATCCGCGTGTTCACCGCCCACAACGACGCGGTGCGCCGCGAGATCCCGCCCGAGCGGCTGTTAGTCTATGAGACAGGGCAAGGCTGGGAGCCGCTTTGCCGCTTCCTCGGCGTCGCCGTGCCCGAGGCGCCTTATCCGCGGGTCAACACCACCGACGATTTCGCCACGCAGTTTCCCAAGCGCCGCTAGTCTGAAGAATCGCCGGGCAGCCGGCTAAATGTGACATAGCTGTTACATACAGACCCTAGGGTGCGGCTCTCCTGATGAACTTGCCAGCCCCGGTGGGCCTTCTCTCTCGCCGGGGCCTTTTTCCTTTGCCAGCACATGGCCTACAGACTGGCGCAAGCCAAATACGATCCGCATACTCAGCGCGGCTATGTCGAGCTTCGCGAAGAGGACAGCGATGGCGGCGAGGTGGTGGCGGTCGCGGTGTTCTCGTTCCGCACCACCGCGAACCTCACTAAGCGGCAGATCGAGCAGGAGATCGTGCGCAAGGCGCGCCACATCTTCCGCAAGGTCGGCGACACCTTGAGCGGCGTGAGGCCACGGCACGAGGCCCTAAAGCGAAATCAGCACCACGCCGGCGACGGCGGCAATGAGGCCAACGACCTTGTGCCAGCTCATGGGCTCGCCGAGAAACAGCACGCCGAGCAGCGAACCGCCGACGATAAACATGCCATAGATCGGCACCACCACATTGGCGGGACCGAGCGACAGCGCGTGGAACAGCGAGCTGACGGCGACGGTCAGCGCGATGCCGCCGGCGATCGCCCACAGCAGCGGTTCACGATCGAGATCGAACACGAGCGCCTTGAGCTCGCCGCGCATGGCGACGACGATGATCGCGAAAATGGCGACGATGGTGGTCGAGACCGCGAGCACCATATAGGTTGAGACGGTGCCCTCGCCGGCGCGCTCGGCGATTTTCACGAACAGCGTCATCACCGAATAGCCGGCCATGCCCAGCAAGGCCCAGAGAATGTAAGACTGCAGCATTCCACCCCTCCCCGGTTCGCTTCGGCGCCGCCAGGCGCAAGAAGAGCCGGGCCGAGCTTCAAATGCAAATCTTAAAGTGACGACTTCAGCGTCCGCGCCGGCGATGACTTATCCGAGATGGTCCGCGATTAGCTGATTAAAGCGGTCCGGGTTCTCCAGAAACATGAAATGCCGGCCGCGCTCCGTGGCCTCCATGAAGACGATCTTTGAGCCGGAAATCTGCTGATGGATCCAAACCTGTGACTGCCACGGGATGTGTGACGCGCGCCCTGAGACGATGAGTGTTGGCAGCGCGATACGCGGGATGGTGTCGCGCCAGTCGCTCGTGGCGCCGTTGTAGAGCATCCGCGCCGCATAGCGGCGCGGCATGCGCAAATTCATCTCCACCAGCCAATCGAATTCGCGTGCAGGCATCTGCGGCGAGACCATGGCCGCAAGCATGGTGCGCGTCACCGCCGCGCCATTGGGCCCCGCCAAGTCGCGCACGGCCTGGCGCAGCTCGTCGAGCGCGACTGACGCCGGCGCGCCCTGCCAAGCGGGATCGACCGCATAAGGCCGTTCCACGAAGAAGGGCGGCTGATCGACGAAGATGAAGCTGCTGGTGCGATAGGCGCCGAACATGTCCCAGAAGCACCAGATCGTGGTGGCGCCCAAGGAGTGGCCGAGAAGCGTGACGTCGTCGAGAGCAAGCGCGTCGAGCACCTCGCGGAGATCGATCGCAAGCCGCGACAGATGGTAGCCGTGGTCGGGCTTCTCGGACTCGCCCTGGCCGCGCGGATCGAAGGCGATGACGCGGTAGCGGCGGCTCAAGCCTGAAAGTTGATGCTTGAATTCGATTGCCGTCTGCGACCAGCCCGGCACCATAACGAGCGGCTTGCCGCTGCCGGCCTCGATGTAAGAAAGGCGCACGCCGTCAGACAGCGCCACCTGTCCTGATTTGAAGGCTGAAGATGCGCTCATAGCAGGCGCTCCTCGAGGACGCGCCAGCAAAGCGGCAATGGCGGGGAATTGCAAATCCGCTTAGCGCTGTCAGGGGCCGCTATAGCCGGAGGTTCCGGCGCCGAGGGTCTTCTGGAAGTCGATCCGCCGCCGCTCTTGCGCCGCGGCTTCGTCGGCGCGGGCTTGGGCAAGGCGCGTACGACAATTGTCGTAGGCGGGCGTCCCTGGCTCGAGGCCATTCTCCTTGCACTTGGCGTCGTCCTTGGCCTGGGCGTCGGCCTCGGCGGCCTGGCGGCTGGCCTGGGTCGCTTCCGGATTGGCGCAAGCCTGGAGCAGCGCGAGGCTCAGCATGAGCGCGGCGGCGAGAGTAACGCGGATTCTCATGCAAGCCGTTCAACACGGCAATTGCGATCTTGCCAAGGCAGCGGGAGACTAACCCCGTGGCGGGCGGCGGCGCTCGCTGAACCAGGGGCGGTAGTCCGACGCCATCTTCTCGCGCTGCGCCGCGGGCGCATGCCGCTTGCAGGTCGTGACCTCCTCGCTGCCCTCAGGCGCGCCCCATCTGAGCTCGACGCAGTCGTTGATGTTGTAGGCCATCTCCAGCGCCGCCATGCGGTCGAGCACGTCCTTGAGCGAGAGCGTCCACTTCGAGCCGTCGCTGCGCGTATAGGAAAATTTCCGCGCCGCGAGCTCCGAGGCGAGAATCTCGTCGAGCTCAGCCTTGACGTCCGCGACGCTCTTCCCGCTCGGCATGGCGTAGCGCTCGGGCCGCCGGGCCGACGCGGTCCGGCACGCCGCGCACCACGTCGATCGCGATCAGCAACCGCAGATCGCGCGACGGCGTGGCGAAATCTTCCCACGCGCCGGTGGTTTCGAAGATCGAGGCGCCGTCCGGCAGCTCCACGGTGCGGCCGCCGCCGACAAGGTACTTGCGCCCGTTCTCGACCGACGTCACCCGGGTGTTCACCTGCTCCTCGAGCGACGTGATCGTCTCCTTCAGCGCGCGCACGGGATCGAGCGGCGCCGGCGACATCACGTCATCCATGCGGTCATAGAACTCTTCGACCGAGAGCTCGGCGCTTCGCCGATCGGCGCGTCGAACAGTTTCTCGATCCACGCCGAGTACAAATTTTCGGTGTCGCGATTCCACGCCGCGTGCATCGGCCAGACGCCCTTCCCCGCGCGCGGGTGCCGGGGCCTTTGACGTTGCACGACGATCTCGTGCGTGACCGCCCTGCATTCGGCGGATCCGTCCTCGGATGAGAGCTTGGCATGCCACTTCCCGGCGGCCGGCGAGGAGACCTCGGCAAACCAGAAATAGGGTGGGCCCCCATGCCGCTCGCGCGATTTTGCGGCGACGGTGCCCTTGGGCGAAATCAGTTGGAGCTCGCCCTCGAGTGGTTGCTCCACGGCGAAGATGACGCGCAACGGCGCGCCCCGCCACGGCGCCATCGGCGACGCGAGCACCGCGATCCCGGTGTCGCCGGCGCAAGCCCCGGAGGGATCGGGCGCTTTTGCCTCGGCTCTCGAGGGGAAGGAAACACTCAAGGCCCATGCGATCAGCAAGGATGCGATCGCAGCAACAGCGAATTGGCGCGCAGGCAACATCGAACCCCCGTCCGATTCCTTCGGCCGCACCTCCAAAAATAGCCTGAAACGGCCGCTGCCAAAACCCGCAAACGAGCAACTAGCGCGAACCCCCGAACAGCCCCCCGAAGGGGAAGAGTCCCCTCGGCCTTGGCTGCGGCGGCTTGCTCGGGGCATAGACGCCTGCGGGGTCGGGGCCTTTGACGATGACGGTGGTATCTGCCATGCCGCGTGCCCCGACGAGCTGGTAGAGGGTGGCGGCGTTGGTCAGCGTCAGGCGGACGCAACCGTGCGACACCGGCGTGCCGAGGCCGGGATGGTTGGAGCCGTGCACGGCGTGCCCGCGCGAGGTGAAGAAGATCGAGTGGGGCATGCCTGCATTGTCCCATTCCTGCGAGTAATGCATCACCTCCATGCGGAACGGCTTGTAGGTGCCAGCAGGCGTCGAGAAGCCGGTCGCTCCCGTCGACACGTACCAGCGATATTGCACCCTACCGTCGACCGAGACCGTCATGGTCTGGGTCGGCTTGTCGATCTGGATGAGAATACTGGCGAGCGCGGGCCGGTTCATCGCGCCAGCGAGCGTAAGCGCGAGCACCATGACGGCCAACAGCCGGAGCGTTTTCATCCTGGCGATTTCCCTCGAAGCGCCGCCAAGCGGCCCCCTACGACGCCAGTTTAGCAGCGCCAAAGGCCTCCGTCAGCCCGACTTGGCAGCCATAAATCTCAAGCCAAGACAGGGCCTTGGACGGCGGCGACACCGCAAAGCGCGGAGAGGTACGCGCTTCGTGATCTCGCTCAAGGGCAACAATGGCGCACTGCGATTCCAGCTGCTCTGGGCCATCGGATTTGCGCCTGATGTCGATCGAGGAGAAACCCAGATCGGTGGCTTTGCATGTCCGCCAATGCGGCAGCACCAAGGTCGAGGGCGGGAGGGTTGGCCCCAGGCTCCCCCAATGTCTTCAATGTGCAGCGTACTCATGCGATGCTTGGCGACCAGTCAATATCGCGAGAACGATCATGAATCTTGTCTATTGTCTTGTTGCCCTTGTCTTCGTTTTGGCCGCATCCCCCGCCCAGGCGAAATCAGACCTGCCTGACTTGAAGGGAAAGTGGCATTGCGCGCCGGCGCCCGCGCTGATCCGCGGCGATTGGACCACGCTCACCTACACCATCGACATTGACGAACAGCGAGAGGCCCTGTTCAAGGGAACGTTTCATTGGACCCTGCCCGAGGAGACGGGCGTGAAGGGCGAAACGGTGACGGGAGAGAAATCTTTCGAGGGCGCATGGACGGCGCTGGGAGTCGTCGGCTGGGACGGCGCGACTGTCGAGATCGTCTCTTTCAAAGGCCTCCAGCGTCACGTGGGGACCCTGGAAGACGCCGATACGATTCGCTTTGTCCACAGCAAGATCGGCGACGATGCTTGGGTCAGCCGCTCGACCTGCAAGCGGCAAGGTTGATACCCGTCTGGGATCGGGTCTACCCCGCCGAGCAGCAGATCCTAGGGGCAATACCGGCGCGCTGCGCTTCCGGCTGCTCCTGGCGATTGAGGCGAGGCTTTAGCGGGAGACCTGCTGCATCGAGTTCCGAGCCGTAGGGCTCTCGTCTGACGGGAGGTGCTGGTCGCGATGAACCCCCTTCAGTGCAGCCTCGAGTGCCTCCGCCGGGCAGACTTGCCTGTGGGAACGATGGATCTTGCGCAGTATCTGATCGGGAAGACGCTTGTCCACGATCTCCCGACAGCGAGGTTGAGCGGAGTCATCGTTGAAACCGAGGGGTATCCGCCTGGCGACGCCGCCGGCCACGCCTTCCGAGGCAAGACGCGCGGCAACCAGTCTTTATTTCTCGGTCGTGGCTACTGCTATGTCTATTTTATCTATGGCTCTTCGTTCATGGTGAACGTCACCAGCCAGGAACCGGGCGTCGGTGCGGGCGTGCTGTTGCGTGCGTTAGAACCTCTCGAAGGCATTGAGATCATGCAGCGCTTTCGCAAGACGACGCGTGCTCGCGATATTGCGCGTGGGCCTGGCCGCCTCGCCCAGGCCATGCACATCGACAAGCGATATGACGGTGTCGATCTATGTGCTGGGGAAGCTCTTTGGCTCGGCACGGCAGCACGGCGCGTAGGTCCAATCGGTAGCAGCACGCGCATCGGCCTGACGCGGGAAGTCCATCGCAAGCGCCGGTTTTTCGAGTCCGGCAATCCCTATGTCAGCGGGCCGAGGTCGCTCTCGATCTCATGAGAGAAGCGAGACCAGCACGCTCACCGGTGTCAGCACGCCGGCGGGCTACGCCGACACCTCGAAGCAATGCCGCGTGCGCTTCGTGATCTGCCGCGCTAACAATGGAACGGGTGGAATCACAAAGGCGGCAAGTGATGACTTGGGACGACAAGTGCTGGGGGATATTCAACAACATTTATTGGGAGATGCGATTTGTGGGCGTGCAAGGAATAAAACTCACCACGGAGCTTGCGGAGCGGCTTCGCGAACAAAACATAGCCGTGCCGAAGAATGGTCGAATCTACGTCAGAATCGATAATGAAGCGGATCTCACAAAGAAACTCTCGTCCCAAGAAGTGGTCTTGAATCACTTTTTCAATATTGCCTTCGACATAGCGAGCGACGCCGTCGTGTCAGAATTGTTGTGCCGCCCGCTCGGCATTGAAGATCCCGGACCCTTCGAAAGTTACCTTCGAGGATTTGGTCACGAACGATTTGATTGGGGTGAACAAGAAAACGTCACCCAACCCGATGCCTTCTTTCTGTCACCGAACTCTCTAATTGGCGTCGAACTCAAACTGGACTCACCCACCTGGCCGGAGCAGATCGGCAAATATCTGGCGCTCATGGTTTGGGAGGAGCTAAAAAGCGAAAAGGAGGCCAAAGAAGGAAAAGAGGAGAGAGAAAACCTAGGGCTTTTGTTTGTTGTTCCGGAGAAGGTTCGCGAGCAACACCTTTCGAAGATTGGGATAGATGGTCCGAACCTTCCCTCTGATTTTCTAGGTCGACTAAGGCCCTCGAAACTCCCAACACGGATTAGGAGACTTTTCAAAGACAACCCTGAAAAACTGGACTCCGTGCGAAGTCGTGTTCGGCTAGCCTCCGTATCGTGAACAACGCTTCGCGATCAAATAAGTAAGATCGAATCCGAACTCGATCGGCATAGCCGCGGTGACCAAACGCTCCTCCGACTGCTCACAGGCTTTCGCGCGCAGATTGAGAAGCACGGGAAGACCGGGATACCAAGGCCCGATAGTTCGAGCTAATCACTCCTCCTCCACATAGACCTCGGCACCACTGGCGATGAATTTCTCGCTCATCTCGGCCATGCCCTGCTCCTTCTCTTTGAGCTTCGCGGCGTAGTCGCGGACCTGCTGCGTGATCTCCATGGAGCAGAATTTCGGCCCGCACATCGAGCAGAAATGCGCGAGCTTCATCGATTCCTTCGGCAGGGTCTCGTCGTGGAAGCTCCGCGCGGTGTCGGGGTCGAGCGAGAGGTTGAACTGGTCCTCCCAGCGGAACCCGAACCGCGCCTTCGACAGCGCATTGTCGCGCGCGACCGCGGCCGGATGCCCCTTGGCGAGGTCGGCGGCGTGGGCGGCGATCTTGTAGGCGATCACGCCGGTCTTGACGTCATCGCGATTGGGGAGCCCAAGATGCTCCTTCGGCGTCACGTAGCAAAGCATGGCGGTGCCGAACCAGCCGATCATCGCGGCGCCGATGGCGGAGGTGATGTGGTCGTAGGCCGGCGCAATATCGGTGACGAGGGGACCAAGCGTGTAGAACGGCGCCTCGCCGCACTCTTTCAGCTGCTTCTCGACATTGACCTTGATCTTGTGCATCGGCACGTGGCCGGGGCCTTCGATCATCACCTGGCAGCCTTTGTCCCAGGCGATCTTGGTCAGCTCGCCCAAGGTCTCGAGCTCGGCGAACTGCGCCCAGTCGTTGGCGTCGGCGATCGATCCCGGACGAAGTCCGTCGCCGAGCGAGAACGACACGTCGTATGTCCGCATGATGTCGCAGATCTCGCCGAAGCGCTCATAGAGGAAGCTCTCGCGATGATGCGCCAAGCACCACTTGGCCATGATCGAGCCGCCGCGCGACACGATGCCCGTGACGCGATCCGCGGTGAGGTGGATGTAGCCGAGCCTGACGCCTGCATGGATGGTGAAATAATCGACGCCCTGCTCGGCCTGCTCGATCAGCGTGTCGCGATAGCACTCCCAATCGAGCTTGACCGGATCGCCGCCGACCTTCTCCAGCGCCTGATAGATCGGCACCGTGCCGATCGGCACCGCGGCGTTGCGGATGATCCATTCCCGCGTCAGGTGGATGTTCTTGCCCGTGGAGAGGTCCATCACCGTGTCCGCGCCCCAGCGCGTCGCCCACACCATCTTCTCCACCTCCTCCTCGACCGAGGAGGTCACGGCGGAGTTGCCGATATTGGCGTTGATCTTGGTGTGGAAGTTGCGGCCGATGATCATCGGCTCGCTCTCGGGGTGATTGATGTTGGCGGGAATGATGGCGCGTCCGCGCGCGACTTCCTCGCGCACGAAGTCGGAGGTGACGAAAGGAGGCAGCGCCGCGCCGAAGTTCATGCCGTCGGCAAGCCGGGCCTCGGCCTCGTCGGCCTGACGCTCGCGCCCGATATTTTCGCGATGGGCGACATAGATCATCTCCTTGGTGACGATCCCGGCCCGCGCCAGCTCGAGCTGGGTGACGCCGTGGCTCGAGCCGCGGTCGGCGATCCAGTCGGCGCGGAGTGGCGGCAGGCCGCCTTGCAGGTCGATCGCGGCGTCGGCATCGGTGTAGGGGCCGGACGTGTCGTAGACCCGGAACGAGGCCCCATCGGACAGGGCGACGTCGCGGAACGGCACCTTGAGATCGGCATGTCCGTCCGGCGCGGAATAGATCTTACGGCTGCCCGTCAGCGGTCCGGTGGTGACCTTCGGCGGCGACACGTCCTTCGGCGAGATCGGCTTGTTCATGCGACACGTCCTTTCCGACCTCATGCTGAGGAGGGCCGAAGGCCCATCTCGAAGCATGAGGGTCGCGATCGCCCATTCTTCGAGACGGCCGCGTTGCGGCCTCCTCAGGATGAGGCGCGAGGATACGGGCAACTGGCGCTGGGGCAGATCAGAGTTCCTGTCCCTTCGCCGGCATAACCCGGATCAGGTTCAAAGGGTCTCCGCGGGCCTCCCCATGAGGCAGCGGACTCTCAGCCCCTTCCCTGGGGCTCCCCTCGGATAGCGATGAGTGTAGGCGGGGCGCCCCCCGCGATCAACTTGGCGTTCGTGTGGCCGTGGGCTTCCGCCGCGGCCGCTTCGCCGTTTGGGAGGTGGCAGACGCGCTCTTCGCCGCGCTTGTCCGGCGCTTCGGGGGGCGCGCTGCTTCGTTCCAGATGTCCTGATAGCCCATCACCGTGAGGAAGCCGCCGAGCACGAGCGTGCCCGCCCCGCCAACGATCAGCCAGCGCGGATCGGCAATCACCGCATCCGCCATCCGTTGCACGAGCGAGGTGGCGAGGATGCGAAAGATGCCGCCGATCAGGGCAAGCCAGCCGAAGATCGTGATCACCACGCGCCAATCCCAGACCCAGACGTGATGCACACTGAGGATGGCGAGGCCGACGGCGAGGGTGATGAGGCCGGAGAGATAGATCAGGGCCCCGTTCCGCACGAAATCTCCGGCGATGACGGTGAAGGTGCCGCCTTCGACGAGCAGGCTAATACCGATGATCACGAGCACCGGGCCCAAGATGCGGGCAATGAACGTCGATGCCGTCATGCCTCCTCCCCCACAGTCTCGCGCGGCGCCCGGACACGCGCGGCAGTGCCCTCGCGCTGGGGAACAGCACACGCCCGAAAACCGGCCGCAGGCTCAAGGACCAAAGGTCGCAACGCCCCGCGAACGCCAACTGTTTGAACAGCGCCAAGCGTTTTTTGGCCAGGCTTCTTCGGCGCCCCGCGCCAAGGTGACGGCGAAGAGCGAGGATGGCAAGCCGCTCTCGCCAAGGCGCCGCAAGCAACGCAAAAGTTACGGGCCGGGATCAGGCAGTTTTGACGAAAACCAACAGAAGCGTGGTTCCGCTTGCATCCCAACGCAAATCTTGCGAGTGGCCTCGTTCCAGTCTAAGCCTCCGCCATCATTCTGCCGCTCTTCACCTTGCATTGCGGGCCTGGAGGCCACGTCCGGCCCCACTCTCCCCGCCGCAACCGAGGTAGGACAACGTGAATCAAGACGCTTCGACCGAAGCTCGAACCGGCACGAACAATCTGGCCACCATTCGCTGGGTCGCCCTTGGCGCCATTATCGCCGTCACCGTTGTCGGCGCCTTCGCCTGGTGGCGTTACAGCGAGCTCTATCCGACCACCGAGAACGCCTATACCGGGTCGAACATCGTCAGGGTGGCCTCGGAGGTGAGCGGCCCGGTAATCTACGTCTATGTCCGCAGCGATGATCGGGTGAAGGCCGATGACCCCTTGTTCGACATCGACCCTACCCTTTATGGCGCCGCCATCCGCAATATGCGCGCGCAGTTCGATGCCGCCGCCGCGGCGTCGGGAACCGCGGCCGATGGTCTGAAAGCAGCGGCCGACAAGCTGAAAGAGAAGCGCGACGCGCTCGAGGATGCCCTCTCCGCCTACCGGACGGCCAAAGAGGCGCAAAAACCCGAACAGCCGCCATCTGATGAGCTCACGAGCGCCGAGAGCAAATGGGACGAGGCACTCAAGGCCTACAAGGCCACCGAGGACGACTTCACCAAGGAGCAGGACAAGCCGCTCACGGTGACAACGCCGACGGTGCAGCTCCGCGCGGCTTCGGCTGGGCTCGAAAAGGCGTCCCATGAGTACGTCAAGACCCACGTCACGGCGCCGTCGGACGGCGTCGTTTCCAATGTGACGCTGCGGCCTGGCGCCACGATTCAGGCTGGCGCCCCGCAATTTGCCATCATTGAAGGCAATCGTTGGTGGGTGGATGCGAATTTCAAGGAGACCGACCTCGCCCGCATCAAGGTCGGCCAGAAGGCGACCATTCGCCTCGACATGTATCCCGGGCGGACCTTCGAGGGCGTGGTCGAAAGCATCAGTCCGGGCTCCGGCGCCACCTTCTCGGTGCTGCCTCCGGAAAACGCGAGTGGGAACTGGGTGAAGGTGACCCAGCGCTTCCCGGTGCGGATCGGCTTCACCAATCCTCCGGATGAATCGGACCGCCCGCTCCGCGCCGGCGCCAGCGCCGACGTCACCATAG
>Ga0307426_1001798_pt1 | contig 13787 bp, 10 predicted proteins | sample SalMarWE160340MG_FD_202165 | JGI IMG/M metagenome (GOLD analysis project Ga0307426, IMG submission 202165) | Salt marsh sediment microbial communities from the Plum Island Ecosystem LTER, Massachusetts, United States - WE1603-40 | ecosystem: Environmental > Aquatic > Marine > Intertidal zone >... | reverse complement strand
CAGCGCACGATGGGCGGATAATATTTTTCAGCCGCCTCAAACACTGCCTCGACATAAGGCTTTAGATTATCGATTGTTACCGGAAGCATTCGGCCGTTGACTTTTATGCTTCGCTCATTTTCGGCAATAATCGGATTGGTATCGTAATGAGTCGTAAAACAGATTTCTCCCAGACCTTTTTGATTGGCCGCCAGGCAGTAATCATCGATCGAGCCGGTGGCGTCAAACGAAAAATCCGGATGGATATGATAATCGGCCAATGAATAACCATCTATTGTCATCATAAAAACTCCCCTTAAACAAATCTTTCACCGGTTAAAAACGGATTATGTTTTCTTTCATTACCAACCGTTGTCTTTGGTCCATGACCGGGATAACATATAATTTCATCAGGCAGAGACAAGATATTTTTGTCGATTGAATCAATCAACTGGCGATAATCACCGCCGGGCAAGTCGGTCCGCCCGATTGAGCCGTTAAATAAGGTATCGCCGCAAAACAAAGAATTCTCGATGAAATAACATATCCCACCCGGAGAATGACCGGGCGTAGCAAAAATCGAGAATTTCAAAGAGCCGAAACTGATAACGTCGCTATCCTTAAGAATATGATCCGCCGGCGGACAGGTTATTTGAAAACCAAACATCAACGAGACATTGCCCGACGGTGATTCGAGCATTTTTTCGTCACCTTTACCGATATATAGAGGGATATTCAATTTGTCCTTTATCGGTTTCACCGCCGCAATATGATCGGCGTGCCCGTGGGTTAGCAAAATGGCCTTTGGTCGGAAGTTGTTTTTCTCTATTCGTTCCAGGATCAGTTGATCCTCATCGCCAGGGTCAATTATGACACCGATTTTATCTTCCTTACTCCAAACAAGGTAACAATTTACCTGAAAGGGACTTACTTCGAGTGTTTCAATTTCCATTTATACCCATACATACGCATTCGAAATTTATTGAAGCAAGATATTCAATGGTCCGGCGTTGTCAACTCTTAATTCCGTATGGATTTTGTCCATTGAAATGATTGCTTAAGAATAAATAAAACTGCGACGGAAAATAAAAAATTGAAGCCATAAGGCGAATTAATTCGCCTAAAAGAAATTGACTTTTTTATAAGGATATATATAATATCGGCGAGGTGGAAAAATGATTAAAGAAACGAAAGAGCAGATAACTGACTTAAACACACGACTTTCCAAACTTGCGAGGTTTCTTTGACCTCGACGAACGTCGTGAAAAAATTAACAAGTTGGAGGAGAAAACGTTCGAACAGGATTTTTGGACAGACAACCAGAGAGCTCAAGCGGTCTTAAAAGAGATTTCGGATCATAAAAAATGGATTGAAAAGGTCGATTATTTTACTTCCGAGTTGAATGATCTTGAGGAATTGACGAATCTGATTGATGACGAAAACTCAGGCGAGGTGGATGAAATCAGCAAATCTCTCGAAAGATTAACACTCGAACTGGACCGGCTTGAGTTGACGACTTTGCTTTCGGGACGAGATGATGCGCGAAATGCGATTTTGACCATTCATCCCGGAGCGGGCGGCACCGAGTCGCAGGATTGGGCGGAGATGTTATTCCGGATGTACAATCGCTGGTGTGAAATAAAAGGATATCAGACCAAGCTGCTGGATTATATCGCGGGCGATGAAGCCGGCTTAAAATCGGCCACGGTACAAATCGAGGGCGAGTATGCCTACGGCTATCTTAAGGCCGAATCGGGTGTGCATCGGCTGGTTCGTATATCACCATTCGATGCCAACCGCAGGAGGCATACGTCGTTTGTTTCGATTTATATATATCCGGAAATCGATGATAGCATTGAAATAGATATTAATGAAGATGATCTCCGAATCGATACTTATCGCGCTTCCGGGGCCGGCGGCCAGCATGTCAATAAAACATCGTCAGCGGTCAGGATCACGCATATCCCGACCGGAATTGTTGTACAGTGCCAGAATGAACGCAGCCAGTTGAAAAATCGGGCGACAGCTATGAAGATACTCCGTTCGCGATTATATCAGATCCAATTGGAGGAACAACGAAAGAAAAAAGAGCAGCTTGAAAAATCGAAAAAGAAAATCGAATGGGGCAGTCAGATTCGCAGCTATGTTTTCCATCCGTACAATATGGTCAAGGACCACCGGACCGATGCGGAGACCTCCAATATTCAGGCGGTCATGGACGGCGACATCGATATGTTTATCGAAGCATATCTGACACACCCCGATTTCAGGGAGAATTAAATGGCCGGTATACTGGATAAAATAAAGGAAAAGGCACAAGCCAAACACAGAAAAGTTGTTCTACCCGAAGGAGTCGAGCCTCGGGTTATTCAGGCAGCAAAAGCGATCGTAGAAGAAAAAATCGCCGGGGTCATTTTGCTTGGAGACAAAGCGATAATCGGCAAATTGGCAAAAGAATATAATCTGAATCTCGATTCGGTCGAAGTAATCGACCCGGCGTCATCGGATTTGCTTCCCGAATTCAGCGAGGAATTCTACAAGCTACGTGAGAAAAAAGGCATAACCGCGCAGCAAGCCGAAGAGGCTATGAAAAATGTGCTATTCTTCGGAGCTATGATGGTCAGGAAAGGCCTGGCTGATGGTTCGGTGGCCGGTTCGGTAAATACGACAGGGGATGTTCTTCGCGCCGGGATTCAGGTAATCGGTTTGGCGGCCGGGATAAATACCGTTTCCGGAGCTTTTATGATGACAGTCCCCAAATACCGCGAGATAATAAACAAAGTCTTTATGTATGCAGATGGCGCTGTCGTTCCCAATCCAACGGCCGAACAGCTGGCCTCGATAGCCGTCTCGACGGCACAGACGCATCGGAATCTGACCGGCGAAGAGCCCAAAGTCGCAATGCTGTCGTTCTCGACCAAGGGCTCGGCCAGCCATCCCGATGTTGATAAGGTTCTCAAGGCCCTGGCGATTTTGAAGAAAGAACATCCGGAATTAAAGGTGGATGGCGAACTTCAGGTGGACGCCGCGATTGTCCCCGAAGTTGCGAAGAAAAAGTCGCCGGATTCTGTCATTGGCGGGGAGGCCAATGTTCTTATTTTTCCGGATCTTGACGCCGGCAATATTGCATATAAATTGACGCAGAGACTGGCCGGAGCCAGTGCCACCGGGCCGATTGTCCAGGGTTTACGTCTGCCCGCCAATGATCTCTCGCGCGGCTGCTCGTGGCGGGATATTGCCGATGTCACGGCCATAGCGATGTTGATGAAAGGATAGAGATATGAGCGTAAGTCAACTTGCCAGAGAGATAAAAGAATCTGCGACTCTGGCCATGAATGAAAAAGCGCGCCTCCTCCGGGAAAAAGGTGAGAAGGTTATTCACCTTGGCGCCGGGGAGCCGAAGAGTAAGGTTCCCATCGATGCCGTCCTCAGCGCCGCGACGACGCTAACGACGGCCGATATCAGATACACTCCGACCGAAGGTATCCCGGCCATGCTGAAAGCGGTCGTCCGATATACCGAAGAATTTTACAACAAAATTGTCGGACCGGAAAATATCATAATCTCCAATGGAGCCAAACATTCTTTCTATAATCTGATGATGACGATCATAAATCCGCAGGACGAGGTAATTCTGATTGCACCGTACTGGGTTAGCTATCCGGAGATTGTCAAGATGGTTTACGGCATACCGGTCATAGTTACGCCCGAAGACGGTCGCTTTCATCCGCGTATGGAAGATATTGCCGAAAAAGTCGGTTCCTATACCAAGGCCATCGTAATAAACAGCCCAAATAATCCTTCGGGCGTTGTGTATTCTGAAGATTTTATCGGTGAAATCGTCGAGTTCTGCGAGAAAAAAGGTATTTACCTGGTGATGGATGATATTTATCATCAACTGGTTTATGATGGCAAAGTCGCCCCGCCAGTATATAAATATTCGAAAGATGATTCCGATTCCTCGCGTATTGTCGTCCTGAACGGTGTCTCGAAATTGTACGCCATGACCGGTTTTCGAATCGGCTGGACGGTGGCCAATCGGAAAATTATTGCCGCCATGATTAACGTCCAGGCACAGAATGCATCATGCACTTCCGTTGTTCTTCAGGCCGCGGCGGTAGGTGCCCTGACCGGCGTCCAGAGTGGTGTCGAATCATTGCGTCTGACACTCCAAAATAATCGGGATGTAATGATGACTGAATTGAACGCTTTCACCGGTATTAAAACCGTCAAACCGGACGGCACCTTTTATTGTCTGCCGGATTTCAGAGCATACAGCAACGACTCGATGAAACTGTCCAATTTTCTTCTGGAAAAGGCGCTGGTCGTCACTGTACCGGGTGTGGAGTTCGGCATGGAAGGGCATCTCCGGCTCAGCTTCTGCGGTACGATTAAAGAAATAATGGAAGGCGTTGCACGCATAAAATGGGCCATTGATCCCGAATCGCCTAATGAAATTTATATCGGGGACCGCAAATTGAGAAGGGATTGGTTATGAAAAGCACCAGCTATGTAATAAATGTAAAGACACCGGCAAAGGATCAGGCTCAACTGGTCAAGAGCGAATACAGCCTCAGCCGACACGGCCTGAGAAATCTCAATAATGTTTACTGGAATCTGCCGACCGAGGCCCTGTATGAGGAGGCCATTTTCCGCTCGGAAGGGTGCTTATCGAAAATGGGGCCGCTGGTGGTTGAAACCGGCGAATGGACGGCCCGTGCCGCCAATGATAAATTCGTGGTCAGGGAACCGGAGAATGAAGAGCATATCTGGTGGGGTCAATATAACCGACCCTTCAGCCCGGAAAAATTCGACGCCGCTTTTCAGCGTGTCCAGGGATACCTGCAGGGTCGTGACCTGTTTGTTCAGGATTGTTATGGTGGCGCCGACCCGAATCATCGTCTGCCGGTCAGAATAATTACCGAATTGGCCTGGCATTCTTTGTTCGCCCGTAATATGTTTATCCTGGCCGAGACCCATGACGAATTGCGCAAATTCGTTCCTGAATTTACGATACTCTGTGTTCCCGGCTTTCGCGGCTTGCCGGAGATAGACGGCACGCGTTCGTCGACATTTATCCTGCTGAACTTTGCGCAAAAGCTATGTATTATCGGACAATCGGAATACGGCGGTGAAATAAAAAAATCAGTCTTTACCGTACTGAATTATATTTTGCCCCGTGAGGGCATCTTATCCATGCACTGCTCGGCCAATGTCGGGAAGAATGGTGATACAGCATTATTCTTTGGCCTATCCGGAACCGGTAAGACAACGCTTTCGGCTGATCCCGGAAGACAGCTGATCGGCGATGACGAACATGGCTGGACCGACGAAGGGATATTCAACTTCGAAGGCGGCTGCTATGCCAAAGTGATTGCCCTCTCCCCCACGGCCGAACCTCAAATTTATGCCTGCACCCGAAAATACGGCACGATCCTGGAAAACGTTATTTTCGATCCGGTCACGCGCCAGCTTGATCTTGACGATGAATCGCTGACCGAAAACACGCGCGCTGCATACCCGCTTCACTACATCGATAACGCTTACACGGAAAAAACAGCCGGGCATCCGAAGAACATTATAATGCTCACCTGCGATGCCTCGGGCGTAATGCCGCCGATTGCCAAGCTGACGGCGGAACAGGCGATGTATCATTTTATTTCCGGCTACACGTCGAAAGTCAGCGGCACCGAAATCGATCTCGGCAAGGAACCGGAAATAACATTCAGCGCCTGTTTTGGCGCACCGTTTATGGTGCATCATCCTTATTATTACGCCGAATTGTTGAAAAATAAAATATTAAAGCACAAGGTCAATTGCTGGCTGGTTAATACCGGGTGGAGCGGCGGGCCTTACGGAATCGGCAAGCGCATGAGTATTCATCATACCCGGACGCTTTTAAATTCGGCGCTTGAGGGCAAACTGCTGAAAGTCGAGTTTTACAGAGACCCGATATTCGGTTTTGAAGTTCCCAAATCATGCGATGGTGTTCCCGAGAAAGTTCTTTATCCTGCCGAAACATGGGGTGATAAAAAAGCATATAAGGATAAATATCTGCAATTGGCCTCGCTGTTTATCGAGAACTTCAAGAAATTCAAAGATGGTACGCCGGCGGAAGTTGTCGAGGCCGGCCCGGTGAAAAAGGAATTTACCGTCTGATAAATTACGGGGTTAAGACTTATGCCGACTTACGAATACAAGTGCACCAAATGCGGATATGAATTTGAGGAGTTTCAGTCGATAACAGACCCTCCGGAGAGTACCTGCCCGAAATGTAAGGGCAAAACAAAACGAATAATATCGGGTGGCTCCGGATTTCTATTGAAGGGTCAGGGATTTTATTCCACTGACTACCGTTCCGATTCGTATAAAAAAAGCGAAAAAAAGGAACGGGGTGAAACGACTCCCTCAAAAAAGGCGGAAGATAAAAAGGATACGGCCAAGCCGGAACCGAAGAAAGATGATAAATAATCCGACGGAAAGTCTGGCGTCTCTTAAAAATAAATATGGCGACCGTTTGGTATTTAATACCGAAAACCTTCGCGATTATTCCCGCGATGCTTCTGAAATAAAAGTCCGACCGCCCGCCATTCTTTTCGCCGAATCGGAAAATGAAATAATTGAAATAATAAGCTTCTGTCACTTAAGGAAAATTCCGATTGTCTTCCGTGGCGCCGGAACCGGTTTCACCGGCGGGGCCGTTCCGATTCCGGACGGCTTGTTGTTGTCACTCGAACGACTCAGAAAACTGGAAATATCTCCGGAGAAAAAATCGGCCTTCTGCGGCCCGGGTGTGATTACCATTGAACTGATGAAAGAAGCTGAAAAACACAATCTCTTTTATCCTCCCGATCCGGCCAGCTATGAGGAGTCGCATCTGGGCGGCAATGTGGCCGAATGCGCCGGAGGTTTGCACTGTAAAAAATATGGTGTGACCAAAGATTATGTTATCGGTTTGAAGGCGGTAACTGTCGACGGCAAGCTTATCAAGACCGGAATTTATTCGGAAAACGAACTCTTCGATCTTTCGATGATTTTTATCGGCTCTGAAGGCCTCCTGGCGGCAGTGACTGAAATCGCGGTCAGGCTAATCGATCGCACGGAGTATGGCCCGACCATTTTAGCCGCCTTTATTAATCCGGAAGATGCCGCTCGAACCGTTTCCGAAATCACGAGACGGGGAATCGTGCCCTCGGTCATGGAATATATGGATGCCGATTCGATTAGCTGTTCCAACGAATATGAAAAGGTCGTCGATATTTCGAATGCGGCGGCGGTTTTATTGTTTGAAACGACGGGAAACGAAGCTGTATCCGAGGCCGATCGTATCGAAAAAATTTGCCGACAGTACCAGGTGATTCAGCTAAATCGCGAGAATGACAGGAAAAAATCCGAAAAACTCTGGCGATTACGAAGAAACATCTCCAAAGCGGTGAAAGAATCGGCAAAGCAGAAAATTTCCGAAGACGTTTGTGTTCCCCCCTCGAAATTACCGATTCTGGTTTCTTTTGTCTCGGAACTGAACAATCGGTATCCGGTGCGTATAAATTCCTATGGTCACGCCGGTGACGGCAACCTTCATGTCAATTTCCTTGCCTACGGTGAAGATAGGCAGGAGATGACGATGATTAAAGAGGGCATCAGAAAATTATTCGATAAAACGCTTGAATTGGGCGGAACGATATCGGGCGAGCATGGTATCGGTCTGACAAAAAGAAAATATCTTCACCTCGAATATGACGAAAATACTCTGGATTATATGAAGAGAATAAAGTATGGCTTTGATCCGGATAATTTGCTTAATCCCGGCAAAGTGTTCGAAACATTGTAATCATTGTTAATAATGCGGACTTGCGGGAGATTAATCGAAGATTTTGATAAATCCTCCACAAATATGGTCAGGACGCTCTTGACAAATTCGAGCAAATAATTTAATATACGACCCAATTTGCCGGATGAGGTAGTAGGATTTGAACATAAGCAATCTATTAATCAAACATAAACATTCACAGGAGTCTTTTTAAGATGGCTACCCTACAGAAAAAACTGGAGAGCATGATTCCCGGCCTTCGGGAAGAACTTAAGGAAATCGGGCAAAAATACGGTGATATAAAAATATCAGATGTTACTGTTGCCCAGGCTTACGGCGGTATGCGCGGTGTTAAAGGAATGATCTGCGACACTTCGGTTGTCTACCCCGATAAAGGGCTGGTTATCCGCGGTATTCCGATTATGGAACTGCGCGACAAATGGCCCGAGGAAATTTTCTATCTGCTCTGCACCGGCGAACTGCCCGATAAGGCGGCACTGAAAGCATTGCAGAAGGAATATGCCGAGAGATCACGTATTCCCAAGTACGTGTGGGACGTTCTGGAAGCGATGCCGAAAAATTCCCACCCGATGGCGATGCTGAACACCGGCATTCTCGTCATGCAGCGTGAATCGGAATTCGTCAAGGCATATAATGCCGGCGTAAAGAAGACCGAATACTGGAAACCGATTCTTGAGGATGCTTTAAATCTTCTGGCCAAATTGCCGGGGATTGCCGCCGGTGTGTATCGTATGCGTTTCAACAAGGGCAAGAGAATCCCATATAAAAAAGATCTCGATTGGGGTGCCAACTATGCTCGTATGCTCGGTATTCCCGATAAGACCGGCCTTTTCCAGAAATTAATCCGCCTTTACCTGACCCTGCACTGCGACCACGAGGGTGGTAATGTCAGTGCCAATACCTGCCATACGGTCGGTTCGGCATTATCTGATCCTTACTATTCCGTTTCGGCCGGGTTGAACGGTTTGGCCGGCCCGCTGCACGGTCTGGCCAATCAGGAATGTCTTGGCTGGGTGCTTGATACAATAAAGAAATTCAAAGGTGCCCCCACGGAAGAACAGATTAAAAAGTATGCGTGGGATACGTTAAACGGCGGCAAGGTAATTCCGGGTTATGGTCATGCGGTGCTGCGCGTTACCGATCCGCGATTCAGCGCCTTCCTTACTTTCGGCCGCGAGAATCTGCCCGATAGCGAAGTTTTCCAGACTGTTTCCAGAGTCTATGATGTCGTTCCTAACGTTCTCAAAGAACATGGCAAGGCCAAGAATCCGTGGCCGAATGTTGACGCCGGCTCCGGCTCGCTGCTGTATCATTTCGGCATGACCGAGTTCCCGTACTACACGGTACTCTTCAGTGTTTCGCGTGCCATGGGTATGCTGGCGCAGTTGATACTCAACCGCGCCATGGGCACACCTATTACGCGTCCGAAATCGGTCAGTACCGAATGGATTAAGGAAAATGTAAAGCCGTCGAATTAAGCGGTACTTTTTGATATACAACGGCGGCTTTCAAGCCGCCGTTTTTTATATGGGGAAATTGATTTTTATTTCGGTGCCGGCATCATGCGACGATTCGACCGCAATTTCCCCTTTTAATTCCTCCACAATCTGATGAACTATCGACAAACCCAGACCGGTTCCCTTGTCCTTGGTTGTAAAATACGGTGCGAATATTTTTTCTTTGATGTTTTCAGGGATTCCCTGACCGTTGTCGGCAACGGATAGACGCGCACGATTATCATCGGCTTTAAGTCTGACCGTCACGATTCCGCCTTTTACGGGACAGGCTTCGATCCCGTTTCTGACCAGATTTATGACCATCTGTTTAATTCTATCCTCGGATACGGCGGCGAAAACATCCCGGCCGATTTCCGATTTGATTTCGATCCCCGCGCTTTCCGGATCGAGTTTTAGCAATTCAATAATTCCCTCTATGATTTTCCCGATATCTTTTTTCTTCTCGGTATTTCCCTTCCCTCTGGCCATAAAAAGAAAACGCGTCACGATATCGTTAAGCCGATTGGCTTCCGATTTTATCTGACGGGCAAAAGATTGCGATTCCTCCGCACTTTCCTGTTCGCTCATCAGTCTTTGAGCGGCGATGGAGATGGCGTTGAGCGGATTCCTTATTTCATGGGCGACACCGGCGGCCAGATCACCCAGTTCGGTCAACCGTTCTTTTCTCCGAGCAACTGCCTCCAATTCCTTTACGGCCGTGTAATCATAAACGACGGCCACGACACCGGTCAATCGATTTTTGAAATCGTACAGACGCGACGTGTTGACAAGCAGATGTTTCTTTCCGTCCGGAATTTCCAGTGTAGATTCAATCTCCTCCGGAACTGCACTTCCCGATAAAGTCTCTTCGAACGGTATAATGCCACGGCACGGATATAAATTCCACTCAGTACCTATTATATCTTCCTGTCGGATGCCGAAAATGTCCAGAAATTGCCGATTCGCCATTTGAATAGTCCCATCATTATCGATAGCAACCAGACCGGCATTAATGCTGTCAAAGACTTTTTCCGACAGTGACTTCATCTGCTTAAATGAACGGTCCAGATAAGTTCGCTTTTGGCGTCCCGTCAAATACAATACCGCGAATACGAATACGGCAAAAATGACAATACTCAGAATAATCATCTGACGGTTATATCCGGCGATTATATCATAATACTTATCCAGTGACACGCCAATCCGGAATAATCCCTCGCCGTATTCGTCGGAGGAAAATCGGTTTACCAGTTCCATGATTTTGCGGCCATTCAAAACATATTCACGGGATAAAACGGTATCGGCTTCGAGAGCTTTTGTCAGAAAGGGATCTTTTTCAATTTTCAGGATCGGGCCGATTTTTCGCGACGAAAAAACTATGGCTTCGGTTGTTTGAAAGAGAATATATTCTACGCCGACTTCGCGCGCGATGTTCTGCACCAGATAGCCGATACCGATATCTTTTTTGGCGTTGGTGTAAAATAGAGCATCGGAAACAATGGCAACGACATAATTATTATCAGTGGATTTTGAGAGATAATAAAGCGAAACGTCGCCGGGGAAATCACCCTCGTTTATCTGGAAGCTGAACCCGGCCGAGGAATCACCCAATAATGCCTCAACTTCCGGCAGAATCAACCGATGTATTCGACCCAGGTCGGTGAATCCGTTCGCGGCTCCCGATGATTTCAGATTCAATTTATTATCATAAATCAAAATGGCATCGACACCGTATGCCGACGCAAAATCGGATAATTCCGGGCGTGAAAATACCAGTCCATTATTCGCTTCCAGAAACCCGGCCAGATCCGAGAATTTCGCCTGGACCAGTAAATCGAAAAATGAATTGGCTTTGATGGCATTATCCGCCGAAAGAGTCAGACTTTCGATCAGAGCCACACCCTGCTGGCGCAGAAGTTCCAGACTATCACTGCGGCTCTTCTGGATACCGATATAGGTCAGAATAAAGAGAAGAATCCCCAGAAGAATAACGACCAGCAATATAAATCTGGTTCGCCCCGCACCAACCGAGCGCGCTTTGTCCGATTGCGACATAAAGACAAATTAGAAGGGTTGATATAAATGGTCAATGATTTATTTATCAGGAGGATATTAATTTCGATGATTTGATTTCGATAGTCTCATCCGAATCGACAACGGCATGAATAACGGGGATCTTCACGGTAAACACCGATTTCGATTCTTCACTGGTATGATATGAGACTTCTCCGTCGTGATTATCGACGATGTTCTTGCAGGTTATCAAACCGAATCCGGTGCCCTGCCGTTTGGTACTAAACCGGCTGACAAACAGCTTATCTATAAATTCGTCCTTAATTCCCAATCCGCCGTCGGAAACCTTGATGGAAATTTCCTGATTGTATTCGTCATACGACGTACTTATGACTATCCACTTGTTATTCTCCATCCCGGTCTGGGATACCGCCTCAGCGCCGTTGTTAATCAAATTGACCAGGAGATGCTGAATCTGGCTCGTGTCTATTTCGACCAGCGGCATATTGTCCGCCAGATTAGTCGTAATCGCTATATCATCGAATTTGTTCTGGGGTTTAAGGAAGGCAATCAGATTTTCAATTAACTGGTTTAAATCTTCCTTGACGAATTCGGTGTTTTCATCGCTGAAGCGTGTTAAACCGTCGGTGAAATTGGAAATCCGGCCGACCGTTTCTTTCATGAGGCTGACTTTTTTGTCCAGTTTTTCCAAATCATTTTTGGCCAGCATCATGGGGATAAGTTCCAGATTCCCCTGTAAAATCGCCAGGTAGTTGTTTATTTCATGGGCGATATCGCGCGCCATCTTGCCGCGGGTGGCGATGCGATCGAGCTTCAGAATCATATCCTGATAATTTTCACTCTCCGATATACTTTTTATAAAGTAGAGTATGGCAATCGGTTTGCTGCTTTCCGTCCCCAGCGGCGTGTGCACGAGAAGAGCGGGGAAATTAGTGCCGTCCCGCCGGCGGCAGATAATCTCCTTCATCTCGGCACTGCCGTTTTCGGTATTATCCGGCCGATCGGAGTCATTTGACATAGAAATAAAATTACCCATTTTCTTTCCGGTCATATTGCTTTGATCGTACCCGAATTCCCGAGCGGCGGTTTGATTGTAAATTATGACATGATCATCAAGATCGGTTACGATAATCGCGTCCGGCGAGTAGTCGACAAGCTTGGTCAGGATCGACTCCGATTCGATCAAATTCTGATTCGCTTTCACCATTTCATAGTTGGCTTTTGCCAGCTCACTCTGCTTTTGGGCCAGTTTTCGCGACATATTATTGAATGCGCATGTCAGGGATCGAATCTGTTTATCGCCGGTCTCCTCAATATAAAACTCGCGACCCTCGGCGGTTTTTTCAAAGCCCTTACCAAGCAGTGCCAGGGGCTTTTTAATGCCGTCTGAAATTAAATATATAATCAGCAATGAAATTAGAGCCGATATTAAGAACAATATCAGTAACAGGTACGCCTGATTATTCTGAATCGTCGCGGAAATCAAATTGGGAGATCTCAATATAAGGACGATCCTGTCATTGCCTGATTGGGGCCGGACAAAATAATTTATGTATTCGCCGTCATCGGTTATCGTAGATAAAAATGATTTCCCCCGGTTTCCAATAAAAGTAAGAAATGACTTGTCTTCCTCTGCTGAAGATATAGCGTAAAAGGCATAATAATCTCTATCTTCGGAATGAGTAAGTTGTATTATATGACTTGCGCCGGTCTCGCGATCATAATATACGAGGTCGACATTCGAAATAAACTCTTTGTCAGCGATAAACGCTTTTATATCCAATTCCGTATTGTGCGGCAAGGCGGAATAATCCTTTACCGGCCCCAGCAAATGAAAAATATAATTGGAGGCGGCTTTGACCTTGTCGGTCAGAATCGAGTGCTGCCGTGAAGGAGTGATGTCGTCCTCGGGATAAAAATAAACGAGCGCCAGAGCTGAAAAAATAAATAATATTTGAATAAATATTAGATGCGATATTCTAATAAGTAGGCTGGGGCTTTTAATTCCAAACATAGGAAACCATCCAAAAATGTATCGTTTATCATATAGATTATCGGCATAGATTGGCAAAAATTAGAGGCTATAAAAAAGATAAAAAAATAGGGAGTGGTGGAGGGGGGATGCCCGACTCTAACGTCAGGTGGCTGGTAAACCAGCGCACACCACTCCCTGTTATCTCTAACAACTCAGGCGGAAAAATGTTCAATTAATTATTTCAATCAAAAGCAATTAGTATGCCAAGTCGATAGGCCACAATGAGTTTTAAACCGGACAGTCCGCTCTTGTATCTGTTTTTCGGGCAATTGATTCCGTCATCCTTAAAGCGAATCGACTATTAATATTAACCGAATCTGTCTTGATTGTGCAATGTCTTTCATATTAAATGCAACCTCTGGCTATACGATAATACAGACCAGACCAGAATAATCCATGATTAAAACAATAG
>Ga0307426_1001794_pt1 | contig 13797 bp, 9 predicted proteins | sample SalMarWE160340MG_FD_202165 | JGI IMG/M metagenome (GOLD analysis project Ga0307426, IMG submission 202165) | Salt marsh sediment microbial communities from the Plum Island Ecosystem LTER, Massachusetts, United States - WE1603-40 | ecosystem: Environmental > Aquatic > Marine > Intertidal zone >... | reverse complement strand
CAGATCAAGGAGTTGCCTTTTGCCTTATCTGATCACGATCTTGGTGTATCTCCTCGTTTTGTTTGTCTTCGGGCTTCGGATCGTCAAGCGATTAAAGAATAAAGAAGATTTCCTTATTGCAGGAAGGTCTCTCACCGCTCCGGTCCTTGTGGGGACCCTGCTGGCCACATGGATGGGATCAGGGGACATCTTTAGCGTTTCTGATCTCAGTTACAACCATGGATTTTCCTCTCTCATCGGAAGCAGTGGCGGCTGGTTGGGAATCATTATCGTCTTTTTTATTGCCGGCAGGGTCAGACGCTTCGGACAATTCACTGTCCCCGACATATTGGAAGCCAGGTACAACAAATGGGCTCGAATCCTTGCCACCTTCACGACAATCATTGCATACGTAACTATCGTCAGTTATCAGTTTCGCGGAGGCGGTTGGGTCCTCAACATCATCACCGAGGGAAGGATCCAGGAGAAACACGCCATGGCTTTAGTGGCCTTCTTCGTCATCATTTATACTCTTCTCGCTGGGATGCTATCTGTGGCGTATCTGGATATCTTCAATGGGATCTTGATGATCACAGCCATCTTCATCTCAGTGCCTTTCCTGATCCACCATGTGGGGGGGATGGACTATATCGTGGCCAATGTCACACCTCGAAGTAATCCCATTTTGGGAAACATGACTCTGCTCCAAGCCATGGGCTATTTTGTCCCGACCCTTCTTCTCGCATTGGGTAACGGAAACATGTATCAACGGTTTTTTTCGGCCAAAGATGAAAAGGAAGCTAAAAAATCTGTGATCGGCTGGGTCATAGGAGTGATTCTTTTGGGAATAGCGCTCCAGAGCCTGGCAGTGATAGGAAGCAGTTATTTTAAGGGCCTGGAAGCTAAGGAAGCGGGAAAGATCATCCTTCTCGTCGCTCACAAAGGAGTCCCTGTGGCCGTGGGATGTGCTCTGATCGCCGCTGTTGTGGCCATAATCATCTCGACGGCCAACAGTTTTCTTCTCGTTCCCGCAACAAATGTTGTGCGGGATATCTACCAAAGGTTCATCAACCCTGATTTACCCGACAAACAGATGATTCTTTTCTCAAGGATTGTGGTTGTCGTTCTGGGGATCATATCGTTCTCTTTGATCTCATTTTTCCCGCGTATACTAGACGCAGCCTACGCCGCCTACACCATTTACGGGGCAGGGATCACTCCAGCCCTCATCGCTGTCTTTTTCTGGAAGAGGGCGACGGTTTCGGGGGGTGTCCTCTCCATTCTGGGAGGACTGAGTGTGACCGTGATCTGGCAGGTCATAAACAAGATCCAGGGACATCTTCCCTTAGGTATTCCAGCCGTTTATCCTGCTTTGATCTGTTCATTGGCTCTTCTTTTTGGTGTTAGCCTTCTCACACCGAAACCTGGAGAAGAGAAGTGGAGACCTTTCTTCTCCTAGCCTGAACTATTCATAAAAAATGTCGATTATGAATAATCCGGAGATAAATGATAAAGTAAGAGAATCAGACATTGTACGCAAGAAAGATAAATCAGGTTTATGGATCACGGGAAAAGCAAAAACAATAATTTTAAAGGAGTAGAGATGAAAACAGGAATCGTGAAAGGCCGGCGTTACCTGGAACACAATATGGGTGATTTTCACCCGGAGAGCCCAAAAAGGCTTGAAGCTATATACAGGATGATCGAAGAGGAGGCCTTTTCCCCCTTGCTCGATATAGAGCCACGAATGGCGTCCGAGGAAGAGATCCAATGGGTTCACACGGCCTCCTATTTCCAAAAGATCAAAGCGACCTCCGGAAAAGAAAGAGTGGTCCTGGACCCGGATACATCCACATCCGCCCGCTCGTATGAGGTGGCCCTCCTTGCTGCAGGAGGAGTGTTGAAGGCGGCCGAAATGATCATTCAGGGGAAGGTCAAAAACGGTTTTGCTTTTGTCAGGCCTCCGGGACACCACGCAGAGGCCTCCAGAGCGATGGGATTTTGCCTTTTCAATAATGTAGCGGTCGGTGCCGAATTCCTGCTGAAAAAACACGGCCTCCAACGGATTCTGATCATCGACTGGGACCTGCACCATGGGAACGGTACGCAAAATTCCTTTTACGACAGGAACGATGTGCTGTACTTTTCGACTCATCAATACCCTCACTATCCGGGGACGGGTCATTGGAGCGAGCTGGGTGAAGGAAAAGGAGAGGGCTACACGATCAACGTCCCGCTGTCTCCAGGAAAAACAGACAGCGATTATTTATACATTTATAAAAAGCTCCTCTCTCCCATTGCAGAGAAGTTCCGCCCTGATTTTATCCTGGTCTCTGCGGGTTTCGACATCTACCAGGGAGATCCACTGGGAGGGATGAGAATAACGGCGGAGGGGTTTGGTGCCCTCGCTCATTCGCTCATGGGACTTGCCGAAAAACACGGCAAAGAGAGGATCCTTTTTGTGCTCGAAGGGGGCTATAACCTCCAAGGGCTTAGCACGGGCAGCCGAGAGGTCCTCTTCCAATTGAGCGGACAAAAAGAATCCCCGGCGATTCAACCCCAAGCTTCTCCGGATACACAGCGTGAACTCAAGCCCATTTTTGAACAACTGAAAAAATTTTATCCTGTCACTCCTTGATTCAGTAAAATATTGATGATTCGCTCGGGGAGCCGGCCCTATATAAAAAAGGGGACAGTCCTTTTTGTCACCTTTTTATGTCTCGATTCCAGTGTTTACACTATATGTCTATAATAAAGACAGGCCGTCATCTATAAAGGACAAAAATCCAAGAATAGAACACACTCACAGGGCAGCTCAAGTTGGCATAACAATTGCATTATTCCAGAGTGTGAAAGAGCGAGAAGGAGATCAAAAATGAAATATCTCAAAGGTTTGGCAATCCTTCTTCTCCTCTTTGCTGCCATTTCACACGCAGAAGACCAAGAATACACCAACAATTCCTTCGCTCGTCTGAGCTATGTGAAAGGGAATGCTTTTGTACAGAGGTCCTCGGAGCTTGCTTATGAGGAAGGCATGGTGAACATGCCTATTGCTGAAGGTGACAGAGTGGGAACGACTGAAGGCCGTGTGGAGGTCTATTTTGCAAAAAGCAAATATATCCGCCTCGATAACGACACGAAGCTCGATTTCATCTATCTACCCAAAAAAGGAAACGATCTCACTCAAATTCGAATCTGGTCGGGTCATGTTTATCTCAGCGTGAATTCGCTCGCACGCGAAAAAAGCTTCGAAATTCACACTGCAGATGTTTCCATTTATGTGCTGGATGAAGGACTGTACAGGATCGATGTGAGAGAAAATCAGGAAACAGAGATCTTTGTCTTCAGCGGTTTGATCGAGGCTGCGGGAGAGTCGGGTTCGGTTCTCGTGAAAGAATCACAGAGATTAGAAGCCATCAAGGGTCATTTCACATCAAGCCCTATTCGATTCCATGCTGTGGCGGAAGATAGTTTTGACAGATGGAACGAAACCAGAGATATGGCTTCGAAAGAACATTCGGCCCAGAGCTATCTTCCCGATGAACTGGAAGACTATGAGGGAGAACTGCAGGCTTATGGGGAATGGGCCTATGTCGAACCTTATGGCTATGTTTGGATTCCTGGCGGGTTGGAGCATCAATGGCGGCCATACAACCACGGCCGGTGGATCTGGATCTCGACGTGCGGATGGACTTGGCTCCCCTATGAACCTTGGGGATGGGTCACAGCCCACTTCGGCCGCTGGCATTGGCGTGTGGGGATCGGCTGGTACTGGATCCCTACGACGGTCTGGGGTCCGGGCTGGGTCAGCTGGTACTGGGGATACGATACTTACGGATGGGCTCCATTGAGCTATTATGGATACCCTGGGGTTGTCATCAACAATGTGTATTACAGCCGGTATTCAGACCCTGTTTACCCCTATTATTCAAACTCACTCACGGTGATTCGAAAATCACAGCTCCAGTCTCCGGACATCTCTCGGGTGGCACTCGACCAGGAATCGGTCTCAAGAATCGGGAAAATCAACCTGTCCAAGAATGCGCCTGCAGAGAAGCCTGAGAACCGAGTGATATCTGTCGAAAAATTGAGCGGAAATAAGGTTTTCCTCCACAAGAATGAGAAATTTCTTGACTCTAAAGAACCCCTGCGCGGTTCGCAAACTTCGCTCAAAGCACCCGAAGCGTTCACCCAATACGGGACTAAATCTAAGGTTATAAGAGAAGCGATTCCTTCTCAGGAAGACGATAAGATACAAAATAGAGTAGGCTATCCCTCATCTCCCAGAATCACCCTCAAAAAGTATGGCGAAGAGGACCAACGCGGAAGCACCAAATCCCCGGTCAGCGGATTCATTGACTACATCTCGAAGGGAAGCAGCACTTCGGATAGACTCAAAGGCTCCCGAGAACCAGAGCACAATGCCTCCTCCGGGACAGACGCAATCAATCCGCAATCGTCATCAGAAACGAAATCGAAATCGAGCTCAGTGAGATCATCCCGAGGGTCTTCGTCACGGCAGACATCCAAGAAATCCACATCGCCTTCGAAAAAGACGACATCTTCTTCCTCACCCAAATCGAGCTCAAACAAAGCGAAAAAGAAGAAGTGATCATATAAATAAAAGAAAAGGCAAAAATGAAAGCCATTTGCAGAGAAAAATCAAACAACCTGAGATGCAGGAATCACTCGATTTTTCTCTAGCGCTCAACATTTATTTCTCCAGCCCCCGGTCCGTTCTCTTACAGAGCGGACCTCTCGTTGTCGGACCGTTTGGGAAATGGTCCCTACACGCTAAACAAATAATCCAAATACGATGGTGGGCCTATTCCCCGAATGGACCGCATGGAGGACCGTTTGGGAAACGGTCCCTACATTTGAAACGGGAAGAAGGGGAATTTCATCTTCGAAAACACAAATCTGATCAAATGAGACACTCTTCATCAAGGATTTGGAGGTAGCGAGTTTAATTCTCTTCTTTTTTCTTGAGGACCTCGTAGTAGTCAAGGGTCAACATATGATCTTCATGGGAGCAGAAACGGTTGGGCTCTGTCCCCGGGATAAAAACTTCACGGAAGGGAAAAAGGCAGAATGGAGTAGAAAGCAGACCCGTTTTTCGGTCGATATCCACAAAGGATAGATTGGGCGGGACTTCGAACTCTTCTTCCACAAGCTCTTCGCCGTTTTCTTCGGCCATTTTTTCTTCCTGATCGATGATCCTCTGGAAAAAATCCATCCAGATGGGAAGCGCTGCCACCGAACCCGCCATCCTATCTCCGATGGGAATTCGGCCTTCTTCGTAGCCGACCCAAACTCCCGCGCAGAGAGAAGGAGAAAAGCCGATGAACCAGGCGTCTGAATAATCATCCGTGGTTCCTGTTTTTCCGGCCAAAGGCTTTTTCATCCATTTTGCAGCCTGAGCTGTCCCCCTTTGCACAACTCCCTGGAGCATGCTGGTCATTATGTAAGCGATTTGCGGAGAGATGACTTCTTCGGATTCGACTCTGGCTTCTTCCAAAACATTCCCCTCTTTATCTTCAATGTGGGTGATAAAATAGGGTTTTATCCGTATCCCTTTGTTGGGAAAGGTTGAAAAGCCGGAGACGAGCTCGATAAGCCTGATCTCGAATGCTCCCAATTTAAGATCTTTGCTGTGACGATATTTCTGGATTCTTCCAAACCCCAACGCAGGGTTACAGCACCTTTGTATTGGAGATCGTAGTTGGATGGGGACCAGATATCTCCCGACCATTGATCTTTAAAATCTGTGGGCTCATCCACGATCACAGTCGCAGGAGTATAGCCATTTTCGAGGGCGGCTGTGTAGAGGAAGGGTTTTACGACCGAACCCGATTGCCTCAGGGCTTGGGTGGCTTGATTAAACTTGAGCCGGTCGAACGAATAACCCCCGACCATCGCTTTAATCTGACCTGTGTGCGGATCGATGGCGAGGAAAGCCCCTTCCAGAAGAGGTTCCTGGTCCAAGGAAGCAGAGATCTCTTTTTTTTCTTCATCTATGCTGTTCAATTTGATGTGGATGATATCTCCTTTCTTCAGGAGTGTCTGGAGATTGTTGGATTTGGTCCAGGCGATATCCTTATTGCTTATTGTCCCCACATAGTTCTTGACCTTGACTTCTGCATTTCCTCTTTCTACAGAAAGAACCACAGCTTCCACGATCTGGTCTTTTTCAAGGGAAGGCTTAAGCCAGCTCTTGAGCAAAGTTTCGCCGGATTCAGCGTCCCTGAAAGGCTCTGTAAGGTCCGCCAGATTCTCCACCTCTTTATCCAGGAGGTTGATCTTATCTTTCCTCCAACCCAATCTTTTATCCAGAACATGAAGGTGCTTGACCAGAGCCTGCTCCGCATAACTCTGGTATTCTTTGTTCAGAGTCGTGTAGACTTTCAATCCCTGTGTATAGAGGGCATCAGTACCATAGTTCTGCTCCAGATATTTCCGGACCTCCTCCTTGAAATATGCCGCAAACCCGGACACGCCGCGGTACAGAGGAAGGACACCCAGGGGAGCTTTTTTGGCTACCTCCCCCTCTTCTTGTGTGATGTACTTTTCCTCAATCAACCGATTGATCACGTGGTTGCGCCGTTGTAGCGTACCTTCAGGATTCCTGTAAGGTGAGTAGAGACTGGGCCCTCGAAAAATCCCTGTAATCATAGCGGCTTCCTCGAGATTGAGCTCAGAGGCCGGCTTACCAAAATAAAGTTGCGAAGCCGTTTCCACGCCGTAAGCACCATGACCCAGATTAAACTGATTGCAGTACAGAGTGAGAATCTCCTGCTTCGTATAATTCCGCTCGATCTTGAGGGCAAGCATGACTTCTTTCAGCTTCCGGCGGATTGTTTGTTTCCGATGGAGAAATAGCTCTCGAGCTAGCTGCTGGCTGATCGTGCTGCCCCCGTGCAACTTTCTGGGTGTCAGGATGAGTCTGACGTCTTCTTTAAGCGCACGCAACATACCTAAAAAATCGATTCCTCTGTGGCTGTAGAACCTGGGATCTTCTGTGGCGACAATAGCCTTGATCATTATTTCAGGAATATCCTCGTATGGTACCTCTATGCGCTTCTCGATCGCATATTCCCCAATAACCTCATCATTATCCGCATAGATATACGTGATAATGCTCGGCTCAAACTCTTCCAACAGAGTGATGGAGGGCAAATTCTGGAGGATGGCCTTATAGCTCCCAACAACCCCACCGAGCATTATGATAAAGAGCACGCACAAAACCCAAATAGTTTTTTTGACAAATTCTTTCCGAGAGAAAGTTTTGAGCCTTAGCTTTTTCAGTTTGAAATTTTTTATTTTAGGCTTTTTTATGTGGATGATGAATCTATTCAACACAATCTAAATATAACAAAAAACAGTATTCTGGTCTAGATTTCCCTTTTTTCGGTCAGATCGGGGATCTGACCCTACAACGTAAATGGAATCGGTCCGCTCGGGAAGCGGACCCTACATAAAAAAGGATCAAGATATTACGGATACAAGGAATTCCAGCGTGATTCTTCCTATCTCTTCGGAGATTTGTTCGACAGGCTGGGCTGCATCGATGTGATGGATATTTTCTCCCTGCAAGCTCTTAAAGAGCTGCCTCACCTTCACCAGATAGTCCTCACGTTCGAAGAGCATGTCTTTCTTCCCTCTATCTGCGATGCGCTCCAGCCCTTGACCGGCATCCACATCCATGATGAAGACCAAATCCGGCTTGACGACAAACTCTTCATTCCTTAGGCGTATCGATTCGGGATCGATCCCTTTGGCTCCTTGATAGGCAATGGTCGAATAATAGTATCTGTCCAAGATGATTACTTTTTTCTTATCGATCGCAGGCTTCAGGTTCTTTCTGACATTTTCCTCGCGGTCTTTCTGGAACAATGTCAACTCTTCCTCTGGAGTGAGAGAATCGGTGAACTTGGCTTTCCTCTTGATCTCCCGTCCCCACCTGCCCTGTGAAGGCTCCCGGTAATAAACGACTTCATACCCGAGTTTTTTGAGTGTATTCAATAAAATCTCAGCTTGTGTGGTTTTTCCGGCTCCGTCTATGCCTTCAAAAACGATCAATACACCCTGCCTTAGCTTTTTCATCTTTCCTTCAGAAAACAATCAGCAATGAATGGATATTATGATAATCCGTGAGAGCTAAAAAGTAAAACGTGAATCACAGGACATGGCCGATCTCTGACAGAAAGCTATTCGAGCATATCTTTGTCCCGCTGAGCTGTTGTCTGCGTCTGTGCAACGATTTGATAAATTTGTAGTTTTAATAAAGTTATCTGAATTGTTCACCCAGGGAGATAGACAGACATTCACGGCCTGCTTGCTAGGACGATAGATTTTGAGCTTCCGCCTGATGCAACGCTCAAAAACTGCTTTTATGAATAACTTAGAGGTCTGAGATTGATATTTATTTAGCTGTGTGATAATTTAATCTATACATTCGGAGGTAAAAAAAATGAAAAAAACTTTGATCATTGCCACAATCAGTTTTTTTCTCGGGATTTTTCTCGCAGGCTTGATATTTATCTATTCTCCCGAAAAAAACTATCCAGATAATCTCGCTGAGCCCAAGACATCTCCATCATTATCATCTAACCTGTTTGCATCTTCGCGTGCGCAAGCCGTAGAGCAATTGAATTTTGTTACGATCGCAGAAAGGGCTGCGCCCGCAGTCGTTAGCGTCACTGCAGAGAGAGTCGAAACACGAAGGGTTCAAGGTTTTTTTGATGATTCTCCATTCAACGATTTTTGGGACAGATTCTTCTTCGGCACACCTCGCGGTCGTCCCGACAGAGAACAGGAGTTCCGTTCGGCCGCACAGGGAACAGGTTTTTTCGTCAGCCAGGATGGCTATATCGTGACCAATAATCATATCGTCGAAAACGCAGTCAAGGTTGATATTTTAACTCTCCAAGGAAAGAATTATGAGGCAGAAATTGTGGGGACAGACCCAAGAACCGACCTGGCTCTCTTGAAGGTCGACGACGATAATCTGCCCTTCCTGAACCTGGGAGACTCGTCCGTATTGAAAGTAGGCGAATGGGTCCTCGCCGTGGGGAATCCTCTGGGCTTGTCGCATACAGTGACCGCGGGAATCGTCAGCGCAATGGGAAGACAACTGGGCGGAGGAGGAGTTCCGGATTATCAAGATTTCATCCAGACAGATGCCTCCATCAATAGAGGAAACAGTGGTGGCCCTCTCATCGACATGAAAGGGGATGTCGTCGGGATCAACAGCATGATCATATCCCCTTCTGGCGGGAACATTGGGATAGGACTGGCAATCCCCACGAGCTTAGCTACAGGAGTTATCAAGCAGCTCAAAGATAAAGGAAGAGTCGTCAGGGGTTACCTAGGTGTTACGATTTACCCGGTCACAGACGATTACGTAAAACTTCTCAACTTGAAATCCAAAAAAGGGGCTGTGGTGAATACGGTGGAACCGGGAACTCCAGCCGAAAAGGCCGGCCTGAAACCTTACGATGTCATCGTAGCGTTGAATGGAAAACCTATCAAGGACAACAATGATGTGAGATTCAGGATCGCTGACATCGAGCCGGGATCAAAAGTGGATCTCACGATTATCCGCGATGGCAAAGAGGAAAAAGTGAGCGTGAAAATCGCAGAGCTGGATACAGAACTAGAGACCGCCAAAAAGGTTTCTCCTGAAAAGGATATAGGGATCACGGTCCAGGAGATGACACCGCAAATTGCACGCCGATATGGTTTTAAAACCGAGGAGGGCCTTATTATCACAGAGGTCAAGCAATACAGCGAGGCATACAGACGAGGCCTGGAGAAATATGACATCATCATTGAAGTCAACAGAAAACCTGTAAGCAGAACAAGCGATCTGGAAAAGGAGATAAAAAAGACCGACCCGGGAGAACCTATCATGTTCCGTATCGTTAGAGAGAGAGACGGACAATCTCAGGAATCGATCGTGACCCTGAGGATACCTGAATGAGGATTGCCAAAGTTCATTCTTTAGGCAACGACTTTTTGATCCTCGAAGAAGAAGAGGCAAAAAAAACAACTGAAAAAGGTGCTCTCGCCCGGCAGATTTGTGACCGGCATACAGGAATCGGCGGCAATGGACTCGTCTTCATATCCATTAAAAACAGAGAAAAGGGGGATGTTCATTTCAGGATATTCAACGCTGACGGCACTGAGGCAGAGATTTCTGGAAACGGGTTAAGATGTGCGGCCGCTTACCTTTACTATCAGAAAAAGATCACATCTCCACGAATCCTTTTCTCTACTAAAGTGGGCAAAAGAGAATGCGAATCCATCGAACGAAATGACAATTTTTTCAAAATCAAAATAGACATGGGGATCCCCAAATTTAGCGCCGAAGACATTCCTTTCGATGACGGTTCATCACATGAAACGATCATGGACTACCCCCTCTCTATCCAGAAGAAAATCTATAAGATCACTCTGGTGTCTTTGGGAAATCCTCACTGTGGTATTTTTGTGGATCGTTTCCCCTCGCGTATCGAATGGCATCAGATTGGATATGAAATCGAATTTCATCCTTTTTTCCCCAAAAGAATCAATATCGAATTTATCAGAGTGTTGAACAGACAGGATATTGAAGTTCTCTTTTGGGAAAGAGGTGTCGGAGAGACTCTTTCTTCAGGAAGTGGCTCATGTGCAGCTACGGTTGCGTCGATCCTGAAAGACCTGACAGATAGGAAAGTCAACGTGAAGACTTCCACTGGGAACTTGACCGTGGAATGGGATAGCGAGAGGGTATTTCAAACCGGGCCGGCGGCCATTGTGCTCGAAGGCACTTACCTGGTGTACTAGAAGGAGAAAGTAACACCGAGCCCGAAGATCGATGCATTAAGATTGTATGTTTCTGTTAAAGGAAATCCAAAATTTGTGCTTGTCTTTTGGGTCTCTTTTCCATGCGCATAAGCGTAGACAAAATTAATCTCGATACTGCCTGACCTGTACCCGATCCCGCCAATAAATGTCAGTTTATCCACATCGATGTTGTTTATACTGAGATTTTCCGGTGGTGTCGCAGCTTTATCTAAACCTATGCCCCCTCGGAGAAACACACCGGCAGGGATCATATACTCCAGGCCTAAGCGCATGATCAATATGTCTTGAAAATTCATTTCCTCCACTTCCACCATATCTCCGCCACCGGGCAGATCTTTGATAACCTTTTCGACTTTATCCAGTGTGGACCACATGGTGTATTGGGCACTGGTGGACAAAATGAGCCTATTCGATATCTTGTACATGAATCCCAGCTCAAGGTCCCATGGAAGATGAAATGATGTCTCCGAATCAGCCCCGAATTGAACATTGCCCAATTCCGGAACTGCAACAGTTAAAATTGTTTTCCCTGTCAATGTCATCTTAGCGGGCCCACGAATGCTCAAACCCAGTCGCCAGCGGTCGCTGGGCTTGTACATAAAACCCAAGCTTGCCGATAAGGATGAACCGCTCTCCTCCGATTCAAAATGGCCCGCCTCCTCTGTCTCTGTGTTCAGATCGAACACTCCATGGTAGAGATTGATGTTTATACCCAATGAGAACTTGTCACTGATCTGAAAGGATAGAGATGGGGTGTACGAGATAACTCCCAGATAAGAGCTCATCGAAAAACCGAGGTCTCTTGCACTCCAGTCCACTCCTCCACCGGCATAGGGGACAAATATCCCGAACCCCAAAGTCAGCTTTTGTGCTGCCTTATACGTGATGAAAAACTGTGGGATCGAGGTGTTATTCTGACTCTTGGCGGACACAGAATTCTGGACCTTATACTGGTGAGTGGGCATGATGTACACACCGTTGACTGAAAAATTCAACCGCTTATTCTGCAGGATGAGGCCGGCCGGATTGTAGTAGATCCCGCTGGGATCATCGGCAATCCCCACAAATGCCGCCCCGAGGGCCAGGGCTCTTATACCAATCAATGTGTTGTTCCAACCTCCTGACCAGAGACTGGTTGTCAACAATAGAAGCGGCAAAGAGATAACAATTATTTTTTTCCCCAACATTTCCTCCTCTGTGAACTCCCTTTTTAAGTATATAATTTTGTTGGTTTTGTCAATAAGCAAATGGGAAGAGTAAGCATCCATATTTCCGTGATAAGGGAATTAGACGCAAAAAAGAGCGAGTCACTGTTCTTATGAGTCGGATGGTGGTGGGTGGGGGGGTCTTCGACGAATATGGACTGTGAGGAGCTCCTGCTATTATCATTTGACTTGAGAGCATCATGGAAATAAGGATGCTTCCATGGAAAGGGGAGACGATGTCGCCCAGTTCAAGGTATCGGTCAGCCGGGGAGCTGCCCCTGCATAATCCAGGATCTGGGGAAAGACTCTACATCAGTTGTTTTGGGGACTTGGCAACGGGATCGACAAGGGCCTCCTTGAGGACTTCGCCGATATCTTTTACAAAAATGAACTCGATGTCTTTTGTTATTTTTTTCGGGATATCGATCAAATCCTTTTTATTGGGCTTAGGAAGAATGAATCTTTTCACACCAGCGCGTTGCGCTGCGAGGACTTTTTCCTTTATCCCCCCGACCGGAAGGACATTACCCGTGAGCGTGATCTCCCCCGTCATGGCCACATCCCACCTGGCTTTTTTTCGTGTGCATATCGAAATCAAAGATGTCGCCATAGTCACTCCTGCGGATGGGCCATCCTTGGGAATCGCTCCCTCCGGGATATGAATGTGAAAATCATTTTGAGAGAAAATTCGCCCATCAATACCTAGCTCTTTGGCGTGGGCTCTCGCAAAACTCAGAGCGGCCTGCGCCGACTCTTTCATGACATCCCCCAAAGATCCTGTGAGAGTGAGCGCCCCTTTGCCCTTCATCTTTGTGGCCTCCACAAAGAGAAGCTCGCCGCCCGCTGCTGTCCAGGCCACACCTGTGGCCACTCCCACGCGATTTTCCTTCTGCAATTGATCCCTGAATATTTTGGGCGGTCCGAGGTAGGTCTCGCAATTTTGTGAGGTGATCCTGGCCAAGGTTTTTTTCCCTTCGGCAACTTTTCGCGCCACCTTCCTGCAGATCGATCCAATTTCCCGCTCCAAATTCCTGACTCCGGCTTCGCGCGTGTACAGAGAAATGATTTTCTGGATCGCACCCTTGCTGAATGAGATCAACTTTGCGTTGAGTGCGTTTTCCCTGATCTGTTTAGGAACCAGATGTCGCAGAGCGATCTGTAATTTTTCCTCCTCCGTGTACCCGGGAAGTTGAAGGATCTCCATCCTATCGCGGAACGCCGGCTGGATGGGGTCCAATAGGTTGGCAGTCGTAATGAACATAACTTGAGACAGGTCGTAGGGAACACCCAGATAATGGTCTCGGAAGGAAAAATTCTGCTCGGGGTCTAGGACCTCCAGCAGGGCAGAGGACGGGTCTCCCCTGAAATCCGCGCCGATCTTATCCACTTCATCCATCATGAAGACAGGATTGTTCGATCCGCACCGTCTTAATCCTTGGACAATCCGACCCGGCATGGCTCCGACATATGTCCTTCGGTGTCCTCTTATTTCTGCCTCATCCCTCACTCCTCCTAATGAGATCCGGATGAACTTTCGCCCCAAAGCTCTGGCTATGGACCTTCCCAATGAGGTCTTCCCCACTCCTGGAGGCCCCACAAAACAAAGGATAGGACCCTTTATTGTCTTCGAGAGCTTTCGAACGCCCAAATACTCCAGAATCCTCTCTTTCACTTTATCCAGGCCATAATGATCCTCGTCGAGTATCCCTTTGGCACTCCGCAGGTCCAAGTTGTCTCTTGTGGTCTTGTTCCATGGAAGCGCAAA
>Ga0307426_1001793_pt1 | contig 13799 bp, 15 predicted proteins | sample SalMarWE160340MG_FD_202165 | JGI IMG/M metagenome (GOLD analysis project Ga0307426, IMG submission 202165) | Salt marsh sediment microbial communities from the Plum Island Ecosystem LTER, Massachusetts, United States - WE1603-40 | ecosystem: Environmental > Aquatic > Marine > Intertidal zone >... | reverse complement strand
TGTCGCCGAGGAAATGCGGAAGATAGTAAAAGAAATAGCCCCCGAAGTATTTGCGGATTTGTGAGTGGTGGAGCGGAGTCATTTCTTGAGATTCTTATCGCTGACCTCCTTCGGATACCAGCGTTCATTAAAATCAGGAAGGTTTTTACAATGGGTTAAGATGACAATCTCGTCGCCTTTACGGAGTTTTGTGTCGTCATCAGCAAAGTGAAATTTATTGTCACGATAGTAAAAAATGACCTTCGCATCTTTGGGGAGTCCCAGTTCACTGACACCAACTGCGTCATCATCACCAGCCGTAAAAGTGAAAAATCTAGCGTCTTCTTTTAGCAACGCGGATAAATTGATATTGTCAAGTCCGCGTACCATATTGTCCAGGTGCCGGCTCATCGCCCATACCGGGATAATAGTATCTTCAAGCCCGAGTTCACGGCATAATTGCACCAAATCTGTATCTTCGATGCTTGTTATAACGCGCTTAAATCCCATCAAGCGTCCCAGCAGGGATGTGATGATATTAATCTGGTCGCTATTGGTCAGGCAAAATAGAATATCGCTGTTTTTGGGATCAACTTGACTAAGTATTGCCGGCCTGGCCGAATCGCCATGCAGGAAGCTGCAACCCAGTTCATCTGAAATCTGATCGATTTTTTCCTTATCGACTTCTATAATAATCACTTCGTGTCCCTGTTTTATCAATGTTTTAGCTGTTGTAATCGTTAACGGGCTGGCGCCTGAAAATACAATCCTCATATTATTCCTCCAGTCTTCTTCCGATCCAAGTCCGAGGATAGAATAGCACTATCCAGGCAATAATTTCCAATCTCCCAAGAAGCATATCCGCACATAGAACTCCTTTGAGAAGCGGATGCAGTTCGGGAGCGCTTATTCCAGACGATAACCCGACTGTACCAATCGCCGAGACAACCTCGAATAACGAATCAAGCGGGTTATGCCCCATGCCTACAAATACTAGCCATGAAATCGCAATGGACGCCAGAAAAACAAAAACGATGCTTAGAGCGTTCTGTATCTCGTCTGTTTCCAGCCGGCGCCTGCCAAGACTAGCTTCGGCAACAGCTTGCCTGGGCATACCGGCGCGCTGTAGAAAATTATAGAGTAACTGCACCAAAATCAATAAACGTAGAATCTTGATGCCCCCGGCAGTAGACCCGGCGGCGCCGCCCAGGAACATGGAAAAAATAAGCGTAAGTTTTGCACCAGTGCTGATTTGAGAAATATCCAATGTAGCGAAGCCTGCCGTTGTTTGAGCAGAAAAAGCATTTAATACTCCATGGCGCAGGGCTTGAGTCCAGCTAAAACCATCCCGGGTAAAGAGAAATAATGCCATAAGTAACGCTGCCACCAAACCGGATATAAAAAGTCCCTGCAGCTGGGGGTCTCGCATTAACACTCTTCCGCCCTCTTTAAATGAGCGAAAGTATAAAACCAGTGGAATAGCGCCTGCCACTGATAGCAGTATCACCATCGCTTGCAGCCACTGACTATTAAATCCCGCCAGGCTGGCATTATGAGGTGAAAACCCTCCGGTAGATACTGCGGAGAAAGAGTATATTACGCTGTTGAACCATCCGGCGCCCAGTAAACCTAATATGATAATGCCGAAACCGGTCATAATTGAGTAGGCAATAAGCACACGGCGAGCATGTGTCCTGGTACTACCGACCAGGTCACCCTCGTAGTCTTCCAAATCGCCAATGCGCTTGGCTGCCAGACCCGGCCGAATCATTGTTGCCACCGCGAGAATGACGATACCCAGTCCCCCGACCCACTGCATCCAGGCACGGGAAAATAGAAAAATAGCCGGTTTATCTGCCACTGAAGCCGTAACGCTCAAGCCTGTTGTCGTTACGGCGGAGATGGTCTCGAACAGCGCATCTGTAAAGCTCAAGCCGGAAGCCATGGTAGGCCACGTCATCACCATCGGTGCAAATAGGAATATCAAGGCGGTAATAACCATCGCTTCGTTTGTCTGGATACGTCTGGGAGTCGGCAGCCTTTGCAGGAAAAAACCCATAGTAAAGACACCCACCACAACAATGGCATACCGGAGCGCAACGCGGTAATCTCCGAGTAGAATGGATACAACTAACGGCACCAGCGTAAGCAGTGCCAGAACGACGCAGAGCTGGCCGAAATATTTCAGTACCGGCAGAGGTCGAACGGAATACCTCAGTGCACGCACTATTAACCCCGGTTCATTTCAATTCTATCGTTGATATTGACTCCATAGCCGGTTCTTGATAAGCATATGAGCTTAGAGATGCAAGTCGGATACGCAGTATATATATCAATTACAACCTATTATAGCTCTTTTAAACAAGATATTGTGAGGACAAATCGTGCGATAGGGGTATCACATTACCTTTATTCCTCTACTATGAGCCAACCCCTGGCTCGTTCTAATGCTCTTGCCCAACCACGGCGCAACGCCTGGCGTTCTGTGGCTTCCATACGTGACGTGAACCGCTGGCCTACTTCCCGTAGCGCTTCTATCTCCTGACCGGATTTCCAAAACCCTATCCCCAGGCCAGCGAGATAGGCTGCTCCTAGAGCCGTCGTCTCTAACATTTTTGGTCGAGATACTTCTACCCCGGCGATGTCAGCCTGAAACTGTGCCAAGAAGTTGTTAGTCGCAACTCCCCCATCCACCCGTATCTCCGCCAGCCGAAGACAAGAGTTAGCCACCATCGCTTCCAAAACGTCCGTCACCTGATAAGCAATTGATTCCACAGCAGCTCTTACAACCTGGGCTCTGCCGCTGCCACGAGTCAGCCCGACGAGCGCACCGCGCGCATACATGTCCCAGTGAGGTGCCCCCAGGCCAACAAAAGCGGGTACCAGGTACACACCGCCGGTATCCTTTATTTCCATTGCCAGTTGCTCTGATTCCCCTGCCTCTCTAATTAATCCCAAATCCTGCAGCCACTGGATAGCTGCCCCCGCAATAAACACACTGCCTTCCAGAGCGTACTCTGCTTTGCCGTCGAGGCTACAAGCCAGAGTAGTCAGCAGGCCATGTCTGGCTACGATAGGTTTCTTGCCTATGTTCATAAGCACAAAAGCACCTGTGCCATATGTCACCTTAGTCATACCGGGCTGATAGCATGCCTGGCCAAACAAGGCTGCCTGCTGGTCACCGGCTACTCCAGCAATGGGAATCCCATCCTCGGTATAGCCAAAAATGTTAATCGAGGGGTAAACATCTGGCAGCATAGAACGCGGAATGTTGAAAAGTCGAAGTAGTTTGTCATCCCAATCCAAGGTATTGATATTGAACAGCATGGTGCGAGATGCATTTGAGAAATCGGTGGCATGTACTCTGCCATTGGTGAGTTTCCAGAGTAACCAGGCGTCCACGTTACAAAATAGAATCTCACCCCGTTCTGCTCGCTCCTGTACCCCGGGCAAGTTTTCCAAAAACCACTGTATCTTTGTTGCCGAAAAGTACGCATCGATTATCAAGCCAGTCTTTGCTTGGATGATTTCGGCAGCCCCTTGTGTTTTGAGTTGGTCACACCTGTCTGCCGTCCTGCGGCATTGCCACACGATAGCCCGCCCTATAGGCTCTCCAGTTACTCTATCTACAAGTATGGTCGTCTCCCGCTGGTTGGTGATGCCTATGGCAGCAATGTCAGCGTCCCCAATTCCGGCAGCGTGCTTGGCTTTGCTGACCGCGTGTACAGTCTGCTCCCAAATCTCAGAGGGGTCATGCTCCACCCAGCCTGGCTTTGGATAGTACTGGGTAATCTTGGCGTAACCACGCCCACGTATGATCCCATCATGGTCAACAATAAGTGCTGTTGTCCCGGTGGTACCTTGGTCAATAGCAAGAATGTAAGTTCTCACGCTACATCCTTCCATGCGCTAACTCATGGATATGGGCTCGCCATCGTCCGGTAGTTATTGAAGTGCAGCAAAGCAATCCGATATAGCAGCTTCTACATCCTTCCCTTCGAAAAGAACTGCGTAAACTTGCGTTAAAAGGGGCAAGTCATTTATGTTTAACTTACCATTTTTGCTCAACATTTGCGCTAGCTTATATACTTCTTTAGTGGCTGGATAAGCCTCAACGGTTTGATGCCTATTTTTCATTTCCTCAAGTGCCTGTTCTGTCGACATGCCACCCCCGAGCATCTTCCCAAATAAGCATGTCCGCCCCCCGAGAGCGGTGACATATAAATCCCCGATGCCTGCTGGTCCTAATACAGTTTCTTCCTTTCCTCCCATTGTTTGGACAATTTTGGATAGTTCAACTACTGCCTCCCACAGCAACGCCGCTCTTAAGTTGTGCATTTTCACTCTGACATCTGTTTTGCCTTCTACTCCGTCGCAGAACCCCATGGCAACAGCGAATACATTTTTTAGTGCCGCACACAGCCCGACACCTATAACATCAGTGGTTATCTTCATCTTGTAAACTGGAGTGGTGAATACTTCTTGGCAGTGCCGGGCTGCAGCCAGGTCCTTTGAGGCGAAAACAACTTCAGTGGGCACACGCTTAGCAACCCCCTTAGCTATTGAGGGGCCACCTACTGTTACCATTGGATTTTTGCCGCGGAGTGCCTCTGGGAATTCGCTCTCGATTACATCCAGCATTGTTAGCATATTCCCAGTTTTAGAGTCTTCCTCCAGCCCTTTGGCAGCATTTACTATGATCATCCCGTCTTTTACAAAAGGAACTAACCTCTGCACTATAGGCCTGATGCCGGAGGATGCAATCGCTAACACAACAACCTCTACATTTTGGCAAGCCTTTTCCAACTCCGCAGCGGAAAACAGGGTGACACACCCGGGCGACGCAATGCCTAATCGGATGTGCTGCCCGGTCCTCGCCATTGTCTCCAGGACTTCGGCATCAAACTCAGTCCCCCAGAGATTCACTTCCTGCTTATTCTGGCATAATGGAACGGATAAAGCAGTGCCCATATCTCCAGCGCCCAAGACAAGAATCTTGCCCATTTGCTCACACCTCTTCGTAAGTAGAGTCGTCTACAAAACCATTATAATTAAAATAAGGTGACAGTTTGGTTTTCCCAAAACCTTAGTCTATAGTGTATCATCCCCCCTACGCTTTGAAGTATCTTTTGGTTTTTTCACGAGGCATGTAACCTGCCACTTGGGGGCGGGTTAAAATTGGCTAGTGGTAGGTAACTAAAAGATACCTCATTTGGTCTGCCTCGTCAAGGCTTACGAAGTAGTTCTCTTCTGCTATATATTACTTCGGACAGAGCGTGCGGCTTCCACCAATTGAATTGACATAGATGGGAAAAAGGCCCAGGTACACTACATTCTGCCGACGTTATCAGACGGGAAGATGAAGAAGTCTCTCGGGGTTCTGCCTGTGGTTATTCTTGGTGGAGCTGAGGGGATTCGAACCCCTGACCTCCTCCGTGCAAGGGAGGCGCTCTCCCAATTGAGCTACAGCCCCACGGTCAATTATTGTATCAAATACTGGGTGGTAGCAAAAGGTTTATCCTTTTTAGTTTATGGCATAGCTGTTATACTAAAGAGGATATAGATGTCGAGCATAACCTTCTTAACGGCTTTCACCGCGGGGATTCTATCTTTTTTATCACCTTGTATTTTACCGCTGGTTCCGGTATATCTGGCCAACATAGCTGGCGCATCAGTTCTTACTCCAGACATTGCTGATCGAAGACATATTTTCCTCCATACCATCAGCTTCATAGTCGGTTTCTCTCTGGTTTTCACCGCTTTAGGAGCTTCTCTTGGCTTATTAGGAGCTGCGGTGCCACAAGGGGTGTTGGAAAAAGTGGCCGGTGCTCTATTAATCACGTTCGGTATATTCCTGATAGCTGCTACTAAGGTGCCCTGGCTCAATTATGAGAAACGCCTTGATTTTGGCAGGGCCAAGGGTACAGGCTATCTGAGGTCTCTGTTAATAGGGGTAATATTCTCACTGGGCTGGATTCCCTGTGTTGGCCCGATTCTGGGGGGCATACTAGCCCTGGCAGCGAGCTCACAAACAGCGTGGCAGGGAGTTTATCTTTTACTTGCTTATTGTTTGGGGCTGGGGCTGCCTTTCATCGCCGTGGGTCTATTGTTGGGGGCAGCATCCCGATACCTAAGATGGCTTAGCCGCCATGCTTTTGTCACCTCCATAGTAGCTGCGGTACTGCTTATCAGCATGGGAATTCTGATGTTGACCGGTTACCTAAGCTATCTCAGCGGGCTTATGCCAGGAGGTTACTAATATGGCCAATAGAATGTCAAAAAAGTTAATACGGATAACCCTGATTATCATGGTTCTTGCTCTGGCTGGAGGCACTCTTAGTTGTAGTTCATCGCTACTATCCCAAAAGGCACCAGACTTTACATTGCCTACTATGACAGGGGCTAACATAACCCTGTCTGAGCTGGAAGGGACTCCGGTGGTGCTTAATTTCTGGGCTACAACGTGTGGCCATTGTCTTGTGGAACTGCCCTACTTTGAGGCTGTAGCCCAGGAGAGTGGAGGAGAGATAAAAGTCATAGCCATTGATGTAGGTCAAAGTGCTTCAACGGTACAAACCTTCTTCGGCGACTATGAACCAACCATGATAGTAGCACTGGATAATAATGGAGAGGTTTTCGTGAACTATAGCCAGGAGGATAACTCACGAGGGTGGATTCCAATTACATTCCTCATTGATAGTGAAGGTATAGTTCAGTACATAAAAATTGGCGCGTTTACGAGTGAGGAGGAGCTGTGGGATACCCTGCACAGCGTTTTTGAACTATGATTCTTCAAACTTCCTGAAGACAAGGGTAGCATTAATGCCACCGAAGCCAAAGGAATTGGAAAGAGCTATATTTACCTGCGCCTTTCTGGCGATATTAGGGACATAATCCAAGTCGCATTCAGGGTCCGGGGTATCATAATTTATGGTAGGCGGTATAATACCATCCCTGATGGTAAGAATAGTGAAAATAGCTTCTACTGAACCTGCTGCCCCCAATAAATGACCGAACATAGATTTATTGGAGCTTATAGGCACCTTTTTGCTTTGTTCTCCCAAGGCTGCCTTTATAGCCTTAGTCTCAGATACATCACTGAGAACGGTAGACGTTCCGTGGGCATTAATATAGTCAACATTGGCAGGTGAGATAGCGGCGTCATTTAAGGCCAGCTTAAGACACCGTGCTTGATTTTCACAGTCAGGCTCGGTTATATGAAAGCTATCGATGTTGGAGCCGTAGCCGGCAAGCTCGGCATAGATTTTAGCCCCTCTTCGTACAGCTGACTCCATTTCCTCCAAGATAACAACCCCGGCACCTTCTCCGATTATAAAACCATCACGGTCTTTATCAAAGGGACGGCTCGCCTTATCGGGCGCATTATTCCTGCGGGATAGGGCTCTCATTTTGTCAAATCCAGCAATGGCAATGGGGAGAATGTAGGCATCGCTCCCTCCAGCGATCATGGCATCTGCTTCGTCATATTCAATAAGCCTGAAAGCATCACCAATACAATTGCTTCCGGTGGCACAGGCAGTAACCACACATTTGCTCGGTCCCCTGGCACCAAAATCCATGGAGATCTCCCCTACCGCCATGTTGGTTATAAATCCAGGAATGAAGAAAGGGGAAACCTTCTCTGGCCCCTCATCGCGAAGGGCGAGAAGGTTCTTTCCAAACATGTTCATGCCGCCAGCACATGAGCCCAGCACTACTCCTACCCTACTGGCGTTGTTATCGCTTATAACTAGCCCAGCATCGTCTATTGCCATACGAGCAGCTACTAGCGCATAGTGTATGAAGGGGTCTGTCCTTCTAATTTTTTTCTTATCCAGAAAGTCCTCAGGATGAAAATCCTTGAGCTCGGCAGCGATTTGCACGTTAAATGCAGAAAGGTCAAACTTGGTGATTCTGGCCACCCCTGATTTGCCCTGGCATAGCTTTCGCCAGGATTCTTCAACACCCGTGGCTAAGGGAGTAACAGCGCCAAGTCCAGTGATTACTACTCTTCTTTTTTTAAGTGCTCTGTTCACGCTTGTTCAACACTTATTGTCCAGCCTAAAAAGCTTTTTAAGCTGATTTTCTAGCCCTGTCGCACCGTCACAAGCAATAAATGGAGGCAGGAGTGCTTATTCCAGCAATGGCTACTTTCTAGATTTTTGATTCGATGTAGTCAACTGCGTCTTGAACAGTTTGTAAATTCTCCGCGTCCTCATCGGGGATTTCGATTTTGAAGGTGTCTTCCACCGCAGTAATCAATTCAATAAAGTCCAGGCTATCAGCATTGAAGTCATCGGCAAATGATGCCTCTGGGACTATTTTTGATTCATCAACTTCCAACAGCTCCACTATCAACTTTTTTAACTGTTCAAAGGTTTCGGCCTCACTCATTTTCTCGCCCCCTTTCCGGCGTCAATTTCTTAAACATTACTTGAATCATAATACCTGAGGTAGTCCTGCTTAATTTACCATTTATGATAATTTAGTTTTTGAGCTTCTAAAACTTGTATTATATCATCCCCACTCTGTCAAGGGAATTGGGGAGCGTCTGGAATCTGGAGCCATGGAAAACCCGAACTTTCATTGAAGTTTGGTTTATTCTGGCTTATCAACCTCATAGAGAAAGACCATGCCTCTGTCTATATTCTTTAGTCCGCGAAGCCATGTATTCAAAAAAGCGCCTTGCCTCATATCCCTCTACTTCCCGCTGACGCTTCACATAGTGCTCAAGTTTTTGCCAGTACCAAAGGGCACCAGGATATTCAGGTAATATGAGGTCCTCCCGGATAAGATTGCACCATAGGTAAAAACCCGCTCGGTCAAAAGACCGTGTAACTAGCTCTATTGCGTCTCTCTGCTCGTCGTTCAGTGATTCAATCTCAAAATTTACCGGAAGGCTTTTGACCTTTTGGCGTGCACAGATAACCTGCCAGTCTCCAAGAATCTCGTGTATTCGACCAAGCACTTCGGCATGTCTGGCTTGTGCTGTCTCCCGCAACTGCTTGACAGCAAAACCTGCTGTGACAATGATAGCGACAGCCATCAGGGCAGTGAATATAGCTTGTACCATTGTCCAAGTAAGCGTCCAATCGATATTTGTATTTGTCATGTTCAGAGAAAGCAAACTGGCTCCCCGGGTAGGACTCGAACCTACAACCAAGCGGTTAACAGCCGCCCACTCTACCATTGAGCTACCGGGGAACGAACACCTGAGCGCAACTGCTCAAATTCGCTAGCACTGATTTTGGCATCTTTTAGGATTTTCCTCAAGATGCCTTTCCCTAAGTCTCTTTGATGTAACCCTCATCACCGGGCAAATTCGGTTGCTGGGCAGCTTGTATGGCTAGCTCGTCGCAGCGTATATTTTCAGGGGTTCCGGCATGACCCTTAACCCAGCTAAACTGTACTTCATGATGCTCGCATAGTTGCAAGAGCCTCTCCCAGAGGTCGGGATTCAACGCCTTTTCCCGTTTATTGCGCTTCCACCCCGTTGCTCGCCATCTCTGAGCCCATCCTCTCGACATCGCCTTGACTAAGTACTCGGAATCACTGTACAACGTCACTTTGCATTTCTCTTTTAGAGCCTCTAATCCAACAATCGCAGCCATTATTTCCATTCGGTTGTTGGTAGTTTTCAGATAGCCTCCTGATAGCTCTCTTTTGTGACCCTGATAGAGGATTATTGTTCCATACCCACCGGGGCCGGGATTTCCAAGGCATGCGCCATCGGTATATATAGTCACATGCTTAACTTTTTCCATTATAGTTTTTGTTTTGACATCAAGACGCCAAGTCTTTCACTTCTTTTCTGACTTTGATTGGCTGCCGGGCCAGGATTCGAACCTGGGCTAAAGGATCCAAAGTCCTCTGTGCTACCGCTACACAACCCGGCATTACCGTATGAATTGTAGCACAAAGCACTGCTATGTAACTACGTGTTGCTTACCACTTCGGGCCTGGCTGGGCACTTACCATGCTTGACCCAAGAAGGATAAGAGTAACTTGGTGCCAGTTCCCTAGCTAGTTGGATCAAAGATTTCTGTTTCGTCTTGTCCCTCTCTTACCAGTTTTCCTTTTCCTCTTCTCCGTGGCTTCGCTCATAACCATTTCACGTGATATTACATCACTGGTCAAGAAGCCATTTCGTACCTTTTCCTGCATTTCGTCAACGAAATGACGATATCCGACTTCCCTGATTCGCTCAAGATTCACTATATTCCAGTTTGAGTACCTCTTCGTGATCAATCCAAGGAAAGCGGCTGCTTCTGGTGAGGGTCCTTCTTCCAAACGGGTGCACGGCATCCTGTCACATTCAGCACATGTCAGAAACGCTTGTTGTTGTGAGCAGGCTCGGATTGGACAAGAACGGCTCCCACCTCTTGCCCAACACCCGGGACATTTGCTGCTCTGGCTCCAGTTCTGCAGTATGTTCAAGAAGTCCGCTACCCTCTCGCGCTGGATTCCCATAGCCCAAGGCCCAACGTCTGCCATGTTGAAACCATTCAGAATTCGGTACATCTCCTTTGCCAGATTCCTACTGTTTCCCAAAAAGATGTCACACGCTCCACAATATATTCCGCATGGAGCTATCAGATGCTTTTCACTCTCGCTTAGTTCGTTTGGGTCAAGGTTATCTAGTTTCACACGATTATCCTTGTAGTATTAGGTCGAGCTTGTTCTTTTCCTTTTCCCCCTATTTCTCCTCTGGCTGCGATGTATCGGATGGGCTGGTTCAATAATTCGCTCTTATTGGCATGTGCGGAGTCCTCTGTGCTACCGCTACACAACCCGGCATTAACATCCACAATCCCCATCGATTCTTGTTGCAACCCGGTTAAATTTTTAATCTGTGGTGCCGAAGGTCGGACTCGAACCGACACGGAGGTTGCCCCCCAACAGTTTTTGAGACTGCCGCGTCTACCATTCCGCCACTTCGGCGCACTTACCCGGAAGCCTTAATCCCCTTTAAACATTCCCAGTGAACTCCTCTTTGCAAGGAGGCGTTCTAGTGCTAACCTGGTTCTGCTCTACAACCTCATAGTTGGTGCCGAGGAGCGGAGTCGAACCGCTGACACGCGGATTTTCAGTCCGCTGCTCTACCACCTGAGCTACCTCGGCATCAGGGATATTGTAGGTTTTCTCCCACTCTAGTGTCAAGCAAGTGTAATCGTGATTGTTTAACCGCCGCCTTGAGCAAGGGGAGTGCTAAACGGGCTGCTAGCTTGGGGCACCAGGCTTGGTTAGGGGGATGTTAGCAGCGCAAAGGGGGCATTCTTGAGGCGAATAAACTGTTGTGGGGGCACGAAGACAACTGAAGAAGGGCAGGTTAAAGTCCAAATTTTCCTCACTGCGGTCGACAAGCACTCCAACACCAATGACAATCCCCCCCTGTTTAGCTACAGCAGTTATCGTCTCTCTGAGCGAGCTTCCTGTGGTCAGGATGTCATCAACAATAAGGATGTGTTCGCCAGGCGCAATTTCAAAATCGCGCCGGAAGACCCTTACCTCTCCCTCTTTTTCAGCGAAGACGCTCCTCACTCCTAATTGACGGGCGGTTTCGAAGGCCAGAATAATGCCGCCGGTGGTCGGCCCGGCAACTACGTCTATTTTTTGCCCTTTAAAGTGTTGGGCGATAAGGCGACACAGTTTCTCAGTAAGGTGCGGGTACTGCAGGATGCGAAACTTTTCCCAATAAACAGGTGAGTGTAAACCTGAGGCGAGCAGGAAATGGCCTTCTTTTATTGCTCCGGCCGTCTTGAATATCTCTAGCACCTTGTCACTCAAGTTGCACCCCAAACGAATGGCTAACCATCATTTCTTGCTCACCGGCTCCGTTCAACTCCGGGTAGCTGTAATGCTTGACTACCCCCAATTTGCTTGGTGGCCAGTAGGTAAACCAGGCTCTGCCAATGATATTACCCTGGGGCACCGTCCAGCTACTATGTGAGTCGTTACTGTTGTTGCGATTGTCGCCGAGGACGAAGTATTCGCTCTCGGGAATCTCTTGGGCTGGCATCGTGTAGTTTGGCGGTGCCATGATATATTCCTCCTCCAGGGGGATGCCGTTGATAAAAACCTTTTCATCTTTAATCTCCACGGTCTCGCCGGGCAAGCCGATAACTCGTTTGATGAAAGGATATTGAGAATTAAACGGTGGGTCAAAGATTATTACTTCTCCTCGCTGTGGGCCAGCAGAACGGTAACACACCTTGTTAACCATAATGCACTCACCTTCTTGGAAATTGGGCTCCATACTGGACATTACCACAGTATAGCTTTGTACAGTTAGCCGAAGGAGAACAAAAACAGCTACGGCGATAAGAATAGTTATGCCGACTTCACGAAGAATTTTCATTAGAGGAGGTTTATTTTATCATAAACCATGAGGTTAGTTAATTCGTTATAGCTCTACTTGTCTGCGCTGCTCCTTAATGCTAACATTATTACCTCGGGCCGCTAGCTCAATTGGCAGAGCAGCTGACTCTTAATCAGCAGGTTCAGGGTTCGATTCCCTGGCGGCTCACTTTAGATACCGAATTACCCTTGGATTATTATTCCAATGCTTTTCCCGGCTTCTATTACATCTTATCGTTCTTCTTGCGGCACAGCACAACCGATAAGCGTGTAAGCTAATTTAGCCAATAGAAAAGCGCAAGAGCCCTGCCCCTCCCCGGGACAAAATTCCATTAAATCGAAACCCACTACATGCTTGTGACGGGCAACCGATTCTATTATATCCAGGACTTGCCGCCATGACATGCCGTCGGGCTCGGGGGTGCCTACTGCCGACATAATAGCAGGGTCCAGAACATCTACATCTATGGTGATATAGACATCTTCGCTAAGCGAGTCCACTATCTGGTCTATAGAAGCTTTATTCGACGCCAAGTCAGACATATAGAAAGGCGTCAGCTTGTTTTGTGTTAAGAATTGTTTTTCTTCCCAGCTAAGGCTGCGCACTCCTACCTGAGAGATAGGGCAAAGCTCAAAGATGCGGCGCATAACACAAGCCTGGCTGTATTTAGTCCCCAGATATTCATCGCGAAGGTCGGCATGGGCATCCAGTTGCAACACGGAAAGTCCGGGAAATGCTTCCTTGAAAGCTCGAACTGCCCCTAAAGAAAGGGAGTGTTCTCCACCAAGCAACACTACAAATTTCTCGTTTTGTATTAAGCCTTTAATCACCTGATAAACTCTGTCAATCATGTCTTGGGGGCTGCTCAGTACGGGTTCTATCTCGGGCAGGGTGCAAATACCAACTTTATATATCTCGCAGTCCAGCTCTAAGTCATAAAGCTCTAAATACTGGGAGGCGTCGATAATAGCCTGTGGGCCATGGCGAGATCCGCTTCGCCATTCACTGGTGCTGTCGTAGGGGACAGGCAGAATGACAGTCTTGGCTTGCTGTAAATTTGAATAGGGTGGGGTTAATCCAGCAAAGACCCTATGTGGCAGGAATGTTCCCTCCTGCCAAGAAGCGAAGGGCTCAGGATGACAGTCGTGGTCATTCATGGTAAATAAAACCTTTGGGGTTGGCCATCGCAGGTTCTGTTGTTGGCCATTCTCTATCAATCAGGCAGGTTCGCAATTTAACCAGCTGGAATCTCTCTCGGAAATCTTCTATTGCTTTCTCAGTATCGAAATCCTTACAGGAGAAAATATCTATGTTGATGTAATTCTGCTCAACAAAGGTATGGATGCCAATATGACTTTCCGCTATAAAAACAAATCCCGATATGCCCCAATCCTCTAACACCGGTCCTACGTATTTGAGCACGTGTGGCGGTGAAATCCTGGTCATTCCCATCCTGGCGGGA
>Ga0307426_1001792_pt1 | contig 13799 bp, 8 predicted proteins | sample SalMarWE160340MG_FD_202165 | JGI IMG/M metagenome (GOLD analysis project Ga0307426, IMG submission 202165) | Salt marsh sediment microbial communities from the Plum Island Ecosystem LTER, Massachusetts, United States - WE1603-40 | ecosystem: Environmental > Aquatic > Marine > Intertidal zone >... | reverse complement strand
CGTACTGATTCTTCTTCAATCCCTCGTCATCGGTTATGAAGTAATCATCATCCGAATGATCCCATCTGAACTCAGCCCTGGCCTCGAAATTGTCGAGATATTTGTTTCCGGCTATAAGGCCTTTAAAGGGCTTCAGGGACAGCGTCGGCGTCACTTCGTACAGATGCTGATCTAGGCCCGTTCTGAAGCCGTCCGGGTCGTCAAAGTACTCACCTCTTACGGCAACGGTAACCGCCGGATGCAGGTCAGCTACGATGTACCCGGCAATACCCCACCAGGATACATTATCTTGATTACCTAATTCGTCGAATGTCACGTCCTGCTGCCAGCCGAAGTCGGCATCAACTATGAACGTAACCTTTTCCATTAATGTAAGGGTACCGACAGCGGTTATAAGCTCACGCCATCCGTTTCCTCCGAAACCTAAACCGTCAGCCTCCTTTCCGAAATACCCGGTCACACCGAGCCATGCGTCGCTTATCGCTCCGCCTGAATAGCTGAAAGCTATCTGGCTTTCTATAGTGGCGTCGCCGTTGTTGTCAAAGACCTGATCCCATCCGTTGTTAAGTCCCGCGGTGAGGGTCAGCGGTCCGGCCGTGTAGTCGGCCCTGATGCCGGTGTGTGTAAACGGTATTGCGTATCCGAAAAGAATCGAACGCGTAATGTTCGGGTCGTCCTTCGCCTCTATCACCTCATAGCCCGCAAGGGTTACGAAACGTCCGGCATATATGTTAAGCCCGTTGCCCACAGGAGCCAGAACCTGCAAATAAGCCTGATAGGGAGATACCACGTTGCTGTCGAGACCTTCGGCTCCAAGTGAGTCAGCCTGCTCGCCGAACAGGATGTCGGCTCTGAATCCCAGGAGATCCATTATACCGCCTTCCATCGTCGGAGTTTTCGAAACCGAAACCGTGAACGCGTTTATGGCAAACTGCTGGTTGTCGGGATAGAGCGATCTCAGCTGAATCTCGTCTGTCGGACCACGGTTGAAAACATACTGATATGTAGTGTCGACATAGAATCCGAGATCAATAGCGTCGAAGAAGGTCATGATACCGTCGTACTTGAGGTCCTTGTCTTCCTGCTCCATCATGAACTTATCCATTTTCGCTTCTGAGGCAGCTTTATCAGCCTCCAACTGGTTAATCTTCCTCATAAGCTCTTCATTCTGCTTACGGTTCTGCTCAACCATCTCCTTGAGCTGCTGTATCTGATCTTCAGAGCTTTGAGCATGTGATGACAGCAGACAAGCAGGAGATAAAAACGCCAGTACAGCTACCAGGAAAATTGATGATAACCTTTTCATTTCTGACTTATCCTCCTTTAAAGTATTTTTATTCACCTTTTTGTTACGCTGCCCCCTTCTTCCCAAAGGGAGCAGCTTATGGTCCGTTCTTTACTTCTTAATTCGTTCAATTGCAGCTTCTATAAAGACTCTGGTGCAGTTCATATATCTACTCCGTATCCATGGTCATGGTAGAGCCGCCGCCTTCAGCAACCTGCTGAAAGTCCGGATAGGCCATCATACCGTGCTCCCCGAGATCGAGACCTTCCATCTCTTCAGATTCAGAAACTCGGAGACCCATAGTGACTTTGATTACAAGGAACAGAATCAGCGCGCATACAACCGTGAAAACGCCGTACGCGATCACGCCGATGAGCTGTGTTATAAAGCTGTGTTCCGGGTTGGTGCTGAAAATCCCGACTGCGAGCGTTCCCCAGATACCGCATACCAGGTGCACGGATATCGCTCCAACCGGGTCGTCAATTTTAAGACTCTTATCGATAAAAATAACCGCAGCCACTACCAGCACGCCCGCGACAAATCCAATGATTACCGAGGTCAGAGGTGTTGTTACGTCTGCTCCGGCTGTAATCCCAACCAGACCGGCCAGAGCACCGTTAAGAATCATCGACAGATCCGGTTTCTTGAAAACGATCCACGACATGAACATAGCGCCCATAACCCCAGCCGCTGCGGCGAGCGATGTGGTTACAAACACCAGCGATACAGGTCCGGGGTCGGCTGATAGAACAGAGCCGCCGTTAAATCCGTACCATCCAAGCCAGAGCATGAATACGCCTATAGTAGCAAGCGGCATGCTGTGGCCCGGAATCGCCTTGATTCCGGCCTTGGTATATTTCCCCAGACGAGGACCAAGCAGCAAGGCTCCTACAAGCGCTCCCCAGCCGCCCACACTGTGTACGAGTGTCGAGCCGGCAAAATCATAGAAACCCATTTGATCGAGCCAGCCGCCGCCCCACTTCCATGAACCGGCAATCGTATATACCAGGGCAACAAAGAACGTCGTAAACACGAGAAAGCTCGGAAGCTTTATCCTTTCCGCCACCGCTCCGGACACGATCGTTGCGCAGGTGGCAGCGAACATCGCCTGGAAAATGAAATCCGTCCAGTACGTATAACTGCCGTCCGCATAGTCAATGAGCCCCGCGGCGCCTTCCGGAGATGATATACCGAATCCCGCGAATCCGAAGAACTGGCCGATAGTAAAATCACCTGGGTACATCAGGTTAAAGCCAACCAGGGCATAAGTTAAAAGACCTATGGCAACGACCGAAACGTTCTTGAACAATATATTAGTAGTGTTTTTTGCTCTCGTGAGACCGGACTCAACGGTTGCAAAACCCAGGTGCATGATAAAAACAAGAAACGCGGAAACCAGCATCCAGGTGTTATTTACCGTAAACATTGAATCAGCCGCACTGGGGCCTGCCTCCTCCTGAGCATATGCCACAGTCGAGCTTAAAACCAAGATTGTGAGAACGGGCAGCAGGCTTTTACTGCTCACCATAGCCCTACATCCACACCAAAATTTTTTCATCTCAAGATCCTCCTTTGGAAGGGTGTTGAAACCAGAATATTTTCTAATTGATGGTGCAAGAGACATGCCAACCCGGTCTCGCACTCTTACAGGGAAGAGAATTAAAACCTTTTTCCTTATTATTATTAGATAATTTTGAGCTGTACGTTTGTATCAACTAACAGGCGGAGCATTTATGCCATGCCTACTAATTAAGCACATAAGTTTGATTTTCAAGCATACGGTGCACAACCGATAAAATCTGAAACACTGAAATATGGATGATGAGAATTAATGGTTTAAAAGCCTGTTTCTCTAGGCTCTATGGAGTGTTTGTACTATAAGGTTTAGTTAAGGAAGAGTTTATACAACACGGGGAATCATTATTCGATATCCAGTGCTTTTCCTCTCGTCTCGGGTAGCGTTAAGACAACGATTGCGGCAGCAACCGCGAACACCGAAACCGTGGTAAGTCCTATGGCAAAACCGTACTTTTCGACAAGATAACCTATCAGAGGGGGAGCGACGGCGGAGACGCCGCGGCCTACGTTGTAACAGAAACCCTGGGCTGTTCCCCTGGCCCTGGTGGGAAATATCTCGGAAAATATCGCTCCGAAACCGGAATAAAAACCCGTACCGAAGAACCCTATAAACGGACCCAGTATCATAATCTCGTGCAAAGTTGTAGCGTGGCCGAAAAACCAGACGAGGACCGCCATGATAAGAAGGTAAGCCACGAATACCGGTCTTCTACCCAGTCTGTCACTGATGAAACCAAACGTATTGCATCCTATAAATGCCCCTATATTTATAGGGATAATCCATATAAATCCCTTCGTATCCAGACCTACTCCCTTCTCGCTTGCGAGAAACTGAGGAAGCCAGAAATAAAGACCCCAGTAGGCTATCATGCAAAGGCTTGTCAGCAGGGTCGCCGTAATCGTATACCTCAGCAAGTCGGGTCTGAAAATCTGCGTTAACGTGAACCCGTGCCCCTTCTCGCTCAATCTACCCTCTTTTTTGAGCTCTTGAGTCTTTTCCCATACCTCGGGCTCCTGAAGATGTCTCCTTATATAAAAGACGAGAAACGCCGGCATTACGCCTACCAAGAAAAGGAATCTCCATCCCAGGTCAAGACCGTCAATCTGATATCCTATTATAGGTATCGTGTAAGTTACTCCGTGCTTAAAATAAGGAATGATCAGGGTAGCGAGAATAGCTGCAAATATATATCCCAACCCCCACCCGCTCTGTACCATGCCGATAACTTTACCCCGGTGCTCCTTAGGCCACTTTTCCGCGACAAGTACCTCGCCCGAAGCCCATTCGCCCCCCATTCCCAAACCGAGAAATAGGCGGCATACAAGGAGAAAGGCGACATTGGGGGAAAACGCGCTCAGTCCGGTGAAAGCCGAATACAGCAATATGCTGTATGTAAGAGCCCTTACCCTGCCTATATAATCAGAAATTATTCCGAAAACGGCGCCGCCGAAAGCGGAAGCAAATAGAGTGACGGAAAAAAGCGCTCCCATCATTGCGTCGGAGAGATTGAACACCTGGCCGATGGACCCTACGGCAAACGCGAAGAGCAGCAGATCCATCGCGTCGAGAGTCCATCCGAGAAGCGCAGCTATAAAGGCCTTCCATTGATCTGAATCTATTTCATGAACCCAGCCGAATAGCCCCTCTCCGGAAACACTCGCGCCTGACGGATCGTTGCTCATGTCGCGGCCTCCCTGTACCGTGCAATGATCGAGTTGTTTCCATCCTACTAAATTTCAGTATTTATGTCAATCCCGCAGGCGCTTCCGTAAAACAGCTTAGCTGCATCGAACAAACTGTTTCCGACACCCGGTATTGTTACGGTCTCATGCACGCCCGTTTTCTTGACTTGGCTCCGACGCAGCGTTAAATTGTTACGGGTATGAATCGGAAGTATTTATACATAGAAACGTACGGCTGCCAGATGAATGAGTACGATTCCGACAGGATACGTAACGCCATAGGCGCGGAATCTACGGACGACCCCGATAACGCGGATATCATCATTATTAACACGTGCGCGATACGGGAAAAGGCGGACCAGAAGGCGTTCAGCAGTGTCGGTAAGTATAAGCACCTGAAAGCCAGAAAGCCCGACATGGTGGTCGGCATTTCCGGCTGTGTGGCACAGCTTTACGGCGATAAGCTTCTTCAAAGAATGCCTCATCTCGACTTCGTGCTCGGTCCGCGCGCAATACCTAGACTACCCGAGCTCATATCCAGCATTGAAGAGAAGAAACTGAGGCCGGTCGAAACATCCTACGATATCGAGGAATTGTTCGAGGTAGAGCCTTATCACAGGCCGGGGAAGGTTACGGCATTCGTGTCCGTGCAGCAGGGCTGCAACAAGAGATGCTCTTACTGCATTGTACCGCGCGTGAGGGGCGACGAGGTAAACAGACCTCTCGATGATATTCTGAGAGAGACGAGAAATCTGGTCGGGAAGGGAGTAAAGGAAATCACATTCATAGGCCAGACAGTCAACTCCTGGAAGGAGAACGGACTTAAATTCGGCGACCTCCTGAGGGAAGCGGCTGAAATCGAAGGCCTGGATAGAATAAGATATACGACTTCATACCCGCGCGACATTACAAAGAAAATGATCGACGCCTTAAAAGATGTACCCAAAGTCTGCCGCCATATGCACCTGCCGGTACAGTCGGGCTCCAACAGAATACTGAGCTTGATGAAGAGGACGTACACCAGGGAATGGTATTCGGACACGGTCAAGAGACTTAAGGACGCAGTGCCTGACATGGCCTTATCTACCGATATCATTGTCGGCTATCCCGGCGAAGACGAGCGGGACTTCATGGAAACGATGAGCCTGCTTGAGAAAGTGCAGTTCGAGAGCGCTTTTTCGTTCAAATTCTCCCCCCGGCCCGGAACGCCCGCGGCGGAGCTCCCTTCGGAGGAGGCCGTCGATGAGGAAACCGCGGGAAAAAGATTATCCATTCTTCAGTCGTTTCAGAAAGAGATCACATATAGAAAAAACCGCGACAGAGTGGGTTGTATCGAAGAAGTATTAGTCGAAGGCGCAAGTAAAAACGATCCCTCTATTCTGGCCGGTAGGACGAGCCACAACCGAATCGTCAATTTTCCCGGCAGCGGCGAGATTCCGGGACAACTAGTGAACGTAAAAATAACCGAAGGCCTGCCAAATTCGATTCGGGGAGAACTATCAGTATAATTACTATAGGAGGTGATAAATGTTTCTACTAATGAAAGTGTCGGGGATAGCACTGGACCCTTTTACCAACACCCCTATAGTGATTCTGAAAGATACTGATAATGAGAAAACCCTTCCCATCTGGATAGGGTTCATGGAAGCAAGCTCAATAGCGATGGAGCTTGAAAAGACCCCCAGAATCAGGCCTATTACACATGACCTCGTCAAAAACCTGCTTGAGAAATTAAAATTCGTGGTAACAAAAATAGAGGTTACGGATCTCAGGGACGACACGTTTTACGCGCGCATATATCTGAAGAGAGATAAGGAAGAATACTCGCTTGATTCCAGACCCAGCGACGCGATTGCCATAGCGCTCAGGACCGACTCGCCTATTTACGTAAACGAAGAGGTCATTGAAAAATCAAAGAAGATCGAGATAGACGAAGACAAAGAAAAATTATCTGAAATGCTCGAAAATATACCGGAAGGTGATTTCGGCAAGTACAAGATGTAAACCGGAAACCGCTCGCTTAGTGGCGTGAGCCTTAGGGCGCGGAGAAACCTACAATTCGTTTGCCTCTTCCAAAATATCCTCCTCTTCCCCGCTTTCGTCTTCCATTCTGTGTTTTGCAAGCCTGTATCTTAGAGAGCGTAGTGTAATGCCCAGAAGCTTTGCAGCTTCGGTCTTGTTGCCGTTAGTGTTTCCAAGCGCCTTCTCTATCATTTTCTTTTCTACATTGCCAAGAAGCGTATCGAGACTCGAGTTGGACGTAAAACTCGTATCCAGATCGAGATAGTCCCTGCCCGTGACGAGCTGGGGAAGGGTTTCCTGCCTGATTACATTTGATGATTCGAGCGCCACACAGCGGGCAATAATGTTTTCAAGCTCCCTCACGTTCCCCGGGTAATGATAATTCTCCAGTATCTCAAGTGCCTTGGGTGATATTCCGCGCACGTCCTTCCCCATTTCCTTAGAGTATTTATTTATAAAATGAATAGCGAGCGGCGACACGTCAATCCTTCTCTCCCTCAGAGGCGGCAGAGTAATCTTAATAACGTTCAGGCGGTAAAACAGGTCCTCCCTGAAAGCCCCGGCGGCAACCTCTTCCTCCAGTTTCTTATTGGTAGCCGCGATTATTCTGACATCTATACGCACAGGCTCTGTCGAGCCCAGAGGACGTATCATCTTGTCTTCGATTACCCTCAACAGCTTTACCTGCAGATGGAGAGGCAAGTCACCTATCTCATCGAGGAATATCGTCCCGTTGTCGGCTTCTACGAACAAGCCTATCTTGTCTCTTACGGCTCCGGTAAAAGCTCCCTTCTTGTAGCCGAAGAGCTCGCTTTCCATCAGCTGCTCCGGTATTGCTCCGCAATTTACGGGCACAAAGGGGTTATCGCGACGCGATCCGCTGTAATGTACGGCTCGCGCGACAAGCTCCTTGCCAGTACCGCTCTCCCCCGCAATCAGGACGTTGACATTCAGCTCGGCCACCCTTTTTATCAGTTCGAACACCTTTACGATTGAAGGGCTCCTGCCAATGATATTTCCGAACCCGTATTGTGTTTCCAGCTCTTTTCTGAGTCTCGTGTTCTCACGCTCGAGCTTCTTCTTATCGAGAGCTTTCTTTATCACGAGCTTTATCTCGTCGATCTTAAACGGTTTAGTTATGTAGTCGTAGGCTCCGAGCTTCATTGCCTCGATGGCAGTCTCGTGCGAGGCATAGGCCGTTATCATGATCACGGTCGTATCCGGGCTCTTTTCGTTGATTTTCTTCAAAACCTCGATGCCGTTTAACACCGGCATTTGAATATCCACGATTGCCAGGTCGAAGAGGTTTTCTTCTATTTTATCGATAGCCTCCGAACCGTCCGCAGCGGTATCGATGGCGTAGCCGTCCTTTTGAAGCATTATCTCGAGGAATTCCCTCATGCCCGGCTCATCGTCAACAACAATAATTCTGTTTCCGTTTTCCCCCATCAAAAGCCTCCCAAAGCAGTTCAGTGCGGAACTACGTCAGCGGGTAATTTTTCAAATTTGGGTAAAGTAATCACGAACGTGGCGCCTTTTCCTCCTGAACTCACCACATTTATCCTTCCATTATAACCTTCTATAACTTTTTGTACAATCGCCAGACCAAGCCCGGTTCCGACCTCCTTGGTTGTAAAGAAAGGGTCGAAAATCCTTGAAATCATACTCTGATCTATTCCCCGGCCTTCATCCGATATCTCTATCTTCACATCCCCGTTTTCAGCTCGCGACCTGATCGATATGAGTCCTCCTATAGGCATTGCCTCGACGGCGTTGACAAGCAGGTTCCATATAACCTGCTTCACACGGTAGGCGTCGGCCTGAACGTATAAACCCTTATCCGCTTCATTCAATATCTCAATATTATTCCTGCGCATCGTTTTCGTGAAAGACTCCACGGTCTCTGAAATGATCAGGCCCAGATCGACGGAGGTTGAGAGCTTCTGAATAGGCATGGTGAGTATTAGAAAATCCTCGACGAGCATGTTGAGCCTCTCCACTTCCTGACTGGCCATTCTAACGAGGCGGAGATTTTCTTCTGTCGGTTTTACATCCGCGCCCAGAATCTCCACGGCGCCGCTTATGGCGGAAAGCGGGTTTCTCAGCTCGTGAGCCAGACCCGAGGCCAGCTGCCCTAGGAGCGCCATTCTCTCGCTGGTCTTGAGCTTCTCTTCGAGCTCTTTTACGTCCGTCAGGTCCTGAAAGATTATTATGTATCCCTGTATGCTGTCGTCAGTATCCTTAAGAGCGGATGAAGAGAATCCGAGTGTGAGCTGTCTTCCGTCCGGCATCGCGTAGAGCATCTGCTCCCTTCTCTTCGAAATAAGTTCTTCCAGATGCAGACCCGACATAATATTGTCCAAATCCTTGCCGAGCACATTCGATTCGGATGTCAATCCAAGAATATCGAGCCCCGATTTGTTGACGGAAATCACCCTGCCGCCGAGGTCAAGGGTAATAACACCGCTGGTCAGGCTCTGAAGTATATTTTCATGAAGATTCTGAAGAATCCGTAGACTTCTCTCTCTCTCGCCCAACTCCCTACCCGCCTTACGGAACCTGTCCGAAAGATATCCGGCAAGTATCGCTATAAGCAGGAATCCGGTAAGGTGAAAATAAGTCGAGACGAGTCCCGACTCTCCCCACTGTGCGACCGACGCCCAGAAACTCTCAACCGACCCCGGGTGGGCGCCGGCGCGGACCCAGTAATAAGTGATTACAAGGTAAATCACGGCTGAGAAAAGAGCCGTTATATAACTTGCGGTCTTCGAAAGCATTATGCTCGAATAGATTATTATGAGCACATACAAAAAGATAAAAGGGCTGGTTCTGCCTCCAGTCGCGTAAATAACCGCGGAAGCCAGAACTACGTCGAACACAATTTGAGTGATTTTGAAAAAATTCGGATACTTCCGGGAAAATGACAGAAGCAGGAGGTAAACCAGACTGATGAAATAAATAACCGAGACGATCGCGACGAGGGAAAAAGCTTCCTGCCTCGCGCCCTTGCCAAAATATATAATGGCTCCTGAACCGAGAACCAGCGTAGTGATTATTATGCGGAGAACGATGTAGTTCTTGAGTCCGTTCTCGGCTCCGTAGACGATCTTCATCTCAGCTTAAAGACTATACCTCCGCCCCTACGGATTCAACACTTTACTAGCGGGCCGCAAAAGATAATTACGCTCAATACCAATGAACATCGACTAGTCTCGTCAATGTTTGTTTAATCAGCGAGAGTAGATATAAGCTTGAACATCGGAAGGTACATCGAAACAACTATCACTCCGACGGTCGCCCCAAGGAAGGTTATCATTATAGGCTCCAGGGCGGATAAAAGCGATGCGACGGCTATGTCAACCTCTTCCTCATAGAAGTCGGCTATCTTGTTCAGCATATCCTCGAGAGCGCCCGTCTGCTCACCGACGGATATCATTTGAACCACCATAGGGGGAAAAAGTTTCGGTCTGGTCGCCAGAGGCTCGGCCAGCGTCTGACCTTCGGTAACGGCCCTCCTGGCTTCGAGTATGGCTTCCTGCGTAATGATGTTGCCCGACGCCTTGGCCGTGATTTCCAAACCGTCCAGTATGGCAATCCCGCCTGCGGTGAGGGTTGCAAGCGTACGGCAAAATCTAGCTATGATAGTTTTAAGCAAGAGAGGTCCTATAAGCCATATCTTGAGCAAAAATGCGTCCAAAAGCCTTCGCGCCCTGACCGACTTGTTATAGAAAAAACCTGCAAGAAAGAAAATGATTGCGATCGCCGCAATTATATAAAGTATGTTGTTTCTCGCGAAAAAGCTTATGTCGACCACAAGCTGCGTCAGCGACGGCAGCGTCGTCCCCATATCCTTGAACATCTCCGCGAACACGGGAACTACGAAGATAATCACGATTGCCAGAACCATTACAGCTACGCCTATTACTATGGAAGGATAAACCATCGCGCCTTTGATCTTGCGCTTTATGGTGTCCATTTTTTCGAGATAGTCGGCAAGCCTTTGAAGTATGATGTCCAGAACACCGCCCGTTTCCCCGGCCTTGATCAACTGAATATAAAGATTGTTGAAAACCTTGGGATGCTTTGAAAGTGCATCGGCGAATGTAGAACCCGCCTCAACTTCCTCCTTGACCTTGACTATTATTTTCTTGAATTTTTGATTGCTGTGCTGGGCCGCGATTATATCGAGGCCTCTGACCAGAGGCAGTCCCGCGTCGATCATCGTGGAAAGCTGTCTCGTAAATACAACGAGGTCCCTGGTCGTGATCGAAGCGAAGGTCAACGACAGATCAAAGAGCCTGCCTTTCTCCTTGATTCTGTTCGGTATGGGCTGGATCTGCATCTGTCTCAGACGCGCCAGCACCGCTGATTTGCTCGGAGCCTCCATTTCGCCCTTTTTGAGCGCTCCCCCCAGCCTTCCCTGCCATACGAATACAGGCATGCTATTTCTTACCTCCATCTACCGAAAAATAATTCATCAATACTTCAAAGAATATCGCTTGAGAAATCATTACCTTGCCACCCTACCCTGCGCATTCGAGCGCTCGGTTATCAGTCTCTTTATTTCCTCGGGCTCCTGTGATTTGCCGATCGCATCATCGTAACTTATCAGCTTTCTTAAATAGAGATCCGTGAGAGACTGATTTAAGGTCTGCATCTTCCATTTTTCCTGCCCTATTTGCTGCTGCGAGTATATCTGGTGAACCTTATCCTCCCTGATGAGGTTCCTTATGGCGGGCGTAGGCACGAGTACTTCTACTGCCAGCACCCTCCCGCCTCCTATCTTGGGAATAAGCGTCTGACACAATATCCCTTCTAGTACGAATGACAGCTGCGCCCTGACCTGCGACTGCTCATGAGGAGGAAAAACGTCTATGATACGATTGACCGTCTGTACAGCGGTGTTGGTATGCAGAGTTGCGAGAGTCAAATGCCCCGTCTCTGAAAGAGTGAGCGCTATCTTTATCGTCTCAAGGTCCCTGAGTTCTCCGATGAGCACTACGTCGGGGTCTTCCCTCAAAACACTTTTAAGCGCCTGTGCAAAGCTCTTGGTGTCGCTTCCGACTTCCCTCTGGTTTACGATGCAGTTCTTGTGCTTGAATATGTATTCGATCGGATCTTCAACCGTCACGATGTGCTCGTGCCGCTCCCTGTTTACCTGATCCACCACACTCGCAAGAGTCGTTGTTTTACCGGAGCCGGTCGGACCGGTGATAAGAATCAGGCCCCTGGGTTTTCTGGCGAGCTCGGCAAGTACAGTGGGCAGGCCTAGCTCCTGATAACCTCTGATGTTGAAAGGAAGGAGCCTGAAAGCCCCGGCTGCGGCTCCTCTCTGTGTGTAGACATTTCCTCTGAAACGTCCGAGGTTCTCCATACCGAAAGAGAAATCAAGCTCCCAATTTTCCTCGAACCTGTGCTTCTGTATGTCCGTGAGCACGCTGTAGCATAACTCCTTTGTCTCGGGAGGGCTTAGCGCCGGGTGTTTTACCGGGACGAGCTTGCCGTCTATACGCAGCATGGGCGGTACGCCGGCTGTGATATGTAAATCGGACGCTCCGTTTTCGACCATTAACTTGAGAAGTTTGTCTATGGCTATTCCCATAATATTTCACCCCGTATTAGTCATCGGCTGCGGTGTTTCTAACGACCTCTTCTATTGTCGTGACGCCGAGCTTGAGCTTCTCGAGAGCGCTCTGCCTGAGTGTTCTCATTCCCTGTCTCACCGCCTCCCGCTTGATCTCAAGCGCGGAAGCACCGCTTAGTATAAATTCCTTTAGTTCTTCGTTTATGTTCATAACCTCGAACACTGCCAGCCTTCCTTTGTACCCTGTACCGGAGCACAATTTACACCCCTCGCCCCTGCCCTGATAAATAACATAGTCCGCCACCTCTTTTGGTGTGACGCCGAGGTCTATCAATACCTGCGGGGCGGCTTCCATTTCCTGTTTACAAGCGGGGCACACGACCCTGACGAGACGCTGGGCAACTATGGAATTCAGTGATGCGGTAACGAGGAACGGCTCTACTCCCATATTCAGCAGCCTCGTGATGGTAGAAGGGGCGTCGTTTGTATGGAGCGTAGAGAGAACGAGATGTCCGGTGAGTGCGGACTTAATCGCAATCTCCGCCGTCTCATAGTCCCTTATCTCACCGACGAGTATAACGTCCGGGTCCTGCCGCAAAAACGACCTCAGGCACGAGGCGAACGTCAAGCCGATGTCTTCGTGCACCTGCACCTGATTCACCCCCGGAAGGCTGTACTCAACGGGATCTTCCGCCGTGGATATGTTCAGATCCGTCCGGTTTAGATCTATAAGACTCGAATATAAAGTAGTCGTTTTTCCGCTACCGGTCGGTCCGGTTATAAGAACCATTCCGTAAGGCTGATAAATAGATTCCCTGAAGACTCCCAGCTGAGTCTCCTCGAATCCAAGTTTCGTGAGATCGAGCTGGAGCGACTCCTTGTCGAGTATTCTCATCACCACCTTTTCTCCGAAAAGCGTGGGAATAACCGAAACTCTGTATTCCATATTCTTGTTCTGCGGGAACTTGACTTTAATACGTCCGTCCTGAGGAAGCCTCCTCTCCGCAATGTCGAGGTTCGACATGACCTTGATTCGCGAAGTTACCGCATTTTTCAGCTTTACAGGCGGGTGCATTATATCGTAGAGCACTCCGTCGATTCTATACCTTACGCGAAGCTCTTTTTCATATGGCTCGATATGTATGTCGCTAGCCCCCTTACGCATCGAGTCCATCAGAAGGTGGTTTACGAGCTTTATGACCGGAGCCTCCTCTGAAGCCTTCTCCAGGTCATTTATGTCTATATCTTCCTCACCACTTATCTCAATGAGGAAATCGTCCAGGTCGCCCAGGAGCCTGTCCACCTCCTCATTACTCTGATGGACCTTTTGTGATTCTTCCCACTCCTGCTGTGATCCGTACATACGCTCGATCGCATTTCTGATGGATCTCTCCGTAGTAACAACGACCTCTATGTTATTGCCGGTGGCAAATTTAAGATCGTCCACCGCAAATATATTGGAGGGGTCGGACATTGCGACTACAAGGGTCGACCCGGTTTTATTTATCGGTATCAACCTGTGCTTTATCGCCGTCTCTCTGGTTACGTTTCTGAGTATCTCCTGGGATATTTCGAACTGGTCCAGATTGATTGCAGGCACGCCGTACTGTTTGCTGAGATATGCAACCAGCTGATGCTCGTCTATGT
>Ga0307426_1001791_pt1 | contig 13804 bp, 14 predicted proteins | sample SalMarWE160340MG_FD_202165 | JGI IMG/M metagenome (GOLD analysis project Ga0307426, IMG submission 202165) | Salt marsh sediment microbial communities from the Plum Island Ecosystem LTER, Massachusetts, United States - WE1603-40 | ecosystem: Environmental > Aquatic > Marine > Intertidal zone >... | reverse complement strand
CATCTGCTACGTAGCATCCCCGGTGTAGGAAAAACCCTGGCCCTGGTGATCCTCTACGAGATTCATGACATCAGCCGCTTCCCTGCGGTGGGTAACTTCATCTCCTACGCTCGACTGGTGAAGTGCCCTCATGAATCGGCAGGCAAACGTGTGAAGGGAACCCACAACAAGATCGGAAACGTCCATCTCAAATGGGCCTTCAGCGAAGCAGCCTGCCTGTTTCTCCGAAAAAATGAACGGGGCAAGCTCTATCACCAGAGATTGGTCAGCAGGTATGGCAAAGCCAAGGCCCTGTCGATCCTTGCCCAGAAGCTAGGGCGCACTGTATACACCATGCTGAAAAGGAGGACGCCTTTCGATGCAAAGCGGTTTTTTGAGACAGTAGGATAAGAGACGGGACGGGATGCATGAGACCCTGAGCATAACTGGAACAACCCTCCGACGATGCTCTGTTCCGGTGTCCCCTGACCTGCAGCGATCAGACTGCCATTGAGGCACCGTAGCACAAAGTCAACGAGTACGTCGATTTGATTGGTCCTGCATCCTGAGTCCCTTCCTCTTCGATGAGTACAATCGTGATTCTCTTTTCCGCGGTCTGCCCAGCGTCGATCCGCCGGAATAACTGAGCCTGTCGATGAGACACAGCTCCTCTTTTGATTCGGACGGCAGTCGGGTACCGAATATGTTCTAGGGCGCCTAGATAGCGACCCTCTATGCGTGTTTGGTGCAGACGGCGTTGTCGCACCAGAATCTTCGAACCCAAGCCAGATTCGGGAAATGGAAGAGCGATCGTTCATCTTTCTAGAACGGCAATGAAAGAAAGAATTGTCAGGGGAAGGTTTGTCTCTTGACTTTCCGAGGCCTTGTACGGGTTAAGAAGATGAAGACAAAAAGACTCTTTTCAAACAGAATTAAGCACGGGAGCTCTCGGTATTTTTTCTAGTTCCTCTTCTAACCGACAAGCCTCTTGTCTCAAATCGTATTCGTCTTGAATTCCTAACCAGAAATCCGGTGAGTTTCCGAAGTATCGAGATAACCGTAGCGCCGTATCGGCTGTAATCCGCCTTTTCCCTTTTAGTATCTGAGATATTCGTGTAGCAGGCATGCCGGTATCCTTTGCTAAACGATAAGACGAAATCTCCAGTGGTTTGAGAAATTCTTCGTTCAGTATCTCTCCCGGAGTTACAACCGGAATCCTATCCATGGCAGTCCTCCTAGTGATAGTCGGTGACTTCTACTTCGGTAGCAATACCATTGTTCCATTTGAAGCATATGCGCCATTAATCGTTGATACGAATGCTATACTGACCTTTTCGATTCCCTGACAAAAGCTCAAGACGATTGCCGGGCGGAATCCGTAAGTCATTAAAATCCCTTGACCGATGCAAGATGATAAGCTTCCGCAACCCAACAGTCTGTACTTCGCGTGGCAGCTTTTTTGAGAACTCACCTGTCCAAATTTTTTGTGTTTCTCTATCTGCAAACGATCCGATCACCTAATAAAATAGTAACCTAATTAATTAGTGACGTCAAGCGTCAATATGGCACAACAGATTTTTGAATCCAGAAGTAACGCCGATGACAGCAAAAAAATCTCTCTTGTATTTCTGAATCAGTGCTTTTGGCATTCGATTGGCTTATTAACGGAGCTGCGGATGAGCGACGGAGGGAGGAGCGAGCTTGCTTGGTGTGACCGACGATCGCTCCATCCGCTGGATGGCCGGCGCGGAGCGCCGGACAGACGGCGGATGACTATCCGCAGCCCCGAAGGAAGTGATACGCCGATCGCACCCCCACGGGAGGCGGAAAACATAAATAGCCTTACAGAGTGCAATAGGCTTTAAACGACGTTAATTTTACGTCAAAATGCTAAGAGTTGCGGAGGATACGATGAAGACAAGATCGTTCACTGCGGTCGCCCACAAGGAGCAGGATATCTGGGTTGCAGAATGTCCTGAAGCGGGCACTGTGAGTCAAGGATACACTCTCGAAGAAGCCGTCGAAAACCTGAAAGAGGCCACCGAGCTTTATTTGGAAGAGTTTCCCCTTCCTGAGGTGGGAAGATCCCTGGTGACGACCTTTGAGGTGCAGAGTGTCTATACTGAGACGAGTTTCAGGGAAAGAAACGATAGAAGCGCTGAAACGTTTGGGATTTATTCAGACAAGATAAAGAGGCAGTCACGTGGTGCTCCGGAAGCACACGGCAGAGGGGGATGTGGGTTGCGTAGTTCCGTTACATAAAGAGCTGGCAATCGGAACCCTGAGGGGCATCTTGAGACAAGCCCAGGTTTCTACAGAGGAGTTCATCAAGAATCTATAACACAGAACATTTTCTCGACCCTAGTTTTTGGGTCCTGGTTTCTGTGTGATGACTTAGCAAGGGCAGACGCGACAACGAATTAGCGGCAGGGTGGGTCAGAAAGTATCACACGGAATCGATGTTCTGGGTGATCAAGGGCTTCAGCAAATCCGCTTCAGACGGGGTGGCCGCGGATTTGTGTCCGGCGACGTGAGTTGCGGCGCAAGGGCCATCAATAATCGATGTAGCTCCGTCCATCGTGGCCGAAGGTTCGGATCGGCAGCCCATAAAGGGCGGACAGATGCTCCCCTGTAAACAACTCGGCGAATGCGCCGCAGACCATCCCACCTCCGGGGAAAATGAGAATCAGATGATCCGCCAGCAGGGCCGCGGTTTCGGGATTGTGGGTGGTCAGAACCGCGGTTTTGCCGGCGGCTCTCCAGTCAAGAAGGAGCTCGAGCATGCCCTTCCTGTGTTTCAGGTCCAGGTGGTTCATCGGCTCATCGAGAAGGAGCAGCTTCGGTTCCTGGGTGAGCGAGCGGGCCAGGAGGAGCAGTTGGGTTTCTCCGCCACTCAACCGGGATATCGACCGGTGTTCCAGGGGCAGGATCGTGGTCTGAGAAAGGGCGTTGGTGGCAATCCGAAGATCCCGCTCTCCCGGTGCGGCCAGGGGTTTGAGATGGGGCGCTCGGCCCAGGAGCACGTATTCCAGTACCGTGAACTCGAAACCGGTCGGCTCCTTCTGCGGAAGCAGGCTCTGGGTCGTGCCCCGCTGTCTGGGGGTGAAGGCGCTCAGATCCGTACCGAACAGGGAGATCCTGCCGCCGGCGGGCTGCAACCAGCCCAGAGCCAGGTGCAGGAGGGTGGTTTTGCCTGCTCCGTTGGGCCCCAGAATCGCGGTAATCGAGCCTTCCGGGATTTCAAAGCTGCAGTTCCGGAATTGCGGCGCCTCCCCCCCATGGGTGAAAAAGACTTCGGAGAAAGCAAGGGCCGCGGTATCGCTCACGATCGGAACCCCCGCCTGGTGAGAATGATGCTGAACAGTACAGCTCCCAGCAGAGAGCTCAGGATTCCGAGGGGAATCTCCCCGGGCAGGAGCATCCGGGCCAGGGTGTCACACACGAGGCCGAAGCTGCCACCGATCAGCAGCGAACCGGGGAGAGAGTGGCGGCCGTCGGCGCCGAAGATCCTACGGGCCAGGTGCGGCACGATCAGTCCCAGCCAGAGCACGATGCCGCTGACCGAGATGACAGCGGCCACCGAAAGGGTCGCCGCCACGATGAGTACCAGCCGGACCCGCTGCGGAGAGGTTCCCAGGGCAAAGGCCGTCTCATCGGAGAGGGTGAGCAGGTTGACCCGCCAACGGAACAGCAGCAGGAGGGAAAGACCGATACTGGTCACCGGAAACACCCACAGGAGCTCGCCCCAGTATATATGGGAGAGTCCTCCGAGCAGCCAGAAGGTGATCTCAGGGAGCTGGGTGAGCGGGTCGGCGGCGTATTTGAAGATGCCGATACCGGCGGTGAACAGAGCGGATACGGCCAGACCGGAGAGAATGAGCCGCAGGATCCACCCGCCGAAACGGATCTTTCTGGCCAGAAGGTAGGCCAGCCCCAATCCCAGGATTCCGCAAAGTGCCGCGGAGATCTGAGTTGCCGGCAGGGAACCTCCGAACAGAAGAATCGCCAGAACCGCCCCGAAGGCGGCGCCCTGGGTCACTCCCAGGAAGCCGGGTTCTACCAGAGGATTGGAGAATAGCAATTGGAACACGGCTCCCGAAGTGGCCAGAGTCATTCCCAGCAGGACCGACACCAGTATCCGGGGCATACGGAGTCGAAAAAAGATCTGCCGGGCAAGCGGATCCGAGAACAGGGTACGGGGATCTGTGAAGCCGGGTTTTGGATACCTGCCCAACAGCAGGGCAACAACGGTGGCAGTCACGAGAGCTACACACAGAAGGGTCAACAGCAGCCCGGTTCTGGTCTTTGTCAGCGTCGGTACTCCTGCACGCCTGCAACTACGGGTAGTCGCCCCGGATCATCGGCAGGATCGCCTCTTCGATCCGCTCCTTGGGCAGGCCGTACACGAAGCTGTAAAACTCGATCACCTTTTTCTCCAACTGGGCGGGGGCAACGGTTTCCGGATGGAGCTTGCCGGCAAGCCAATACAGCCCCAGGATCCAGCGGGGGTCCGGCTGATCCCAACTCAGGTAGTCTGCGGGAAAGGCTAAAAGGTTTTCCCGTCTCACCGCTTCCAGCTCGAGCCATTTCGGATCGGAGAGCAGGGTAGCCTTCACTTCATCCACAGGGGTATGGTAGGAGACCAGCAGGATATAGTCCGGATTCCAGGCGGCGATCTGTTCGAAGCTGATCTGCTGCCAGCCGGACCCGGCGGCCGCCTCGAACCAGACCGGCTTCCCCCCTGCCCATTTTACCAGGCTCGTCTGCAGCCACTGCCTGGGGGGTACGTTGAATGACACCGTCGCGCTCCGCGTACCGTAGTAGAGAAAAAGGGTGTCCGGCTTTTCCGATTCCGGAATTGCCCGGCTCAATCTCTGGACCTCGAGCAGGTTCTCCGCAAAGAAGCTGTTGAGCGCTTCCGCTCGTTCCGGATTCGCGAAGATCTGTCCGATGGCTGTAATATCCTGGCGAAACTGCTCGGGACTTTCCAGATCCACGTAAAGCACGGACACATTCAGATCCTCCAGTTGGCTTCCGAGCCCGTTCTTCAGATAGCTTTTCAAGACCACATAATCGGGTTTGTGGGCCAGGATCTCCTCCACGCCGGGGTCCGGGGCCAGCACCGCGCGCTGCTCCGCCTCCGGATCCAGAAGGGAGATGAAATTTCCTCCGACCTGGCTGCTGTCCCCAAAGGCCACCACGTATTCGGCGGCCTCCGGGAACATGTACAGGGCATCGAGAACCAGGAAGTGCGCCTTGCCGCCGGTTAGAACTCTGACGCCCTGTTCCTTCTGGACGGGGGCAGGAGCCATGGTTCCTCCCAACCAGGCGGGGGAGGTCGCAAACAGAATGAAAAGCAGGACAAACAGGCTCTTTTTCATGGATCCAACTTCATTACTCCCGTTCGGTAAGGCAGGATCGTAGGGATTTCTCCGCGAATTGTCAAGGTCAGAATCTGAAAATAATTCCAAATAATGTTGTAATTTTAATTAATATAGACAATTATAAATGCAACAAAATTGCATTTATTATCACGACGGCGATGAGTAAATCCGATTACCAAACAACTGCCCGCACTCTTTTGCGAAGCGTTTCCCTCCGGGTTACCCCTGTGCGCGTGGTAATCCTGGGGCACCTGCTGCAATTCGGCCGCCCGGTTTCTCACGCCGATCTTTGGCGGCGGAAAAAAATACGGGCTTTCAATCGGGTCACGGTCTATCGAACCCTCCTCACCTTGCAGAGCAGGGCAATCGTACATGCGGTACAGGGAACGGACGGGGTGTGGAGATACTGCGCCCATGCCCCGGCCCAGGACCGTTGCCCGGGAAACCACCCACATTTCGTGTGTAAACGATGCAGGCGCATGAGCTGCCTCCTCGGACAAACCATGCCCTACGTCGAGGTGCCCGAAGGCACCGTGGTGGAGGCCAAGCAGTTCGTCGTGTACGGCATCTGCCCCGAGTGTGCCGTATCGCAAGGCGCGGGCAGGAGATAGGGACCCGCCTCGCAGTCCCAACGCACTCGTATCCCTAAACCTCGATCCCCTCTCCCTCAGCCGACCAGCGGTAGTGGTGGTGGGGAGCCTGCAATCCTTCATGCAACAGCGTCAGATACTCATTTCGGGACAGCTCCACCGCTCCCAGCTTGAGGATATGAGGGGTCACCTGTTGACAGTCGATCATCAGGAAGTTGTGCCGCTTTATCCATTCGCAGAGATGAACCAAGGCCACCTTTGAGGCGTTCGCCTGCAGAGAGAACATCGACTCACCGAAAAATACCCGTCCTAGCGTCACACCGTAGAGACCCCCGCACAAGCTCCCCTCCCGGTACACGGAGACGCAGTGGGTGAGGTACTTCCGGTAGTGCAGCCGGGTGTAGGCCTCGAAGAAACTCCTGTCGATCCAGCTTCCCTCCTGGTTCGGTCTCGGGACGGTGCCGCAGAGGAATACGACCTTTTCAAAATCTCTGTCGAAACGCACCTCGAAACGGCCCTGTCTAAGGATGCGCCGCAGACGCTTGGAAACCCTGAGACGTTCCGGATACAGAACAGGTCGCGGATCCGTTGAAAACCACATGAGCGGCGGGCCGTTGAACCAGGGGAAAATCCCCTTGCTGTAGGCTTCCACCAGAACGCGCTCAGACAGATCCCCGCCTACGGCGATCAGCCCGTTCTCGTCTGGCTGGAGCGAGTCCGGGAACACCGGTTCGGAGTTGGGGTCGAGTATATACGGCAAGTCGTTACGGTCTCTGGATTTCATAGGCTTTCGAGGATCTTCCGAAGACGGGGCTCGATTCGTTTTCTCGATTCGGCCGTCTGCCTCTGGGTAAAACCGCGAATCCCGGCCCCCCGATCCCCGGCCAAACGAACTCCGGCCTGTTTTTCAGTGGTCGCCACGGATATCTCGACCAGCACCAGCGGTTTCGCCAAACCGGCGATCACATGACTCAGCAGATGTTCGTCTGCAGAGCCCAGAACCAGCTGACGCCGGAATTCATCTTCGTACCCGTACAGCAGCACAACCAGGAGATCCAACACCCTTTCCTCCAGAAAGCTGGAAAAGGCTTCCTCCAATAGTTCGTCCCGGCGCCGCCACGAATCCAGCAACAGGGGAACGCTGCTTATCCCGAAGCGTACAGCTCCTGCTTGGCTCTTCTTGAAGTCCCTGCCCAACAGCTGGCTGCTGCTCAGCGCCCCGACGTCGCAGCGCGCCTGCACCATCTCCTCGTACAGGCCGGTAGGATCGACGGATCCCACTTGAATCAACAGCCCGGCAACCTCTCGGTCCTTCTCTGTCGCCCTTCCCGCATTCGGATCCAGATTTGCTGTATCGAGCAGCACCGCGGCCAACAGCAGGGTCGCCAGTTGACGATCTAGAATCTCGGCTTTGCGCTGCAGGATTTGCTCGGTCACCAAGGTACACGCGGAGCCGACGGGTTCAACGATCCGGCGCCTGAGCGGCCGGCGAAAACTCACGCCGGCGGGGTTTCCTGCCGGATCCCAGGCTGACTGCTCCTCCACTCGGTGATGGTCGATCACCTCGGTAATCCGCGCCCACAGCTCCGGCGCAAGATCAGTTCCCTGATCATCCACCAGGACCAGCTCCCCTTCCCGGGAGGCGAGCAGATCCTCCAGGTCGACATCATCTGCGAACACCAGATTGTTCCACTGCAGGCCGACCCTATCGAACAAGCGCACCACCTCTGTTCTCAACGGAAGATCTTTTGCGGGAATCGGAAGACAGGGAAACACCGGCGCGGCCGGTCTACTCTCTCGGGAAAGGAGATATGCGTACGTTATGGAGGCGACGATGGAATCCAGATCCGCCGCGCTGCTGCCCGTTACCACGGTGACGGGGGTGGTGGCCACCCTGCCCATGAGATCGTGCTTGGTCCGTTCGAGATAGAGGTTGAAAGCCGTCAGAGAATGTCCTCCAGAGCCGTTTTGGCGGTTAGGGGAAGGCTGAGCAGCTTGTGCCGGGAGGTTTCGCCGGAGAGGAGCTCGATCTCCGACCTGGCCACAGCCAGCGTCTTTGCCAGGAACTTCACCAGCTCCTTGTTCGCCTGCCCTCTGAGCGCGGGTGCCTGGATGCGCACCACCAACTCCCCGTTTCGCACGCCGTCGATTGCGTTTCTTTCTGATTTGGGGAAGGCCTTTATCTTGAGTACGAGGCTGCCGTTCTTGATCTTGTAAGGCGAAGGTTCATCTCCAGACAGCACCATAAAGAAACGATAGGCCCATTTTCACTCGTTGTTCAAGGTCTCACCGCCTTGCCAAAATCCGGCCTACGTATCATATTAGAGCACAATCAGGTAACAGAAATATCCCAGGAGGAAGCGATGCCCGCCGTTGAAATTCGAAAAGATGTTTACTGGATTGGAGTGAACGACCGGACCACCGATCTGTTCGAAGGAATCTGGCCGATCGAGGAGGAAGGGGTGTCGTACAACGCCTATCTGCTGGTCGACAAGAAGAAGGTGCTGATCGACCTGTCCAAGGCCCTGAAAACAGATGAGTTCTTCAGCCAGATCCGGGACCTGGTGGCGATTCAAGAGTTGGATTATATCGTGATGAACCATCTGGAGCCCGATCACACGGGGGTTCTGAGGACCTTCCTGCAGATCAATCCCAATGCGACAATTCTCGGCACCCCGAAGATGAAGGAGATGCTGGCGGGTTTTTACGGCGTCACCGAGAACTTCAAGGTAGTCCAGGATGGTGAGACCCTGGACATCGGCAACCGCAAGCTGCAGTTCTTCCACACCCCCTTTGTGCACTGGCCGGAGACCATGATGACCTACGACACCTCGGAAAAGATCCTGTTCTCCTGCGACGGATTCGGAGGCTACGGCGCTCTGATCGGCACGATCTTCGACGATGAATGCAAGAATCTGCCCTTCTACGAGCAGGAGTCCCTCCGCTACTTCGTGAACATTGTGGCCAAATTCAGCAAACCCACCCTCAATGCGATCGGCAAGCTGGGGGGAATCGAGGTCAAGGTGATCGCTCCATCCCACGGACTGATCTGGAGAAGCAACCCCGGGCGGATCATCGAGCTGTACAAAAAGTGGGCCGAGTACGCCGGCGGGCCTACCGAGCCGGGAATCACCCTGGTGTACGGCTCGATGTACGGCAACACGGAACGGGTTATGGACATCGTGGCCCAGGGGATAGCAAGCACCGGGGTACCGCTGCAGATTTTCGATGCCGCCCGTACCCACGTCAGCTACATCCTGCCCGCCCTTTGGGTGAATCGGGGCGTGATGATCGGTGCGCCCACCTACGAGGGTGCCCTATTTCCGCCGGTGATGGATGTGCTGAACCACGCCGCCGTGAAGCGGATCCTCAACAAGAAGACCGCTATGTTCGGAAGCTACGGGTGGAGCGGAGGGGCGCTGCGCAGCATCAAACAGATCGTCGAGCCGATCAAGTGGGAACTGGAGGATTCCTTCGAGTTCAACGGCAGTCCGACCAAAGAAGACCTGGACAAGGCCAGGGAGTTCGGAAGAACGTTTGCCGAGAAGATAAAAAACAGTGATTGATCAGATGTACATCTTAAGCCCCGATCGTTGAGTTTCTCCGCGGGAACAGGTGCGTAAGGGAGGGGTAATGACCATCGAGATAATATTCACACTGGTCGGCGGACTCGGACTGTTCTTTCTCGGCATGAGGACCATGTCCGAGGCATTGCGAAAAGTCGCGGGAGACAGCTTCAAGAAAACCCTCGAAGTCATTACCAGGAAGCCGATCTTCGGTCTATTAATCGGAACGTTCGTTACGGCGCTGATCCAAAGCTCAAGCGCCACCACGGTCATGGCTGTCGGTTTTGTCAATGCGGGCCTGCTTAGTTTGCGCCAGGCAATATCGATCGTTCTGGGAGCCAACATAGGAACAACACTGACAGCCTGGCTTGTCTCCTTTCTGGCAATCTTCAAGATCACCCGCTACGCTCTGCCATTGATCGGGATAGGCTTTTTCCTGACCGTGCTCGGAAAAACACAGAGGGTACGCCGTTGGGGTCAGCTTGTTCTTGGATTCGGATTGCTGTTCGTGGGCTTGGGTTTTATCAAGGACGCCTTTGGTCCGCTTCAGGAACGGGAGCTCCTGCGGGATTTCATTATACGCTTCGGCTCCTATCCGGGTGTCGGCATCCTGATCGGTATGGTCGTCACGATCGCCCTGCAGAGCTCCTCCGCAACAATCGCCCTGCTGCAGATCCTGGCATTTTCGGGACTCATCGATTTCCAGGTCGCCATCCCGATCATCCTGGGCGAGAACATCGGGACGACGATCACCGCGGAACTGGCCTCCCTGGGAGCCAACCTCAACGCTAGAAGGACCGCCCGGTCCCACGCTCTGCTCAACGTATTCGGGGTGCTCTATATGGCCGTACCCGTATATCTCGGCTGGTATGGCCGGCTGATAGAAGCGATCATACCGGGGCCTGTAACCCAGGGAAATATCATGGTCCATATCGCCCTGGCTCACACAGTGTTCAACGTCATCAACTCGGCTTGCGTGTTTCTTCCCCTGGTGCGGCTTTTGGAACGAGCAGCGATCAAGTTGACACCGAGCAGGAAAGACTCCCTGGAGCTCACACCTATCTATCTGGAACGACACCTGCTCAATACGCCCACAGTCGCGATCCAGCAGACGATCAAAGAGCTGATCCGCATGGCCGAAATGGCAAAAGATGCGCTGGGCAACGGGATTGCCTGTTTTTTCAACTACGATCCCGTTCTCGAAGAGCGGGTGCGCAAACAAGAAGACGCCGTCGACCTGCTACAGAAAGAGATTACCAGGTACCTGATCGAAATATCCGAAAGAAATCTCGACGAAACCGAGGCGGAGGAGATCCCGGTACTCGTTCACTCCGTGAACGACGTCGAAAGGATCGGAGATCACGCGGAAAACATCATCGAGCTTGCCGTTCGCAAACAGGATCAAAAGCTCGAACTAAGCGATAAAGCCCTAAAGGAGCTGAGCAACATCGGTGATCATACCCTGTCGATGTTCGATGAGGTGCTTCAAACCCTGCGCCAACAGGATGACGATGCGGCTCGACGGGTACTGGGAAGAGAAGAGCTGCTCAACACAATGCAGGTACAGCTGAAGGAAAACCACGTCCTCCGTCTCCAGAATCAGGAGTGTCATATCCTCTCGGGTCTGCTGTTCGTCAGTTTCGTGGACAACCTCGAGAAGATCGGGGATCACATCACCAACATCGCTCAGGCATCCCTGCGTCATCTACGTTGGAGCCAGGATCTGGAGTTGAACGAAGTTGGAGGATCTACTCCCTGACCTCCAGCTCGCCCTTCCAGTTGCCCACGCCGCCGAAATCGAGAATATTCGTAAAACCCAGGCCCTCCAGCGTATCGGCGGCGATTCCCGAACGATTCCCGGACCGACAGTAGACGATGATGCGGGCGGAGCGATCTTCCGTGGGAAGATCAGCAGCGATCTGGTCGAAGGGGATGTTGATCGCCGAGGGAATGGCTCCAGCGTTGTACTCTCCCTCGGTACGCACATCTACCAGATAGGTGTTGGGATCCCCCGAGGCGATGATCTCGGCCAGTCTCTCCGAGCTCAGCGGTTCATCGACAGCAGCCGGTGCACTGCTCACTTGCCCTAGCCGTTCATTCCGCCCCCCGGCAAAGATGAAGGTTCCGGAAACAATTAACATTACAAAAATTATAATAATTATTTTCATGGGTAGAAGATAATCATGCTGGATTGGAACAGTCAACCGGGTTGCCCTGCGGGGGGTTGCGTCGCGTGGGATTTTACTGCGGCGGATCCTCGACCCGGTCGCCGATCGAGAAAAACAGGATCTCCTCCTCCGAAGCCGAGGCCGCCTTCCCCACGAAGCGGATCTCCTGCCCCGGCTCCTTGCGAGCAAGGGAAGATTCTCCCTCCCATATCATATCCAGCAGAGATCCGGTGAGGCAGACCGTCAGCCCATAGGGGATATCCCCCTCGTCGATACGCGCCGATACAGCCCGGAGGAAGCGTTGGCGTTCTTCCTGGGTGTAGACGGCGCCATTGGCCTTGATATCGATCCAGAGATCCACTCCCGCGAAAACCTGCAGCCAGTCTGAAAAGAAGGTGTCCCGGCAGATCGTGATCCCTATCCGCCGCCCCTGTAGCACGATCGGTTCGGCCTCTTCGAGCAGACCCGGAGAGATTTCCAGCAGCTGTTCTTCGAAAGGGGTGAGAAATACCTTGTCCTGCGTATAGGCGATCCGGCCGCTGCGGTCGTACACCACCAGCCTGTTGACCAGAGCTACCCCCTCCTCCCGCTCGCTCCAGGCGAAGTAGGTCCCCGGGATAATGGCCACACCATGCCGCCGGGCCAGAGTTGCGAAAAGCTCTTCCATGACCCGTTCGGCCAGGCCCGAATTGACCAGAAATAAATCCCGGAACCCTTTGATCAGAGGATCCCGAGCACTTATGCGTGAAAGCCCCTCCTCGGCACTCCGGGACACTTGGATCACGGGGTAGTAGGGGATGAGAGCCAAAAACACCGAGGTATACTCCGGAAAAACTATTAAGTCCGGCCGAAAGGCCAGGCAGCGCATCACCAGAGATTCGATGCGCGAACGAAAGCTTTCGAAGGAACGCAGATCGGACTGCTGGATCTTGAGCTGTACGGCGGCTACGCGAAGGACCTGGGTAGGGCCTGCAGCGCCGGTTGATCCGGCGTCCAACGCCGGGGCGGAGAGTCTCACCCCGAACAGGAGGATGAGGCAAATCGCAGCAGGAATAAGGACCCCGTGTTTCGGTCTCATAAAACCGGCTGAAGCATAGGAAATACCGCCGATCCTGTCAATGAAACATACCTAACTCGGTAGAGCCTAACTCGGCAGACCCTAAGTTGGCAGACCCCTCACCTTGTCTTTCCCTTCGCTCCAATGGTAGATTCATCGGCATGGAAGCGATGAAACGGACCGCCACCTGCGGACAACTGAGCAGCACCGATGTGGGCAAGATTGTGACTTTGAACGGTTGGGTGCACAGGTACAGGGACTTCGGAACCATCAAGTTCATCGATCTGCGGGATCGCTACGGTCTCACCCAGGTGGTCATCGATGCGGACGCCCCCAAGGAACTGAAAGACAGGGCTTCCGAGCTCAAATTCGAATACTGCATCGCCGTGGAGGGAGCGGTTCGCCAGCGACCCAAGGACATGGTAAATCCTAAAATGCCGACCGGGGAGGTGGAAATTAAAGTCCAGCGGATGAGCATCCTCTCCCGCTGCGCCACACCACCCTTCATGATCGATGAGGCCAGCGATGCCCGGGAGGAGCTGCGCTTCAAATACAGGTTTCTCGATCTGCGTTCCTTCTCGATGCAGCGCAAGATCCGCCTTCGTAATGACGCCACCTACGCCGCCCGGGAGTACCTGATCGGCCGGGGCTTCTACGAGATCGAGACCCCAACTCTGATTCGCTCGACGCCAGAGGGGGCTCGGGACTTCCTGGTGCCCTCGCGGCTGCACAGGGGCAAGTTCTACGCCCTTCCCCAATCCCCGCAGATCTACAAGCAGCTGCTGATGGTCTCCGGTTTCGACAGGTACTTCCAGATCGCCCACTGCTTTCGCGACGAGGATGCCCGGGGAGATCGGCAGATCGAGCACACCCAGATCGACATAGAGATGAGCTTCGTCGGCAAGGACGAGGTTTTTTCGGTAGTCGAGGGCATGATGAACAGTATCTTCCGCAGAACCATGGACATGGAGCTTCCCCTGCCCTTTCCCCGGCTGGCCTACGATGAGGCCATGAATCGCTACGGATCGGACAAACCGGATCTGCGCTTCGAGTTGGAACT
>Ga0307426_1001790_pt1 | contig 13810 bp, 11 predicted proteins | sample SalMarWE160340MG_FD_202165 | JGI IMG/M metagenome (GOLD analysis project Ga0307426, IMG submission 202165) | Salt marsh sediment microbial communities from the Plum Island Ecosystem LTER, Massachusetts, United States - WE1603-40 | ecosystem: Environmental > Aquatic > Marine > Intertidal zone >... | reverse complement strand
TATGAGTCCGTTTTCGTCTGTTTCATAGTCATGAATCAGTGTTCCTCTGGGAGCTTCGACACAGCCGATTCCTCTGGCAGCTCTGGGTTCCACCTTCTTTCTTGTTTCAGGACTGGTGATCTCAGGATCATCAAGGAGCCGGATCGTATTTTCTGCATTGTAGAGCAGTTCAATTAACCTTGCCCAGTGGTAGAGCAGAGGCTGTTGGGCAGGGCGGCCGAACTTTGACCTGAATTCTTCAAACTCAGCTTGAGCCAAAGGTGTCGGGATCTTATCACAGACATTCATCCTTGCCAGAGTATTTGTTCGATAGATTCCTTTTGGATTGTCCAGGTCCATAGAAAACTCGCCCGCTTTTTTCATGTAGGGGAACTTCAGATAGGACCATGGTTCAATATGCTCTCGGATATAATCTGTGTAGTCTTCGTACTTGAAGTCTTCGTAAGAACCGTCGGCATTCATCATTCTCAGCTTTCCGTCGTAAAGATCCATAGCTCCATCGTCTTTTACGGTTCCTAAAAATCCCGTGGTGATGACACCCAGGGAATTAACGACATCCAGATATTTGGAGAAGAGGTTCTCTTTGGCAAACGAGATGGAAAATTTAGAGAATTCGAGCAGTTCATCTGCCGTCTTTCTCAGTTCCTGTCTCTCGCTTTCGAGCAATGGTCGGCTGAATCCACCTGGAACTGCAGCAGCGGGATGGATGGCTTTCCCTGCAATTTTCTCCAGCATTGTGGCTGCCAGATGTCTGCATCTGACAACTTTTTTACCGAGATCCGGAGCTTCTCGCAGAATACCGATGACATTCCTGACCGAATAGTCAGCACCAGGTCCAAGCACAAAGTCTGCGCCAGCCAAGAAATAGAAGTGGAGGATGTGCTCTTCCATGTAAGCGATGCTGTTACACAACTCCCTCAATTTTTTTCCAGCGGGAGGCGGATCCACACCAAAAACCGCATCGGTCGCTTTTGCAGATGCATTATGATGAGACCAGGGACAAACTCCGCAGATCCGCGTGGTGATTCGCGGCATTTCCTCAACGGGTTTGCCGATACAAAATGGCTCGAATCCCCGTAATTCAAGGACATTCATTTGAGCGTCGCTGACATTTCCAGTGTCATCGAGCTGGATAGTGATCTTAGCGTGCCCTTCGATTCTTGTGACGGGTTGAATTGTTAATGTTTTTCCCATGATTTAACTCCTCTTTGGTAAAGGCCGTAGACGTCCAGCCCCAGAAAATCTGTTAAAGGTTGCCGCGCGATCTGGTATTTGTTTGACATCAAGACCGATTGTGGACAGCGCGCCCATCATATCGACCATCGGGTTGGCGGTATCTGAGATAGGGCCAAAACATCCCCGACAGGGCATGTAGGCTTTGATGCATCTGGGCGTTTTCTCATGTCCCCCGCAACCTGATCTTGTCGCAGGGCCGTTGCACAGGAACCCTTGTTCCATAAAACAACGAACGGTATCCATAGGCTTGCCGATTTCAAAGTTAACGGGTTCAAGGGGTCTTTTGATGTTTGATACGGCTTTCTTCTCTCTGATCGTGGGGCAGTCATCACAGACGCTCTTTCCAGGAAGTTGGATTTCTCTTCCTTCGAGAAGTGCAGTCAATGCTTCAGCGACCATTTCAGGTGGTGTCGGACAACCGGGCAATTTGTGATCGACCTTGACGACTTCATGCAGAGCGTAGATTCTATCTGTAAATGGTGACACTCCTTGTGAGGGTGTATCGGCTGAATCTGTGGTCACTAAACCCCGAAAAATTTTGTCCTGAAGTTCATCCACCGTAAACTGATTAGCCAGAGCGGGCACGCCACCATAACAAGCGCAGGAACCTAGAGCAATAAGTGTATTACACTTTCTCCTCATCTCCTCAGCGATTTCTTTGTTCTCTTCCACCCGGATTCCGCCAGAAATAATTCCCACATCGGCTTCGGGAATCACCGGACCTGGTTGATCGCCCATTTGTCCAAATAATTTATGATCCATAAGTACCGGTATATGGACAAACTCTAGCTGGGGTAAAAGGTCAAGAAGTGGCTCCCCAATGTCAAGGATGGTGACTTCACATCCTGCACAGATGGTAAACCATTCTTCCGCAACTCTAACAGCCATTTTTCACCTCCATAATAAATTTGGGATAAATACGTGTGAAATCATGGAAAAATATTCTTTATTTTTCTATGTCAAAGACTTCACCGAAACATATGAACTTACCTAAAATGTACAACCTTGTCAATACTTTTTGCGCATTTCCCAAATTTTTTTGTGATTTAAGTATCAGAAAAGAAATCAGATAGAATTAATAGGATAAGTGGGGATAAGGGCGAAAAAGAGAAAAAAGCGTCTCAAAGAAGCGAGATTTCTCCCCGGAATTTTCGGCAGAGAAAAGCTCTCCAGGAAAATATTCTATTTAAACTTGCTTTTTTTATCAAAAAAAAAGTACAATTTAGGAACATAAAATTAACTCACTCAAGAAGGAGGAAGAATGGATAGAAAAACTCTTTCTTTATTGGGAGTCATTCTTGTCTTGTGTTTTTTTTGTAGCTGTTCCTCACCCCCTGAACAACAACTCCTCAACAGGTATTTTTCTGCCCTCAGCTTGAACGATAACACGACACTTTCAACAATTGCCCTGGAACCTAGCGATATGCCTGCAGAGAAATGGGAGATCTTGAATGTCAGTGAAGAGAGCGTTGAGCCTTTTAGGCTACCAGAGATGAACAAGGAAGAACTGGACTTAAAGAAAAAGTTAGAGGATCACGTTGGTGCCACTATAGATGCCAGAGATGCCTGGGATAATGCCGTTTATGAAGAGGAACGAGCAAGAACAACGGCTGCCAAGCGTGCAGCGAAAGCCAAAGCCGATGAGCTGAAGGTCAAGTACGATGAAGTCTATGAAGAGCATAAAGAACTGCAGAGACAATACAATGAGGCAAAAGCCGCTGCCGCAAAAGAAGAGGACATTGCGACATTCTCTCTCGGCACAGGCGAACTCCCCACCATACGGGATTTTACAGGTGAGGTGCACAGTAAGGAAGTTGAGGTGAAAACAGAAGGTGAGGGTAGCGTGAAGAATTACAAGATCTATATGAGAAGATACATCTTGCAGGATGAGGCGACTGGGATGCACAATAGGGGGAGATGGATCATCACCAAATTTGAAGGCCTCAACTGATTGAGTTATTGACTCTTCTTCCAATTTCCTTTATAAATACTATTTTTCTTTGAGCGGGCCGTTAGCTCAGAGGGAGAGCACCGGCCTTTTAAGCCGGGTGTCGCTGGTTCGAGTCCAGCACGGCTCACCACCCACTCGCGCTCCTGTCGTCTAGCCTGGTCTAGGACACCGCCCTTTCAAGGCGGCGACACGGGTTCAAATCCCGTCAGGAGCGCCATCGTTTCTCCTCGAAATCACCGGTTTCTTTTCATCCGGGGCTCTCTTTTTACTCTTTCTCTTGTTATTGACCATTCATTTTGTATATGATTGTTTCCTTTCAAAATTTCGAAGTATCGAAAATACAAAAGGCCCCTACAGCTTGTTATGTACACAAAAAAAGTAAATAGGAAGAAAGCATTTGAATTCAAAGATTTTTTAACACAAGACATTTTAAATGGAGAATAAGAGGAAAGGAGGAGGAGTACATGGAAAATAAAAAGGAAAAATACGAGTGCGCACACTGTGGGTATACCGCGGAAGATAGGTTTACCGGAGACATCTGTCCCCAGTGTAATCAGACTTATTGGAAGTGCGGAGAATGCGGATTTATATTCACAGCAACCATGCTACCAGAGGAATGCCCGGGATGTAAGGAGAAATGCGAATTTTTCAATGTGACTTGTTACACTCCAGAGTGTGGTGGACCGGGTCATGTTGATCCGCGTTTAAAATAACAGAGCTAGATCTTATTCTTAACTTTTGTATCCCAGCCATTCCTGAATGGGCTACACAAGCGGAATGAGGATCCAGTCACCGTCAATTGACACATGCATCGCTATTCTATATCTTAGTCTCAACCAGATGAGGGAAGAGTATTAAACTGACGTCAGAGATCACGTCCAGAATTTTTTTTGGGTACTTTATGAAAAAAAAAGAAATCGAAGAGGCCGTGTTTGAGATCATAGAAGAATACAAAAAGGTCCTTAAGGGGACAGCCAAACAGACTTTTGGAGTGCCCGAGTCGATGCTCCCACACAGCAAAAAAGTGATCAAGAATGCCATAAGGGTCGCCCTGCTTATGACGGATGAGAAGGACGTTCGCGAACATCTCAGGTATGGCTATATATCTCTGGCAAATTTTATTCCTGATGATGAGGCCCAAAGAACGGAAGAAATATCACAGGACTTTTTTTCTTTCTTAGAAATGGAAGAAGACCGGAAGAAAAAGTTCTTACAGGCACGCTTCAAGAGCGGCTTGCTGGGCGATTATGAGCTGGCGATGAAGATCACAACAAAAATAGCTGAAGAACAGAGGCGACTCAGAGAAGAGATCGATGAATACCTTGTGGGAAAGTGATCGGGATGAAAAAATTGGTCACCTGAAAATTGCGAACAGAAGTTTAGTTTACCAGAAGATGATGTAAAGGGCGATGGTGACCAGGACCACGGCTAAGCCCAGCCACTTGGCTGCGGATGAAGGCTTCAAGTCAAGGCCCCCTATAGTGGGAAGGATCTTGGATTTTCTGAGAGGTCTCAGCAGTGTGATCGCTGTCATCACTGCGATGAGGATACCGAAGGTGATGGCCATCTTGTTCAGGAATACAATGTGGTCGAAGTATTTGAGATGCAGGATCCCGTAAACAGGAACGTTCAGGATCAAGGCCGAAATCGCAGCGGACGCGGGCGCACGTTTAACGAACAGCCCGAAGATAAAAGCAGCCAGGATGCCGGGCGAGATGTAGCCCTGGAAATCCTGGATGTAATGAAAGATCCCCATAAATTTGGGATTGCCCAACTGGGGGGCGATTAGACAACCGAAGAAAACGAAAACTCCTGTCATGATCCTGCCTATGAGTATCAATGATCTCGCCGATGCGTCCTTTTTCATGTGGCGCTTGTAGAGGTCCATTGTGAAAATCGTGGACGCAGAGTTGAGCATCGAGTCCAGAGAGCTCATGACGGCACCAAAGATGGCGGCGAACATAAATCCTTTGAGACCGGCCGGAATAAGGTTTTTGATGAGCAAGGGATAGGCTTGGTCGCTTGTGGCCATCTCTCCACTGTAGAGCTGAAGGGCCATTATCCCGGGGAAGACAACGATGAAGGGAATGAGCAGCTTCAGGCCCGCCGCGAAAATAACACCCAGCTGTCCTTGCTTTAAGCTCTTTGCCCCCAAAGTTCTCTGTGTGATGTATTGATTCAGCCCCCAATAATAGAAGTTAGGGATCCAAAGGCCGAGAACAAGCGCTGTCCAGGGTATCTCCGAATGGTTTGAGGGCAGGATCATGTGGAGCTTGTCTGCATTGGCGTGAAAGAATTCGCCCACTCCTCCGACTGCAATAAAGCCGAGTACCATTGTCAGTGCACCCCCGACGATCAAGGCCGACCCCTGGATAAGGTCGGCCCAAACAACGGCACGTAATCCTCCGTATGTGGTATAGAAGGCAGCTATGATCCCGATCAGCCAGACAGCCTTTGTCAGGTCCATCCCGAATATTGTGTGCAGGGTCAGACCTCCCGAATAGAGGACGGCAGCGATCGTCACAGCGACGTATATCACCATCGTGTATAATGCCATGATGGCGCGTGGCAGAGGGCTGTAGCGGTATTCCAGGAATTCAGGGATCGTGAAAATGCCGCTCTTGAGGAATTTGGGCAGGAAGAAAAGCGCAACGAAGACGAGCGTTATGGCAGCCATCCACTCATAGCTGGCCACCGCCATCCCCACATGACCGGCACTCTGCCCCGACATCCCGACAAATTGCTCTGTAGAGATGTTGGAGGCAATGAGCGAAAAGCCGATCAGATACCAGAAGAGGGTTCGCCCCGCCAGGAAGTAATCTTCAGTCGTTTCTTTCTTTTGGCGGCTTTTATACAGACTGGTTCCCACAACAAAACACACAAAAACCAGAAATATCCCGATGTCGAACCAGGTCAATTGCATATCATCTCACCTCTCTCTTAGCCTCGGTTTATTTTCTTGGATTATCTCCATTTCTCCTTTTTTTATCAACACATAAATTGTGCAGAAATAGCATCTCTGAACTCGTGAGGAATGACATTCGAGTGCCCCTTTTGGTAATTGCGAAAACGAATAATGGGACAGCAGTTCATTCTCGGTCCGCTCGGGGACCGGACCCTACATAAAAAGAATTTAGCGCTATGTTTTGGGCTCGGTTCCTGGCTTCGAGACCTGGGATTTTAAGTGCGATGCTTCAGATTCTGCGTTTTTTGAGCGGTTTTTTGTTTTTCTGTATAAATAAAAAAGATATGCTGCTGGCGCTTGATAGAGGGCAATGATGATCGGTGAGACGATAAGCCAATAAATATTGAAGTCAGCGACAAACAGGACGACGAACAGAACCACACCCGCGATGGACGTCAAAATGGACGCACAGAGGAGGAGACAAAGATATAGCTTTTTCACTTCTCTTCGAACGCAAATCCTTCTTCGAAGATCTCGAGACAGGCATCCACAACCTTTGGGTCATACAGTTTTTCCCTGTTTTCCGAGATCTCTTCCAGGGCATCTTCGATACTCAGGGCAGGGCGATAGGGTCTGTGAGTGGCCATGGCTTCGATGACGTCTGCCACCGCAAGGATTCTCGCTTCTAAGAGGATCTTCTTGCCGCGGAGTCCGGCCGGGTATCCACTGCCGTTTATCCGTTCGTGATGCTGCAGCACGATGTCTGCGATGGGCCATGGAAATTCGATGGTCTTCAGGATGTCATAGCCCACCTGGGAATGTGTTTTGATGATGTTGTATTCAGCTTCAGAGAGTTTTCCCGGTTTGCTGAGGATTTCAGCCGGGACATAGATCTTGCCGATATCGTGAAGATCCCCGGCCATGCGCACTCCAGCGATGACGTCTTCGGGAAGAGCCATTTTCTCTGCCAGTGCACATGCCAGCTGTGTTACTCTGCGTTGATGTCCTGCTGTGTAGGGATCTCTGGTCTCGATCGTGAAAGCCATGGCCTGCACTGTTCCGTCCATGGCCTGTTTGAGGCGTTGGTAGCTCTGGATGAGCTCCTCTTCGGTCTTCTTCTGCTGCGTGATGTCTCTGAAGGCCAGAACAACACCCGATGTATTCCCCATCTCGTCTGTGATGGGCGAGGCCCTGTGGTCTATGGGTGTGGCAATCCCCCTTTTTGATTCAAGGACAATGTTACTGGGCAGGCGGTACTGATCTTTCTTAAGAATCTGTCTGATGGATATGGATTGCTCTATACCTTTTTTTTCATCCTTGATCTTGTAAACTTCGTTCAGCGGCCTCTTCAATGCTTTAGCTTGAGTCCATCCTGTCAAGGTTTCAGCAAGGGGATTCATAAACGTGATGTTTCCTTTGATATCTGTTGCGATCACACCGTCTTTGATACTTTTGAGCATGGTGGACAACCATCGCTCTCGCTCTTTCAATTTCATCTCCATTCCGAATTTGTAGAGAGCGATCTCAATGGTGGATTTTAGCTCTCGTTCTTCGAATGGTTTGAGCAAATAGCCAAAAGGTTCGGTCTCTTTGGCTCGCTGGAGCGTAGTCTCGTCTGCGTAAGCGGTCAGGTAGACTACGGGTATATTCAGTTGTGAATAAATTTTGTCTGCGGCCTCAACACCCGATGTCTCTCCTTGGAGCATGATATCCATGAGAACCAAGTTCGGGTGTTCTTTTTTGGCCGTGTTGACAGCTTCTTGCGCATCTGAGATGACCGCAGTCACTTCGTATCCGAGGCTCAACAGCATATTCCGGATATCCCTGGCAACGATGCTCTCATCCTCAACGACCAGAATTTTTGATTTTTCCATCTCAAGTTTTCATCAAAGTTTAGTCGAACAAACCATCAAATCGTAAATTAAATTAGCATCCAGCATGCTTTTAGTCAATGATACCTCCGACAAAGTTCAATTAAAAACGAAGTTCTATTAAAGAAATATAGGATTTAGAAAAGTGGTGGGTCAGCTCCCTGATCTGACCGCTTAGGAGATGCGGGGTTCGTTTCCCAAATAGGCTGGTGTTGGATCCGTTCCCCGAACGGTTCGATACTGATTGTCGGGATTCATATCCTCTAAAACTGGGGGGTCCTGTGTTGGGAAGATAGGATTATAGCCGCCAGAGGTAGGACACTTTGAAGAAAAGGCCTCGTTCCATTTGCATAAAACGATCGCTCGCGCGGTATTCGCCTTCGACCCACTGGGTCTTTTCGTAAAGCGACCCGTAACCCAGATGGATAACGGTGCCTGGGATGTATAGGAAAGACACCAAAAAATCTGTAAGCAATGTCTTGTTGTAATCGTTGTATTCAACAACCCCTCTGAAGGTGAGATATTTGTTCATCTGATACGTCAATCGGGTGCGGAGTATGGTGTAATCATAGACCTTCACAGAGTCGGCATCGCGGAAAAAATCCGCATACGCCAAATTGAGGCTCAAGCTGATTTTCTCCGATGGCTGGAAAATGATCTCTCCTCCCGCTTGGGTGCCCCTGCCTTGAAAGGGATCCTCAGAATAGTAGATGGCATTTCCGTTTCTGTAAGTGAGTTTCAGATAAAACTGTTTTATGAGCTGGCTGGTGCCGGCAACGCTCCATCCGCTGGTGTTGAATTTTTCATCCTGATAGACTTCGGTGGAATAGTCTGCACTCAATGCAAGCTTAGTGCTCCTAGGAAGAAAAAAATTCAACATAAAAGTGTTTTGCGTCTCCCAGATATTGCTGAAACGGTCTTTGGTTTGAGCGCTAAAGATGATGGGATCGATCCTTTGGATGGCTTTTGAATTTGGATATAGCTTGGGCGTGATGGATCCTCCTATCCGGGTGAGGCCTGTCCGCGTGATGTATCCTGTTTCTGTGTCAAAATCTCTGCTAATATCCTGGATACCAAGATTGATATCCAGGTTGCGCGTCAGGTATAGATAATCGATCCCCAGTGCATGGCCATCGAACTTTTCGGATTCTCCAGTGATTTGAGTCTGTGAATAGAACAGATGAAACCCCAAGATGCTGGACGGAGTGATCCGGATCTGCCCATCAGGCCCGATAACCCGGTTGAAATGATTCTTCAGATCCCGGCTGGTGAAAAATGCTCCCACATAGCTGTCTTCACTCAAGGCACGTTTGTATCTGAGGATCGAGAACAGGGCATAATTCCCAGTCGTATCCACATCTCCTGAATACCTCAAGGATTCATCCAAAGAAATAAGCGCAGCGATCGTGTTGTTGGACGCGATCTTTCCTGTCAGTTTTGTGCCGGCCAGGGGATCAACGATCTTTCGTGTGTAGACCATAGCGCGGAGCGTGTCAAAAGACGACGAGCCTCCGATATTGAAATTCTCCATTCCCTCGAGGAAAAACGGCCTTTTCTCTGGAAAGTAGAGGTCGTATCTCAGGTTTACATCGACCTGCCCGGCGTCGGACTCGACCTGGCTGAAATCCGGGTTGTAGGTGGCATCGAGGATCAATTTTGAGGTGATCCCATATTTGGTTGTCAGGCTGAGATCGCTGAATCGGTCCGTAACGTTCAGGCCGCCTTCTTCAGCATATTGTCTTTGGTTGAGAGTTATGGCGGGGAGAAGCTCGAACAGGGTGTAGTGTTGGATGTCTTCCAGAACCAAGGGCTGCATCTGTGTCAGGAAGAACATTCCCTTTTCAGGGCTCAAAGCGGGGTATGTCCCATGTGTGGATTGCCTGTTTATCATGCGTTCGAAGATAACGCCCATCTCGACTGTTTTTTTATTGGAGAAACGGAGGCTTTTGAAAGGCAACTGAACCTCGACGACATAGCCCTCTTCATCGATTCGGCCCGCACTGGTGAAGACAAAATCCTGGCTGAAATCCTCTTGGCCGCCGGAATACCTGCTGTCCGTTTGGATCCCCAGCGGATTGATGTAAAAGGCATACAGCGACTGTTGATCGTTAAAGGAGTCCAGGTTGATGCAGACCCAGTCGTCTGGGCGGATCGTGTCGCGCCTAGCGATCGATGCTTTGATCTTTTGCGGCTGGCGATCGAAACACTTGAAACCAAAGTAAAGATTCTCCTTATCGTAAGCCATGTATACAATGGTCTTTTCGGGCATGTCTATCCCGTAATCCGGGTGGAATGTTTTAAAGCCTGTGACAGAGGGAGCTGTTTCCCAGACCGGGTCATCCAAAGTGCCGTCGATCACGGGTGGGGAGTCTGTCCTTAGTGGTTGAAGAGGAGTGTTCGGGAAAAGAGCAACCACACATACAAGAATATCAATAATGAGTAGGATCGTTTTTCGCATGAACTTTTCTAGGTTATACGGAGATACATACCGTTAAGTTTTTGAAAATAGGCTAAAATAGCTCAATATAATTCCATTAAACAAGATTGTCTTCTTGAGGGAAACTCCTAAAAAATAGAGATAGAAGAAAAAATCTCTGGTGGGCGGTACTGGATTCGAACCAGTGACCCCCTGCTTGTAAGGCAGGCACTCTTCCGCTGAGCTAACCGCCCACAATAAAGGTGCTTCAAAAAAATCACCCTAAAGGTAGAGAAAAAGAGGGGCGTTTGTCAAGCGAGCGTATTGAATCAAATAAAATGGGGCTGAAAGGAATCTGGTTAAATCATAGAAAAAGTAACCGAACTTCAAGACGGAGGTAGGATATATAGAATTGCGGGGTCGCGGATTGAGCCATGTTCATATTGACATAAGTGGTGCTATATGCTAAATTTAGGCACCGTCTTTTTTTGACAACAATAACGATAATAAAGAATAAAGGTAGAAAGATGTTTGCTGTGATCAAAACCGGAGGAAAACAGTACATAGTCCAGAAGGGAGATGTGCTCGAGGTCGAAAAACTCAACATCGAAGCGGATAATACGGTAACTTTTAGTGAAGTAATGCTCGTGGACAATGCTGGGGAGACATTGATAGGCACTCCATATGTGGACAAAGTTCAGGTTAAGGCCGTAGTGCTTGAAATCTTCAAGGACGACAAAGTCGTAGTCTTCAAGAAAAAAAGAAGAAAACAGTACAAGAAAAAGACCGGACATCGTCAACAGTTGACACGGATTAAAATAGAGGAAATTGTGACCGGAGTTAAGGCTGCGCCGAAAGAAAAGCCCGCCAAAAAAGCCGAAGCTGAGAAGAAAAAGGAAGTGCCGGCCAAGCCAAAAGCCAAAGCCAGACCAAAAGCCAAAGCCAAACCAAAAGCTAAAGCCAAGGCAGAAACCAAAGCCAAAAAAACAAAAGAAAAAAAGCTAAAGGTTCCTTTTAAAAAGAAAACAGAGGCCAAGTCCCCGGCAAAAACCAAAAAATGACACTAACCAAGGAGTAAGAGGATGGCACATAAAAAATCAGGTGGCAGCGCTAAGAACGGACGGGACAGCCAATCCAAAAGGCTGGGTGTTAAGCGCTCAACAGGACATTTCGTAAATGCAGGCTCTATCCTAGTTCGCCAGAGAGGAACACCGTTCAAGCCCGGAATGAATGTGGGGCGCGGCAAGGACGACACTCTTTTTGCCTTGGTGACCGGAAAAGTCCTCTTCGAGACCAAGGGCAAAAACAGGAAGTTCGTCTCAGTCATTCCTTCCTAGGAGGTTTACACTCCTCTCAATATGTTTGTCGACCAAGTCAAAGTAACCCTCAGAGCAGGAAAGGGCGGTGACGGCTGTCTGAGTTTCCGGAGGGAACGGGGGGTTCCCAAGGGTGGCCCTGATGGAGGCCGTGGAGGCAATGGGGGAAGCATATTTTTAAAATCCAGTAACAGCATTAATTCTCTGGCGTATTTCCGTTATCACCCCATCAATAAGGCTCAGAAAGGGGCGCATGGTGAAGGAGGGAACCGTCAGGGAAAAAGCGGTACAGATCTGGACTTGAGAGTGCCGGTGGGCACTGTTGTCAGAGAATCCGGAAAAGAGGAGGTTCTCTTCGATTTTATTTCCCCCGACCAGAGGTTTCTTGCGGCCATGGGTGGAAAAGGGGGGCGAGGGAACGCATCTTTTGCGACATCAACTCACCAGTCCCCACGCTTTCGTCAACGGGGACAGCCTGGTGAAGAAAAGGAACTGTTGCTCGAACTCAAGTTGATCGCGGATGTGGGACTTGTCGGTTTTCCAAACGTGGGAAAATCCACCTTGATCTCGAGAATTTCAGCGGCAAAGCCTGTTGTTGCCGATTATCCATTCACGACGCTTATCCCCAATCTTGGCGTAGTGGATGTAGATGAGTTCAAAAGCTTTGTCGTTGCGGATATCCCCGGGCTGATCGAAGGCGCTCATTTGGGGCATGGCTTGGGCGTGAAGTTTCTCAAGCATATCGAAAGGACAAAAATACTGATTCACCTCATCGATATCTCTCCCTATTCGCAGAGAGATCCTGTCCAGGATTACTACATCGTGAAAGGAGAACTTAAAGCCTTTGAGTCTAGCCTGGTCAAGCGCAAACAGATTTTGGTGGCAAACAAAATAGACCTTCTTCCAGGATCAGAAGAAAGATTGGAAATGCTAAAAGAGGTGGCAAGGCGGGAAGGGCTGCCATTTTTCGCCATTTCTGCGCTCCAAAGGATCGGGCTCAGACAATTGGTTGATGCGATGTCAAAGACACTGAGGGAACTCGAAGATGAAACACATGCCTGACATAGGAAAAAAGAGAATAGGGCTTTTTGGAGGAACATTCAATCCCATCCATTGGGGCCATGTGAAGGCTGCGGAACACGTGCAGCAGATATTTTCCCTCGATAGGATCTTGTTCATTCCCTCGTACATTCCCCCGCACAAGGGCTCTGCAGATGTGGTTTCAGCCGAGCACCGGTTAAAGATGGTCGAGTTGGCCCTCGCCCCCTTAGACGATTTCTTGCCGTCGTCTCTCGAGATCGGTGAAAGAGGGACGTCCTACTCTATCGTAACCTTAAACAAAATAAAAAGGATGTTCCCTCAGACAGACGTCTTTTTTTTGCTGGGGATCGATGCGTTCTTGGAGATCGAAACCTGGAAGGATTACGAGGAAGTCCTGGAGCAGTGTTCCTTCATAGTCATGAGTCGTCCCGGATTTCGGATGGAGGAAGCCAAAGATATCCTGCCAGGAAAATATACACGAAGGATGGTCGAGGTTTCTGGATCCTTTGACTTGGACAGCGAAAAAAGTTCTGTCCACGAGATATATCTTCTTTCCATCAAGACTCCGGATGTCTCTTCCTCCGAAGTGAGAGAAAGAATAAAAACCGGTCAACCTGTGGAGGGGCTGCTGCCGGAAAGCGTTAAAAACTATATCAAGGAGAATCGTCTTTATTTACACAAAATAATGGATGCCAAAAACACAAAGAAAGCCAAAACGAAACACATCCCTGAGGGTGTGAAGATTTCTGTTAAAGCCAGCCGATCGAAAAAAGCAGAGGATATCGTTGTCCTGGACTTGACCGGCATATCTTCGTTCACTGATTTTTTTATCATCATGCACGGCAACTCATCCAGGCAGAATGTTGCCATTTATGAGAGCGTCGAAGAGCAGTTGAAGGATGTTGCAATCAGACCGTTGAGTATAGAAGGCAAGGAAAATGCGGAGTGGATCTTGATGGATTATGGAGAATTCATCGTGCACATATTTTCTTCAAGAGCACGGGAGTACTATGCCCTCGAGAAATTGTGGGGCGACGGCATCAAACTTTCTCTTTGATCGATTCTTATCTCATA